>Ga0209724_1001237_pt1 | contig 23496 bp, 20 predicted proteins | sample grotaG_FD_184143 | JGI IMG/M metagenome (GOLD analysis project Ga0209724, IMG submission 184143) | Glacier valley bacterial and archeal communities from Borup Fiord, Nunavut, Canada, to study Microbial Dark Matter (Phase II) -... | ecosystem: Environmental > Aquatic > Freshwater > Ice > Glacier ...
TTCTACTTTCAGGGCGAGCCTTATTTAAACCCCGATTTTTTAGACATGGTAAAATATGCCGCAAGCAAGGGAATTTATACCGCAACATCTACCAATGCCCATTACCTAACAGACAATATTGCAAAAAGAACCATTGAAAGCGGTTTAGACAGGCTGATCATTTCTATCGACGGCACCACTCAAGATGTGTACCAACAATACAGGGTTGGAGGTAATATTGATAAAGTAATTGAAGGAGCAAAAAATATTGTAAAGTGGAAAAAGGAACTTAACAGCAAAACGCCTTTTGTATTTTTTCAGTTCTTAGTAGTTAAGCCAAATGAACACCAGATTGAAGAAATTAAAAAACTGGCAAAAGAAATTGGAGTAGATGAAGTTCGGTTTAAAACTGCGCAGGTGTATGATTACGAAACAGATCCCAATAAACTGATCCCCACTATTGATAAATTTAGCCGGTATAAAAAAAATAAGGATGGCGGGTATACTCCAAAAAATAAATTAGCCAACCGTTGCTGGAAAATGCAACATGCCAATGTAATAACCTGGGATGGACTGGTAGTGCCGTGTTGCTTTGATAAAGATGCGATGCACCAATTAGGCAATTTAAAAAATCAATCTTTTAAAGAAGTATGGAACAATGATAATTACAGACAGTTTAGGAGCCAATTAATGAACAGCCGGAAAAATATTGATATTTGTGCTAATTGTAGTGAAGGTGCTTCTGTTTGGAAAGATTAATTTTTTTGACAACTTTATTAAAATATATCAAATTACTTATTTCATTACGTTTTATCATAAACTGTAATGGCTTATATTTTGCTTAGTTTATAATATGCCAAACATTACGTTTAACAACCGGTTACGCCAAATCATTTTAATTGGTATAATAATTTTTCTCACAATACTATTTGTGCTTCAATTAAGTATTTTTTTACCCGGCTTATTGGGTGGGATTACTTTGTATATTCTTACCCGTAAAGAGTATCAAAAACTAACCCAGCAAAAAAAATGGCATAAAGGGTTAACAGCATTTTTATTCATTCTGGGATCCTTGATAATCATCTCTATTCCTGTATATTTTTCCATCAGAATGGTAACGCCAAAAATTAATTCATTAATGAATAGCCAGCATGAGGTAATGCAGGGGCTTAAAATTTTTTCAGATAAAATTGAGTCTTCTTTCGGGTTAAAATTATTTACGGATGAAAATACCAAATCTATCTCAATCAAAATATCTTCTTTTATTCCGGGGTTACTAAATGGCACAGTCAATCTGTTAACCAATCTGCTTATGATGTTTTTTTTGTTATATTATTTATTGACCAACGGAACTGCCATCGAAAAATATTTAAACCATATCATTCCATTAGAGCCTGAAAATGTAGACAAACTTGCCAGCGAAACTATTTTAATGATCAGGGCCAATGCCATTGGCATTCCCATTATATGTATTGTGCAAGGTACAATTGCAGCAATAGGTTATTTAATTTTTGGAGTTAAGGAGTGGGCCATGTGGGGATTTGTAACAGGCGTATTTGCATTTTTTCCGCTGGTAGGCACCATGATTATTTGGGTACCTTTGGTAATTTACCTTTACTCAACCGGACAAAACTTTACTGCAACCTGGCTTACATTTTACAGCATTATCATCACAGGAAATGTTGATTATATTACCAGATTGGGTTTATTAAAAAAGATGGGGAATGTGCACCCCATGGTAACCGTACTGGGAGTAATAGCTGGCCTTAAACTATTTGGGTTTATGGGATTAATATTTGGCCCTTTGCTTATTAGCTATTTTATTATCCTGATAAAAATTTATATCAACGAGTTTACCACTACAGAAAATAATAAAGATTCACTAACATGAGTATAGATAAAGACATTAAACAAGGTAGTTTTAAAAGTGAGTATCAAAGAGCCATGGTTAATTTAATTTTTACTTACCATTGGACAACCGAACAATTGAAACATTTATTTGAAGGGGAAGACCTAACCATGCAGCAATTTAATATATTGCGAATTTTAAGAGGTAGCGAAATCCCTTTATCAACCCTGCAAATTAGGGAGCGTATGCTGGATAAAATGAGCGATACAAGCCGCATAGTAGACCGGCTGATTTTGAAAGGACACGTAAAAAAGATAACCTGCAAATCAGATAAACGACTTGTTGATGTAAGCATTACCACTGCCGGATTAAAAGTATTAAATAAACTGGATTTACATGAAGAGAAAATGGAAAATATTTTAAGGTCACTTACAGAAGAAGAAGCCATCACGTTTAATAAATTATTAGATAAAATCCGTCATTCCAATTAATAGCTATAATGCAGTACAAATATTTGTTTTTTTTAATTATAGGAAGTATTTTTTTTACCCCTAATGGAAACGCTCAAACCAACCCTGAATTTCGGGGGGTATGGGTAGCCACTGTAGATAATATTGACTGGCCTTCAGCCGGAAATTTTAACAGCGATTCCCAAAAAGTTGAGTTTCTAAAACTACTCGACATGCACCAGCGCAATGGGTTTAATGCCTTAATTGTCCAGGTGCGTCCTGCAGCTGATGCTTTTTATCCCTCGCAATTTGAACCTTGGAGTGAATGGCTTACCGGTAAACAGGGGGAGCCCCCTTATCCTTACTACGATCCACTTGAATTTATGATAACCGAAACGCACAAACGTGGAATGGCCTTTCATGCCTGGATGAATCCTTACAGAGCTGAGTTTAACATTGGGGTATCTTCTATATCACCCACCCATATTACAAAGCTTCATCCGGAGTGGTTTTTAAATTACGGAGAAAAAAAATATTTCGACCCCGGAAATAAGGCGGTACAGCAATATGTTGCCAATGTGGTTAAAGATGTGGTAAGCAGGTATCCCGTAGATGCCATACATTTTGATGATTATTTTTATCCATACCGCATTGCAGGCAAAGAATTTCCGGATAATATTACCTACGAGCAGTTTGGTAATGGGTTAAAAAAAGATAACTGGAGAAGAAGTAATACCGATTCCATTATTGCTTTACTTAGCAGGGTTATTAAGGCTGCAAATAAAACCTGCCAGTTTGGAATCAGTCCCTTTGGAATCTGGCGCAGTAAAGAGCGTGACCCAATAAACGGAAGTAACACCAATGGAGGCGCAAGTGATTATGATGACTTGTATGCTGATATTTTATTATGGTTAAAAAATGGCTGGATAGATTATGTAGCACCACAGCTATATTGGGAGTTTAGTCACCGCACTGCCCCTTACAATGTTTTATTAGACTGGTGGAACAATCATACATTCGGCAGGCAATGTTATATTGGACTGGGTATTTATAAAGCAAATACCAATAAAGCATGGAGAGACCCAACACAGCTAACCAGACAAATTGATGCTTTGCGGAGCAAACCAAATATACAAGGGATGATTTTTTTTAGCAGCAAAAACTTTGAAAACAATCCAAATGGCTGGAGTGACAGTCTACGATTACATTATTTTAAAGACCCGGCAACATTGCCTGCAATGGAACGGTTAAAATAATTTTTGCCTTTTAGTTATGCCTTTATTGTGACAGTGCATACTAAAATAAACCTTAATGGGTTTTATATTTTTTAATACGTTCAGCCTTATTTTCAATAATTGTACATCCCTATTTTCTCTACCTTTGTATTGCAGACCTATTTATTATTAACATTAAATTTATCATATGCCCGGTTTTGAATTTTTTGGAGCAGAAGAACGCAAAGAAGTAAATGATGTATTGGAAACAGGAATTCTTATGCGGTATGGGTTTGATGGCCCCCGCAAAGGCATCTGGAAAGCAAAGGAATTAGAAGAAGCCATTTGCGAAACATTTGGTTGCAAACACGCCCAATTGGTAAGCAGTGGCACTGCCGCTTTAACAGCAGCAATGAGCGCTTTGGGTATTGGTTATGGTGATGAAATAATTTTACCCGCATTTACATTTGTAGCAAGTTTTGAAGCCGTTCTTTCAATTGGAGCCATCCCCGTTTTGGTTGATGTAGATGATACTTTAACCTTAAACCCGGCTGCAGTTCGAAATGCCATCACCTCCAAAACAAAATGTGTTATGCCCGTACACATGTGCGGCGGTATGGCAGATATGGATGCGCTTGTTGCTATCTGTAAAGAACACAACCTGATTTTGCTGGAAGATGCCTGTCAAAGTATTGGTGGCACTTATAAAGGGAAAAAACTAGGTACCATTGGAGATGCAGGTACTTTTAGTTTTGATTTTGTAAAAATGATTACCTGCGCAGAGGGTGGTGTAGTAATGAGCAATAGAGAAGATGTATATATTAATACTGATGGATACAGTGATCATGGACATGACCATAAAGGTGGCTTAGACCGTGGTGCAGACCTTCATCCGTTTATTGGATATAATTCCCGCATCAGCGAATTACATGCTGCAGTGGGTCTGGCTCAAATAAAAAAGTTAGATAATTTTTTAACCCTCCAAAGGAATAATAATAAAATGCTCCGGCAAATTTTAGCTGTCATTCCAGAAATTTCTTTCAGAAGAGTACCCGATGAAGCCGGCGACAGTTGTAGTTTTTTAAGCTGGTTTTTACCTACTGAAGCCATTACAAAAGCGGTAGTAGCAGAATTAAAAGCACAGGGAATATTAGCCGGTAATTTTTACTGGTTTGTAAATAACTGGCATTACATCAGTAAATGGGATCATCTTAAAAATGCAGTTACCCTTAACCATTTACATCCTGATTTAAAAACTGCTGTTATGCATCATGCAAATAAAGATTTTAGTGCCAGCGATGCAGTGATGGGACGTTGTATTTCAACTGCCGTTAGTTTATTATGGACCCCGGAACAGATAAAGACGAAAGGAGAACAAATGGTAAACGTGATTAGTAAAGTATTAAAGGCACAGCAGGTAACCGCCTGATAAAATTAGAAATAGCAGATAACGGCATTTGTAGCAATATAGATGCCTTTTTTAATTTAGTTACTTCGGCGCTTTCCTTCTAACCGGTCGCAATCTTCAACACTCCCCATTCTGAACTTAAAAGAAATTTTAGCAATTTTTTCAAATTTTATTTCCTGTTTACAAAAAAAACCTAATTGGGTTGAGTAATAATTGGCCCATAAAAATGGTTGTGTGTTAACAGGTGTTGCAACAGTTTTAATTATTAAAAACTTTGCTGGCATTGGCTTTACGGATACCTGCAAAAGAATCAAAGCGCCCTTTTGTTGAGGCAAATCTTGCGAAAACATTTTTAGCCCAACAAAAATCATGCAGAAAAATAAAATTTTAGCTTTTTTATACACTTTTCGAGTTTCAATATATGTAAATTTACGACTTTATTGCACTAGCAGTTTCTTTGTTTAAATGTTTACCTGGTGGTTAGCCACCTTTTACCAGCAATTAACTTCAATTAAAGTTCCACCTGGTAGAAAAGTATAAAAGAGTGAATCGCCACGGCGGACATGCAACAAAGATTTAACCATGTGAAGCAACTGCTGGTAATAACATGATTATTTACAAAAAAAATCAATCACTTTAAGAGATTGAAAAAATAAATATGGCATTAAGTCAGGGATTATACCAAAGGCAATTACAAAAATTATCCCCTCAGCAAATTCAGTTAATGAAATTGTTGCAGGTACCAACAGCATTGCTCGAAGAACGCATTAAAGAAGAACTGGAAGAAAATCCTGCCTTGGAAACAGGTGAAGAAGAGGAAGCAGAAGAATTTGAGAACGATGTTACCGAAGAATTTGAAACTCCGGCTGATGATTTTGAACCCGATGGCAGTCAGGATGAATATGAAAGTATCGACATAAGTGACTACGTACAGGATGGAGACGATGATATTGCTGATTATAAAATGCGGGACGAAAATTATCCTGAGCAGGATGACAGTAAAGTAATTCCACATAAAGTAGAAACAGGTTTTAATGAATTAATGCTGGAGCAGCTTGGACAACTTAGTTTGGATGAACACAGGCAAAGTGTGGCAGAGCAAATTATTGGCAACCTTGATGATGATGGCTATTTACGAAGAGATATAAGTGCCATTGTTGATGACCTTGCCTTTAGACAAAACATTATTACAGATGAAGAAGAAATCAGTCAACTGGTTTTACAGATTCAACAGTTTGACCCACCAGGGGTTTGCGCAAGAAACCTACAGGAATGCCTGCTGATACAACTTGAAAGAAATGTGCACCAGGGCAAGCATATTGAAATGGCAATTAAAGTATTGGATAAATACTTTGAAGAGTTTACGAAAAAGCATTACGAAAAAATTCAACGTGGATTAAATATTACTGACGACCAGTTAAGAGAAATCATTAATCAGATTATAAAATTGAACCCTAAGCCGGGTGGCAGTGTGGGTGAAAACAGTAAAGGTGAAGCATATGTGATACCGGATTTTTTTATAATAAACAATGCAGGTAAATTAGAGCTTACCCTCAACAGCAGAAACGCACCGGACTTGCGGATTAGCGAAGGTTATCGGGATATGTTAAAAGATTATGATAAGGGTACCAAAAAAGATAAAAGACAAAAAGAAGCAGTTCTTTTTATTAAACAAAAAATTGATTCTGCCAAATGGTTTATCGATGCCATTAAGCAACGCCAACATACTTTGTTGAGTTCGATGGAATCCATTATGAATTACCAGTATGAGTTTTTTGTAACCGGAGATGAGACAGAATTGAGGCCGATGATATTGAAAGATATTGCCGAAAAAACAAATCTTGACATCAGTACCATCAGCCGTGTTGCCAATAGTAAATTTGTACAGACAGAATTTGGTACCTACCGCTTAAAGTTCTTCTTTAGTGAAAGTTTACAGACAGATAGTGGTGAAGAAGTAAGTACAAGAGAAGTGAAAAAAATTCTTAGTAATTTAATAGAAGGTGAAAGCAAAAAACGCCCGCTCAGTGATGAACGTTTAACAGAACTGTTACAGGATAAAGGGTATAATATTGCCAGAAGAACTGTTGCCAAATATAGAGAACAGTTAAATGTACCTGTGGCAAGATTAAGAAAAGAATTATAACCGTCCCTTTTTTATAAAAGAAATAAAAAACAACAAATGTTCAATAGCGAATTATCGGTTGAAGGAAATATGAATCCAGTTATTACGAACCGGCAGCCTGCGATAGTACTTTTTTTTGCTCATTTTTTTTCTTACGTTTTTCATCCGTTGTTTATTCCTTTCTATATAAGTTGGTTTATCGAATTTATACACCCATCTTATTTTTCAGGGTTTAGTGATGCAGGTAAAAAAAGAGTGCTTGTTATGGTTACAATAAACGCTATTGCGTTTCCATTTATAACAGTGGTTTTACTAAAAGCCCTTGGATTTATTGATTCTTTTTTTCTTCGTACACAAAGAGATCGTATTATTCCTTACATAGCATCCATGACCTTCTTCTTTTGGGCACAATACGCTTTAAGAGAACAACCGGAAATACCAAGAATACTGGTAGCCTTTATGTTTGGTGTTTTTATTTCTTCCGCAGCAGCACTCATTGCAAATATTTATTTTAAGATATCTATGCACGCCATTGGTATGGGTGGTTTAACAGGAATATTTTTTATAATAATGCAACAAAATACTATGTTGATGACCTGGCCTTTAAGTGCTGCGTTATTAATTGCCGGGCTGGTTTGCACTTCCCGGTTGATTGTAAGCGATCATACTCCAAAAGATATTTATAGTGGATTGCTAATTGGTTTTATTTGCCAGTTAATAGGTGCTTCCATTCAGTTATAAAAATGAAGAGGCCCCGTCCAATATTGGGGCCATCTTTCTTCTGTCGTGCCTAACAATAAAAGGTAAACTGTAGATTTTTTACACCTTAGTTATCAAGAATTTTAATTTAATATTTTGAGTTGTACAATAAAGAAGCTACAGGTATTTTAATTATAACAATGCTTTGTTATTTTTAATTACTTCTTACAATTATTTGCATCAAACATTTGTATTTCAATCCCCAGAAAACAAATGGATTTTCATCATAATAATGTTAAATGCCTTAAATCAAAAGTTGAGGGATTTATATCGGTAACGGATAAGCTCTCCATTAAGGAGGCTGCATACAATAGAGGTTTCAATAGTCTGTGGTTTTTCAGGTTAACAATCAATTGATTGCTTGGTTGCAATATATAAATCGTTAAAATAAAAACTTTATTGTAAGTACAATAAAAAAATGAAACAGATGCTATTTTGTTTTTTCTTATCTTAACAGTCGTTCATAACGATTACTACGATTGCATGCCTGTTTAGGGTAACTATATAATTATTTTTATTCATGCACTTATCACCTAGAGAATCCGAGAAACTATTACTTTTTTTGGCAGGGGAATTAGCCGAAAAAAGAAAAGCCAGGGGATTAAAACTAAACTATCCGGAAGCCATTGCGCTTATCAGCAGTCATTTACAGGAAGCCGCCCGTGATGGCAAAACGGTGGCAGAACTGATGCAATACGGCTGCTCCATTTTATCTACTGATGATGTAATGGAAGGCATCCCGGAAATGATTCATGAAATACAGATAGAAGCTACTTTTCCCGATGGTACAAAGTTGGTAACGGTGCATGATCCTATCAGGCCCGGAATCTCTAAAGAAGATCCCTAAGACAGCCTCTTAAAATTATATAATCAATTTTCTTTCTTTCAAAAATAATATATGATACCAGGAGAATACATTTTAGCCAAAGGGGATATTGAATGTAATGTGGGCAGAAGCACCATTAAAATTGTAGTGGTAAATACTGGCGACAGACCCGTACAGGTTGGTTCTCATTTTCATTTTTTTGAAGTAAACAAACAAATGGAATTTAACCGGGAAAAAGCATTTGATATGCGGCTAAACATCGCTGCAGGTACAGCAGTTAGGTTTGAACCCGGAGAAGAAAAAGAAGTGGAACTGGTAACCTTTGGCGGCATCAAAAAAATTGTAGGTTTTAATAACCTCGTTGATGGAGAAACGGCTTCCGCAGCAAGCAAAATAAATGCCCTTCAAAAAGTAACAGCTCATCATTTTAAAAATACCAACGCATGAGTTTACACATTAGCAGGAGAAAATATGCCAATATGTATGGCCCCACCACCGGCGATAAAGTAAGGTTGGGCGATACTGCGTTATTGATAGAAATTGAAAAAGATTATACCGTATATGGTGATGAAGCAAAGTTTGGTGGCGGCAAAACCATCCGAGACGGTATGGCGCAATCGGCAACAGCTACCCGCAATGAAGGCGTACTAGATTTTGTAATTACCAGCGTGATGATCATTGACCATTGGGGAATTGTAAAAGCTGATATTGGTATTAAAGATGGAAAAATAGTTGGCGTAGGCAAGGCTGGTAATCCCGATACTATGGATGGCATTACACCCAATATGATTATTGGTGCAAGCACCGAAGTACATGGCGGTGCAGGGTTAATAGCCACCGCAGGCGGCATTGATACACATATTCATTTTATTTGTCCGCAGCAAATTGATCATGCTTTGTTTAGCGGCATTACTACCATGATCGGTGGTGGTACCGGCCCGGCAGATGGAACGAATGCTACTACGGTAACTCCCGGAGCCTGGAACATTCAGAAAATGCTCGAATCAGCAGAGGCTTTCCCAATGAATCTTGGCTTTTTTGGTAAGGGAAACTGTGCCTCTCTGGCACCATTGGAAGAACAGATTGAAGCTGGTGCATTGGGGTTAAAAATTCATGAAGACTGGGGAAGTACTACAGCAGTTATCAATGCTTCCCTGCAGATTGCAGACAAGCATGATGTACAGGTTGCCATCCATACCGATACTTTAAATGAAGGCGGCTTTTTAGAAGATACCATCAATGCCATTAACGGCCGGGTGATACATACTTTTCACACAGAAGGTGCCGGTGGTGGCCATGCCCCCGATATCATCAAAGCAGCGATGTACCCGAATGTATTGCCTTCTTCAACAAACCCAACACGTCCTTATACCATTAATACCATTGATGAGCACCTGGATATGCTGATGGTTTGTCATCACCTGGATAAAAATGTACCGGAAGATGTTGCTTTTGCAGACAGCCGCATAAGGCCTGAAACAATTGCGGCAGAAGACATATTGCATGATATGGGTGTATTCAGTATGATGAGCAGTGACAGCCAGGCAATGGGGAGGGTGGCCGAAGTAATTACCCGTACCTGGCAAACGGCACACAAAATGAAAGTACAAAGGGGTGCTTTGGCTGAAGATAAAAAAAATGACAATGACAATTTCAGGGTAAAAAGATTTATTGCCAAGTACACCATTAACCCTGCCATTACGCATGGTATTTCAGCCTATGTTGGTTCGATAGAATCCGGTAAACTGGCGGATATTGTTTTATGGAAACCGGCTTTGTTTGGCGCCAAGCCTGAGATGATCATTAAAGGTGGAATGATTATAGCAGCAAGAATGGGTGATCCAAATGCTTCCATACCAACACCGCAGCCTGTAATTTACAGGCACATGTTTGGCGCTTATGGAAAAGCATTGCATGCAACATGTGCCACATTTGTATCCAAACTTTCTCTGGAGAAAAATGTTGTTCAGGGATATGGGTTGCAGAAGATGGTGTTGCCGGTAAAAAACTGTCGTACCATTTCTAAAAAAGATCTGATACACAACGATGCCACCCCATTGATTGAAGTGAACCCGGAAAACTATGAAGTGAAAGTGGATGGAGAAGCCATCACCTGTGAACCATTGACAGAGCTTCCATTGACACAACGGTATTTTTTATTTTGATGGAAATAAGGGATAATATCAGTAAAGAAAAATAGCGTAACAATATACAATGCTGGTAAAAGAAAAAATAGGAAATCTCGAATTATTTGCTGTCAATAACAGGAATATCGACTACGTGTTGCTGGATTGGTATGAAACAAATAAACGCATCCTTCATAAAAAGACTTTACTGGGCAGGGAAATAAGCATGAAATTTCTAAATGAAAATCCACAACTCGGCGTAGGTGATATCATTTATGAAGATGATTTTGGTTTGGTTGCGGTTGATATAAAAGAATGTGAAGCGATTGTCATCCGGCCAAGGTCCATGTACGAAATGGCGTCCGTTTGTTATGAAATTGGCAATAAACATTTACCCCTGTTTTACCAGGATGAGGAAATTTTAGTGGCCTATGAAGCTCCGTTATTTAAATTGCTGAGTGCATGCGGCTTTGCTATAACACAGCAAAAGAAAAAATTAACCAGGCCGCTAAAAACCACCGTAACTCCCCATGGAAACAGCAATACCTTGTTTTCAAAGATCATGAAACTTACAATTGATCCTGTATGAATACTGCCCTGCTGAGTTTATTACAGTTGACTGACCCTACTTTACCAATTGGTGGTTATGCTCATTCATCCGGGCTGGAAACGTATGTTCAGCAAGGCACTGTAAATAACGCCAGCACTGCAAAAAATTTTGTAACAGAAATGCTTAGCCGTAATTTACAATATACGGATGCTGCTTTTGTATCCGTGGCTTATGATGCCGCACAACAGCAGGATTTCACAAAAATAATAGCACTGGATATTGAATGCAGTGCTGTAAAACTACCTTTCGAAATGCGGCAGGCAAGCCAGAAACTGGGGATTCGCCTGATAAAAATATTTCAACCTGTTTGTACAAATCAAACAGCCGATCAATACAGAAGAGCCATTCAATTAAAAAAAGCTGCAGGCCATTACTGTATTGTTTTTGGCCTGTATGCAGTGGCCCTTGGGATTGACAAAAAAGATGCGCTGACTGGTTTTTATTACAATGCTGCCGTTGGTTTTGTAACCAATAGTGTTAAGTTAATTCCATTAGGCCAGCAGGATGGACAGGAGTTGTTGTTTTCGCTGCAACCATTGATACAACAATTGGCAGAAAATACGATGCAGCCTGATACAGATATGATTGGATTATGTTGTGCAGGATTTGATATTGCATGCATGCAGCATGAAGAATTGTATTCGAGGTTGTATATGTCTTAACCCCTCCCTGTCGAAGGAAAGCCTCCCTTCCCTCCAAAGGAGGGTTCCTGGAGAATAACAATCTGAATTCTTTTGTAGATTGTTGTCGCTAATGTCATTAAACTGAGCAACTTAAAATTTGTATCTTATATATTTTTGGTATAGAGCAGATTATTAATACATAACTCTAATTTTGAAGCTTATTTTTTATACTTCCTGATTGGAAGGTTCTAACAAATTATTAAATGCTGAGAACCCTCCTTTGGAGGGCAGGGATGCTAAACAAATGGAAAGAAATTATATAAAAATTGGCGTAGCTGGTCCTGTTGGTTCCGGTAAAACGGCGTTAATAGAACGGCTGAGCAGAGCCATGAACAAGCATTACAGCCTGGCCGTGATTACCAATGATATTTACACCAAAGAAGATGCTGAGTTTTTAACACAAAACAGTTTGTTACCTGCCGAAAGAATTATTGGTGTAGAAACGGGTGGTTGTCCCCACACCGCCATCAGGGAAGATGCCAGCATGAACCTTGAAGCGGTAGAAGAAATGGCAACCCGTATTCCGGATGTACAGATTATTTTTATCGAAAGCGGCGGTGATAATTTATCGGCCACTTTTAGTCCGGACCTTGCGGATGTTACCATTTTTGTAATTGATGTGGCAGAAGGTGATAAAATTCCACGCAAAGGCGGCCCCGGTATTACAAGAAGCGATTTGCTGGTGATAAACAAAATAGACCTGGCACCTTATGTAAATGCTGACCTCGCAATAATGGAAAGAGATGCCCGTAAAATGCGCAATGGAAATCCTTTTATTTTTACTAATTTAATGAACCTGCAAGGATTGGATGGTGTGATTGGCTGGATAAAGAAATACGCTTTACTGGAAATTACAGACGAACCTGTTTTGTGGCGATGATGGCTGACTTACACATACAAACTGCCCATGTAAAGGAGGTAACTTATCTTAAAAAATGTTATTGTACTACTCCTTTTAAAGTAGCCAATATTACGGAAGATAAGAAAGATCCCACCCTGAGGTTGATGCTGATGAGTTCATCCCCTGGTATTTTAGATGGCGATGAGTACCGGCTGAAAATAGAGCTCGAAGAAAACGCTTCATTGCAATTGCACACACAATCTTACCAGCGCCTGTTCAACATGAAACAACAGGCAACGCAGCAAATGGAAGTGACTCTTGCAAAAGGATGTTCATTTTGTTTTATCCCCCATCCGGCAGTACCACATGAACAATCTAATTTTACAGCAAGAAATAAAATATTTTTATCGGATAACTGCAGCTTGATTTTTGGTGAAATATTAACCTGCGGGAGAAAATTAAATGGCGAAGTTTTTTTGTTTTCAAAACACCATACCGTCACTGAAATTTTTATTAACAACCACCTTATTATAAAAGAAAATTTATTGATGAAACCTGCCACAATCGATTTAAATGCCATTGGTCAGTTGCAGGGCTATACACACCAGGCTAGCTTTATTTACCTGGATGAAAAAGCCGATATAAAATTCTTAATCGCCGGGGTGAAGGAATTAATGTTATTTCAAAATGATATTAGCATGGGTATTACTGCTGCACCCGCAAACGGAATCATCGTTCGGTTACTCGGCCAAAAAGCAGAACAACTATTTGATTGCCTCAAAATGATTGCCGGTTACCTGCCTCAACACAACCAGTTAAAACCAACAGTGTATGCAATCTGAAATGGAAGTACTGATTGTTGCGGCCATCTCTATCGCCTGCCTGCACACAGTTACAGGGCCTGATCACTATTTGCCTTTTATCGCTTTATCAAAATCCAGGGGCTGGTCATTTGCAAAAACAGTAGGCTGGACAATTGTTTGCGGGTGTGGTCATGTGTGGAGTTCGGTATTACTGGGATTGGGCGGAGCAGCAATTGGCTGGAGCTTGTCAAAAATAAGCTGGACGGAAAACGTACGGGGCGGCGTTGCAGGATGGGTAATGCTGGCTTTTGGATTTGTTTATGGAATCTGGGGGCTGTACAGGGCTTACAAAAATAATCAACACAAACATTTTGAGCTGCAGGAAGACGGTGCCATTTATGTGTATGAACACCAGAATGGTGCAGCCGTTGCGCCGCAAGACAGACATAAAGTAACGCCTTGGGTAATGTTCATCATTTTTATTTTGGGTCCCTGCGAACCCATGATCCCATTGCTGTATTTTCCTGCTGCCAAAAATAGTTGGGGCGGTATGTTTATCCTCATAACTATCTATACGGTAGTTACTTTATTAACCATGGTAATCATGGTGGTATTGGGATATTTTGGAATTGCCTTTGTAAAAACAGAAAAGCTGGAACGTTATGTGCATGCCTTGGGAGGGCTAACCATTTTTATTTGTGGGGCAGGTATGTTGTTTTTAGGATGGTAATACCTGGTCAGTATGGAATGTCGGACCAGATGCATGGAAACATGAGACCGACTGCAACTATTATCTTTTTTGAATCCATAATGTTTGATTTGAAACGACAATTAATGTAAAAAGACAAGCCTTGGTTCATTATCAATTATCCTCTAAATAATTATCAATTACCCACTCCCTATCTTTGCAGGCAGCTATTTTTTACAAAAAAGATATTAATTGGCCCCCATCAAGTTTTTTTATCAAACCATTATCAATTACCTGCGCACAAAAATCAGCAGGATACAGTTTATAATGGTCATTGCTACCCTCGTGGGATTTGCTTCAGGCATGGTAGCTGTATTGTTAAAAACGCTGGTGCACATTATCCAGCACTGGATAGAAAATATACCGGTTACCCGCTTTGCCTATTTATTATTCCCCGCTATTGGTTTGCTGATCACTGTGTTTATTGTACGGCATTTTTTTGGAGGTCATATTGAAAAAGGAATTGCCATGGTATTAAAAGCCATTGCCCGTAAATCTTCTTTCATTCCTTTAAATCACAGTTACCTGCACATTATTACCAGTTCAATCACTGTAGGACTTGGAGGTTCTGTGGGTCTGGAAGCACCAATTGTTGCAACAGGGTCTGCCGTCGGTTCCAACCTTGCCCGTATTACAGAATTAAATTACCAGGAACGTACATTGTTGATTGCCTGTGGTGCAGCAGCGGGCATTTCAGCCGTTTTTAATGCCCCCATTGCCGGGGTAATTTTTGCCATTGAAGTATTGCTGGCAGAAACTGTAGTTAGCTATTTTATTCCGTTGATCATTTCATCTGTAGTGGGAGCATTGTGCTCAAAAATAATTTTGCAGGAAGCCTCTCTTTTTAATTTTGTATTAAAGCAAACATTTAATTACGCCAATGTTCCCTTCTATATTTTACTGGGTGTTTTAGCCGGCTTTGTTTCATTGTATTATGCCAAAACATTTAAAACTGTTGAGAAGAAACTGCATGATAATAAAATGAACAGGTATGTAAAAGCACTTGTAAGCGGGGCAATGCTGATGGGCATTTACTTCTTGTTTCCGCCGCTCTTTGGCGAAGGCTATAAAAGTGTAAAGCTTGTCGCCAATGGCGGGCTAATTCATTTTACAGATAATACTACCCTTTTTTCCCTTTTAAATGAAAACTGGGGATTGGTTGCTTTTACTGCTTTTATTGTTTTGATGAAACCCATTGCAGCGGCCATTACAATCGGTGGCGGCGGTAATGGCGGTAATTTTGCACCATCTTTATTTACGGGTGCATATCTTGGTTTCTTTTTTTCTAAGTTAGTCAACAATACTCCCCTGGTAAAAATACCAGAAGGAAATTTTAGTTTGGTAGGTATGGCTGGCGTATTAAGTGGAGTAATGTATTGCCCGTTAACGGCTATTTTTTTAATTGCCGAAATTACCAATGGGTATGAATTGTTTATTCCGTTGATGATTGTTTCTTCTCTTTCTTTTTTTATTGTAAAGAGTTATGAACCTTTCTCAATGGAAACAAAAAAACTTGCATTGGAAGGACAGATATTTACACAAAAAAAGGAGAAAAATATTTTAACTTCTATTGTGCTGGAAGATATGTTGCAGGATTCTTATGAAAGTATTCAAATTGATAAAAAATTAAAAGACCTAATTGAATTGATAAAAAAGAGCGAAAAAAATATTTTTGCTGTAGTAGATAATAAGGAAAGATTTACCGGAATTATTGAGTTGAATGATATAAAGCAAAAAATTTTTCAACCTGAATTATTTGAGAAAACTTCCATTAAATCTATAATGAAAAAACCTCCTGCAATTTTGTATGCAGACCAGGATATGCACAGTGTAATGAAAAAATTTGATGTTACTCAAAGTTGGTACCTTCCGGTATTAAACAAAGAGAAAAAATTTATTGGCTTTATTTCCAAGACAAAACTGTTTAATAAATATAGAGAAATCCTTTCTTCTCAGGGAGATTTGTATGAGGAGAATTAGAGCAATAGTTAAGGAAATTTAATCTTTCCAATTGTCTTCTACTTTAGAATTGGTATAACCTATTGATTGAATGCCTTCTTCTAAATAATCACTGCTTTTATCAAAAGTTTCACTTGCGGTTTCTTTCAGGTTATTCCAACCCTCCCGTAAATCAGCACCTGTTTTAGCAATGTTCTTTCTTGTTTTTGATCCTTTGTGTGGAGCAAATAATATTCCTAAAACTGCACCAATGCCAACACCAATCAATAAATTTCTTTTAGCACTCATCGCAAATAGATTTTATTATTAAATACCTTGAACTTTGAATTTAAATAGTTTATTTTAAAATGGGAAGCCCGAATAGAAATACAGCTTCGTTTTTGTCCAATATCCTATGAAAAACCAAAAATTAATAGTAAATAACTATGCCAAAAATTTTTAAGTACAAAAAGGTAAAAAGATGGGAAGTATTTTCTACAATCTTAACTACGTGATATTTTTAAAATCCGTATTTGTGGAGATATTTCCATTTTGTTAATAGAGTGAGGTATTTAAAATTTAAAGAGACTTTATTGAATAGCCATGGCTTTTCCCTTCAAAGGATATTATCTATTTAAAAAATTGTACTTGTAAAAAATGGGATACAGCTGTATCCCATTAACATAAAAATCGTTGATTAAAAAATTAATAATGCCATCTTACAAATGCTTCTACGGCTGCATATTGTGTAAGCCCTAGTTGTGCATATAGCTTTGCTGTATTGGAATTACGTTCTTCTGCACGTTGCCAGAATTCCCTGTCATCTGTTCCCTGAAATGGAATACTGTCTTTTTGAGATTGGTGAATAAAAATGCCATTTCGTTTTTTTACAACCTGGTCAGGACTTAATGGTATAGCCATTTCAATTTCAGTAATATCCCATTCCTGCCAGGCCCCTTTGTATAACCACAACCAACATTCATTTACCCAGGGCGCATTGGTAGCTCTTATTCTTTTTAGTGCCTCAATCACCACATCAAAACATACTTTGTGTGTGCCATGTGGGTCAGCAAAATCTCCTGCGCAATATATTTGTTGCGGTTGTATCTCATTTAGCAGGTCCATAGTAATCTTAACATCTTCTTCGCCCATTGGCTTTTTATCAATAGTCCCAGTTTCGTAAAAGGGCAGGTTTTGAAAATGTATATGGTTATCTGTAAGGCCAACATATTTACAAGTGGCCTTTGCTTCGCATCTTCTTATTAAACCTTTAATAGCCCTTATCTCATCTGTATCCCGTTCCGTTGATTTTTTTGTTTTCAAAAAATCAATTGCATTGTCAAGGATGGTTTTACTTTTTGTTTCGTCAATATCAAACATATTTTCAAAGCCAACAGCAAAATCAATAAACCTGGTTACAAATTCATCTGTTACTGCAATGTTGCCACTGGTTTGGTATGCAAGGTGTATTTCATGTCCCTGGTCGTGCAGTCGAATAAAAGTGCCGCCCATACTAATGATGTCATCATCAGGATGTGGAGAAAACAACACCACTTTTTTTGGAAAAGGTTCGCTTCTTTCAGGATGATGCAATCTTTGTTCAGTAGGTTTGCCTCCAGGCCAGCCTGTTATGCTATCTCTTAATAAATAAAACACCTGTAAATTTATTTCATAAGCATCGCCCTTTTCTACCAGCAAATCACTTAACCCGTTATCATTATAATCAATATTGGTTAAGCTTAATACCGGTTTATTTAATTGCAGCGAAAGATTAACAACCGCACGCTTTATCATTTTGTCAGTCCATACACATTCACCCGTTAGCCATGGTTTTTTAAATCTTGCCAGTTCGCTGGCACAGCCTTCATCAATTATAAAAGTACAATCATCATGATTCTGTAGCAAAGAGGCGGGTATTTCTTCTGTATCATCTTCCTCTACTGCTTTTTGTATTACTGGTGCTTTTGATTGCCCCCAAGCCATCAGTATTATTTTTTTTGATTTTAAAATAGTACTGATACCCATTGTTATTGCCATACGTGGCACCTGGCTCATGTTTCCAAATTCGTAAGCATTGGCAATACGGGTGCTGTTATCTAAAGTAATTAGCCTTGTTTTAGTATAGATACCACTTCCTGGTTCATTAAAACCAATATGACCGTTGGTGCCGATACCTAATATTTGAAGGTCAAGACCGCCGGCATCGGCTATCTTTTTTTCGTAGGCCATACAGTGCTCTTTCACTTTATCTTTTGGTATCATCCCATCCGGTAAAAAATAATTGTTTGGGTCAATATCTGTTTGTTCAAACAAATTCTTACGCATAAAATAATGATAACTTTGCAGCGCATCTGCTTCCATCGGGTAATATTGATCAAGATTAAACGTGATCACATTTTTAAAACTAAGCCCTTCATTTTTATGCATTCTTACCAGCTCGGCATATAAAGATTTAGGAGAGGAGCCTGTAGCCAGACCAATGATACATTTTTGCCCTGTGGCTTCTTTTTCCCTGATTAAATCAGCAATTACCTGTGCAACATAAGTAGACCCCTCAGTAGAGGAGGGAAATATTTTTACTGCAATTTTTTCAAGCGAATCTGTAAAGTCAATTTTATGCTTCATATGTATTTTTTGTTAAACTAATTTTTGGTAAAATGATGGTGCATTTTGTAAATCTTATTTAAAAGAAAAATAAACAGGCCTTCAATTTACTTCTACCTATTTAGTGAGAAAGGAAATATTGGGGAAGTTCGTTATCTCTAAAAAATTTGTTTCTGCAAAACAATTGTAAAAGACTGGTATAAAACTTATAAATTATTTATTGCACTAAAATATTTGATAAAGTAAAGTAATTTTTTTGATGAAAAAAAGACAAGGATATTATTAAACAATAAATACTGCCCCCACAAACGATTGCACGGAAATTTATTTACAAATGGTAAAGTTTATAACATAAATAATTACAAAGTTCAATTATTCATCAGCACGCCAAATAGAAATTTATTATTCAAATACAAACTAAAGCATACAATAACTTTTTAATACTATCCAATTTCTAATTTTATTTTTCTCTAAAAAAATATATCGATTTATCATGCAGGAAAGGATGATAAAAAAGTGTTAGAAAAATCACGCAACCGTTTGAACATCATAAAGCCCTTTTATTGCAATTACAAATAGTATATTGAACCCTGAAACAAAAAATTATGCAAACAACTGCCCAATCAACTAACAGGTATGCTATTACCATTATCGGAATATTGTTTTTTATTTTTGGGTTTGTTACCTGGCTCAATGGGTCACTTATTCAATTTTTGAAACTTGTTTGTGAATTAGCAAGTGATACACAGGCTTTTTTTGTGACTTCTGCATTTTACATGGCTTATTTTTTTCTTGCTATTCCTTCTTCTTTTATTTTAAAAAAAACAGGATTTAAAAATGGTATGGCACTGGGCTTATTGATTATAGCCGCTGGTTGCCTGGTTTTTATACCGGCAGCCAATAGCAGAAGTTTTGGATTATTTTTAACCGGCTTATTTGTGCAAGGTATGGGGCTAACTATTTTGCAGACTGCCTCCAATCCTTACATCAGTATAATTGGTCCTATTGAAAGTGCAGCTACAAGAATCAGCATTCTGGGTATTTGTAATAAAGCAGCAGGCATTCTTAGTCCTTTAATTATTGGTGCGCTGGTATTAAAAAATGCAACCAATATTGAGGAACAGGTAAAACTAACAACAGATATTGCCACCAAAGAAAATTTATTAAACGAACTGGCAGGCAGGGTAATAACCCCTTATATTATTATGGCGGTGATATTGGTTTTACTCGCCATTTTGTTAAGCTTATCCAAATTGCCGGAAATAAAAGAAACAGCAGAAACCGATGCGGCCAACAATTTAATCACTGGTAATAAAACAAGTGTCTTTCAGTTTCCGCATTTACTGCTGGGTGTACTTTGTTTATTTTTATATGTTGGTGTGGAAGTGATGGCTGGCGATGCAATTGGCACTTACGGTAAATCAATGGGTATGCCGCTTGACGAAACAAAATACTTTACCACTTTTACCCTGGTGGCAATGTTAACCGGTTATGTGGTTGGTATTTTTACAATACCAAAATACATTTCTCAACAAAAAGCTTTGCAGATATCTGCTATCACCGGTGTAGTATTTACCATAATGGTTTTTCTTACCTCAGGTTATATCTCCATAGGATTTATTGCATTGCTTGGTTTGTCAAATGCTTTAATGTGGCCTGCTATTTTTCCTTTGGCGATTGCAGGTTTGGGGAAATTTACAAAAATTGGTGCCGCCCTTTTGATAATGGGCATTGCGGGTGGTGCGCTATTGCCCTTGTTGTATGCTATACTAAAAGATCCAAACGGCTCTTTTCAATTATCAAACAAATTGTCTTTTTTAATTTGTATGCTACCTTGCTATTTGTACATTATTTATTATTCCGCAAAGGGATATAAAAGGTAAAGTCCCGTTTAATAATTTATCTACAATTTCTCCGGGGGTATTGCAAGTGTAACTACCTTTTTGTAAGTAGCTTCATCAATTGCATTTTCACTTTTGGCAACCACCACTGTAGCAACAGTATTGCCAATAAAATTAATCAGGGCCCTGCCCTCGCTCATAAACCTGTCCACACCAATCAATAACGCTAATCCTTCCAACGGAATAACTTTTACAGCTGTTAGTGTTGAAGCCAATACAATAAAGCCACTGCCAGTAACGCCGGCAGCCCCTTTGCTCGTTAACAACAAAATACCAATAATGCTCAATTGCTGGCCCAAAGAAAGATCGACTTTAAAGACCTGCGCCAAAAATATAATGCTCATGCTTAAATAAATAGTAGTTCCATCGAGGTTAAAACTATAACCAGTTGGAATGATTAAGCCAACAACTTCTTTATCAACACCGGCATCTTCCAATTTCTTAATTAAAGAAGGTAAGGCAACTTCACTGCTGCTGCTACCAAGCACAATTAAAATTTCTTCTTTTATGTATACCAGTAATTTCCATAAACTAAACTTGTAATAACGGGCAATCAGGTTAAGCACAACAAAAATAAAAAGCAGGCCTGTTGCATAAAAAGTAAGCATTAATTTGCCAAGCATGGCAAGACTTGCAAATCCAAATTTTCCTATCGTAAATGCCATGCCCCCAAAAGCCCCAATGGGACTAAGCCGCATAACTATCTTTAAAATATTAAACAACACTTTATTGATTATTTCAAAATTGCGTAATAAAGGAACTCCGGTTTTCCCCATCCATTTTAAACCAACAGCAAATAAGATACTAAAGAAAAGCACTTGTAAAATATCTCCCTTAGCAAAGGAGTCCACAATGTTGGAAGGGACAATATGTGAAAAAAATTCACCCCATTTAAGGTCCTTAGCCTGCGAAGTATATTGCGCAACTTTATCCGCTTGTGTATTGCTGTAATTAATGCCCACACCGGGTTTTACAAGGTTACCAACTATTAATCCAATTACAAGTGCTGCGGTAGTCACTATTTCAAAATAAAGAATGGCTTTACCTCCAATCCTTCCAGCTTTCTTTAATTCGCCTGCTCCTGCAATACCTGCTACAATGGTGAAAAAGATAACCGGTGCAATCACCATCCGGATCATATTGATAAATGTTTCGCTTATTAGTTGGGCGGTAGAAGCAAATGCTGGAAAAAGATAACCCACAACAACGCCTGCTGCAATACCAATGAGCACCTGCACGTACAAAACTTTTAAATACTTCATGCTGTTTTTTAAGATGCTTAAATTAGAACTTTTTTATTGATTAAAGGCCTTCTAACAGTTTTGGCATTTTTTTAATCCACTTAATATTATTAAAAGAAGAAGACCGCATCCTCGTTGTTTTAATTAAAACCAATACTTAAAGCCATAGAAAAAACGATTGAGCATTTGTGCGAAAGTAAGGCTATACATGCAGGTAGTCCGATTGGTTAGATGCCCATCATTTTAGACTTCTCCATTTAGTAAACACACTAATTTTAGTACTATTTTCCTTATATAAATTTTAGTATACTGTTTAATAAAAATGAAAAATATTCCACTTCTTTTGTACATTTAATGATGCAGCCAAACACATTTCTTTTATACGGGGCCAATGGTTACACGGGAGGATTAATTGCACACCTAGCCAGCAAATATAATTTGCAGCCCATTCTTGCAGGAAGAAGAAAAGAAGTAATTGAACCATTGGCTACAAAACTGCAACTCCCTTATAGAATTTTTGAAATGAATGACAGTGCTGCATTGGTGGCCGCACTAAGAGAAGTTAAAGTTGTGCTACATGCAGCTGGTCCATTTGACCATACGGCCAAACAAATGATATTTGCCTGTTTACTTACAGGCACTCATTATGTAGATATTAATGGTGATATCAGCGTATTTGAAATGATAAAGCTATATCATGAAGCAGCAAAAAAAGCAGGGATCATGTTATTGCCAGGTGCAGGATTTGATGTGGTGCCAACCGATTGTGTTGCCTTACAATTAAAAAACAAGTTGCCAGATGCAGTTGCGCTGCAATTGGCTTTTACCACGTTGGGTGGAAGCATTTCTCATGGTACTGCAACTACTATAGCTGATAAAATTGGAGAAGGTGGTTCAGTAAGAAAAGCAGGAAAAATAATTTCTGCACGGTTGGGACAAAAAGGAATGTGGGTTGACTTTGGAATTAAAAAGTTATTTGTAATGAGCATTCCATGGGGAGATATTTCTACTGCTTATTTTACTACCGGGATACCAAATATAGAAACCTACACCGGCGTGTCACCTAAAGTATATAACCTCTTAAAACTTCAATTATTGTTTAACTGGCTGCTCCGTATCAACCTGGTACGTAATTATATAAAAAAGAAAATTAATCAGCGGCCTGCAGGCCCTGATGAAGAACAGCGAAGCAATGCCACCAGCCTGGTTTGGGGACAGGCAACCAATACTACAGGTAAAAAAATTACCGTGCGGCTTAGTGCTCCCGAGGGATATACTTTTACTGCACACAGCTCCTTAATTATTGTACAAAAAATATTGAATGGTAATTTTATACCCGGCTATCAAACACCTGCTAATGCTTATGGAGAAAACCTGGTAATGGATATACCC
>Ga0209724_1001241_pt1 | contig 23444 bp, 22 predicted proteins | sample grotaG_FD_184143 | JGI IMG/M metagenome (GOLD analysis project Ga0209724, IMG submission 184143) | Glacier valley bacterial and archeal communities from Borup Fiord, Nunavut, Canada, to study Microbial Dark Matter (Phase II) -... | ecosystem: Environmental > Aquatic > Freshwater > Ice > Glacier ...
GTCCTGATGGATATTAAAATGCCCGAAATGGATGGCTATGAAGCCACCCGGCAAATACGCCTGTTCAACAACAAGGTAGTAATAATAGCAGAAACGGCGTATGCTCTAGAAGGCGATCGCGATAAAGCATTAACAGCTGGATGTAATGACCATATAACGAAACCTTATGGCCAATTCAAATTGATTTCGTTGATGAAGAAGCATTTAAAATTAAAACAATCTAAACGAAAAGCAATAGTTTGAACGGAAATCATCATCAACTTACCTTGAAAATGAAACGATTAGGGCTAAAAAATCAAAATATGGTGACTTTACAGTCAGACGCTTAATAAGCCCCATGAAAAATGAATCAATGTTAAATGTGTGAATCATGTAATTTATTTTAATAGTTATGTAAGGACCAATGGGATATCTGTATCTATATTTGTTCTGTCAGTCAGCTGGCAATTTATTCATTCAATTAAAATCACATGAAGAACTTTTTATTTTTATTTCTTATTGCAAGTCTCCTGGCAGGGTGTGCTGTAAACCAGGTAACAGGCCGCAAACAATTGAGTCTTGTAACAGAATCGGAGTTGCAGTTAATGGCCACGAGCCAGTACAAAACATTTTTATCAGAGAACAAAGCTTTAAGTAACAGCAACAATAATGCTGCAATGGTTGACCGTGTTGGATCACGTATTGCAAATGCGATAACAAAGTATTATAACAACAAGGGACAAAGTTCGGTCCTCGAAGGTTATAAATGGGAATTTAACACAATTGAAAGTAAAGATGTTAATGCCTGGTGTATGCCTGGTGGTAAAGTTGTTGTTTACACTGGCTTATTACCTGTAACCCAAAACGAAACAGCACTTGCCATTGTTATGGGACATGAAATAGCACATGCCATCGCCAAACATGGTAATGAAAGAATGAGCCAGGCAATGGTTCAACAAATGGGAGGCACAGCATTAGAGGCTGCCCTTTCCCAAAAGCCACAGCAAACAAAAGATCTGTTTATGACATCATATGGCATTGGAAGCCAGGTAGGTGCAATGTTACCATGGTCGCGTAGCCAAGAAACAGAGGCTGATAAATTCGGATTGATTTTTGCAGCCATGGCAGGTTATGATCCCCGCGAAGCAATTCCTTTCTGGCAACGCATGTCTGCAGCAGGTGGAGCAGGTCAACCGGAATTTTTAAGCACACACCCATCGGATGAAACGAGGATAAAGAAACTTTCGCAAATTATGCCCGAAGCATTGAAGTATTATACCGGCAAAAAGTAATATTCATCAGCTTTGATCTCACAAAGCGCTCACCTCACGTTCCCCCTAAAAATTATAAGCCTAACAATTAAATTGTTAGGCTTATTTATTGTGACCCCACCGGGATTCGAACCTGGATCAAAGGAACCGGAATCCTCCATTCTATCCATTAAACTATGGGGCCATTTCTGAAGGCGGTTACAAAAGTAGCAATATTCTCGGAACAGAAAATCTTCTGTAAATATTTACCTACTTAATTTGCCGGTTTTAATTTTCAATGTTAAGTTTTTCGATTCGGGTACTAAATTCGTGTGGATGATTCGTGTTTCAGGTCGAAAATACTACTTTTGTAACAAACCCAAAATCTAAATGATATGGTTCCCGGTGAATTGATTTCTGCATTACGAAAAGCTTTTGAGGATTACATAATTCCTTTTAAATATACGCCTTACAATACTGATCCTACTATTGAAAAAACTATACTGCATACAAAGAGGGTTGTTGAGAATATCCTGATTTTGGCAGATTCGCTCGAACTAAGTGATAATGAAAAGCATGTGGCCGAAATTGCCGCTCAGTTCCACGATGTTGGCCGGTTTTGGTTACTTCTCCCTGAAAATTCGGAAAGTAAAATTACCGATCATGCAGAAGCAAGCATTGAATACCTGAAAACCAGTCCTGTTTTTGGTGAGTTGGATGAAGCAACTCAGAATATTGTAATTCAAGTAATTAAAAATCACAATAAACCGGAACTGCCAAAGAAAGATGGGGAAGCCATTCTTTTCTATGTGAAACTTCTGCGCGATGCCGACAAGTTGGATGCCTGGCGGTCAACATCTGAATATATTACACGGAAAGGTGCAAAACCCAATATGGCAATTGAACTTGCCCTTTCGGATAAACCAGTTGTTACAGCGGCATTATCGAAAACAATCATTGAAGGTGGCATTCCAAACAGAGCTGATATTTTGACTTTCAACGATTTTCTTATTTTTCAAATGTCGTGGATTTTCGATCTTCATTTTAAGAAGAGTTTTCAGATTCTGAACCAAAAACAGTATATCCGTCATCTTTACGATTCTCTTCCTAAAAACGACGGCGTTATTGAGATCTACCGGATGATCAGAATTCACGTTGAAAATCAAATCTAAGGCAGACCTCAAATAATCACTCAGATATTTGATCTGATCATGTATGCCATCATCGATGTAGAAACAACCGGAACCGGTGCCTCGTACGGAAAGATCACCGAGATTGCCATTGTCATTCACAATGGACAGACCGTGACAGAGACTTATAACACATTGATTAATCCCGAATGTAACATCCCCTGGAACATTACACGACTCACTGGAATTACCAACGATATGGTTGCCAGTGCCCCTAAATTTTATGAGGTTGCAAAAAAAATTGTCGAACTGACTGCCGGTAAAATTTTCGTGGCGCATAATGCTCAGTTTGATTATTCCTTTGTAAAAGAAGAATTCAAGCGATTGGGGTACGACTTTAAACGGAAAACGATTTGTACTGTAAAACTTGGCCGGAAACTCCTGCCAGGGCATCGCTCCTACTCGCTCGGAAATATTTGTGCAGATCTTGGAATCCAGATTACCGACCGTCACAGGGCAATTGGCGATGCACTGGCCACCGCAAAACTTTTCGATATTTTATTAGCTCAGAATAATCTGCTTGAATCGTCACTTTTCGTTCAACAGACATATCCGCTGCCCTCTGAAAAAATGGCTGCAATTCCAGGGAAAACCGGTGTTTATTATTTTTACGACGCGCAAGGAAATATCATTTATGTCGGGAAAAGCAAAGATATTCATCAACGCGTGTTGACACATTTCGGCAATTTGCAAACAAAAAAAGCAATTGAAATGCGCGAAAAAGTGGCAGATGTATCATGGGAAGAGACAGGTAGTGAACTTGTAGCACTTTTACTTGAATCGGCAGAAATCAAAAAGCATAAACCGCTGTACAACCTAAGTCAGCGACGGTCGGCATTCAACTTTGGCTTGTTTTCATTCGAAGATCAGGATGGTTATCTTCATTTAAAAATCAATCCGATTGAGGGCGAAGATATACCATTGACCACATTTCACTTTCAACAGGAAGGAATTGATTATCTGCATAATCTTGCGGAAAAGTACGCCCTTTGCAAAAAACTTTGCCATCTCGACAATTGTTCAGGTGAATGCTTCGAAGCTCAAATACATCATTGCCAGGGCGCATGTACAGGACTTGAAAGTGCCACTAATTATAATTTACGCGTTAATAAATCTGTCCATGCACTCCAATACCGGTCACCAAACTTTTTTGTGATAGATCAGGGTCGTACGAACGATGAGAATGCAATTATTAAAATTGCAAGCGGCCGTTTCGTTGGATTCGGTTATGCATCAACTGATTGTGCCTCAAATAATATAGAGTTTCTTCACGATTGTATCCAGAAATACAACGATAACCGCGATATCCGTGTAATCATCAAAGGCTACCTGAATCGAAGTAAAAATTTAAAAATCATTGAGATATAACAATCTATTCACAACTTGGCTTCGACTCGACAGGGCAGCTTAAGTTGTAATGCTTCCGGCAACTGGCAACACGCAGCATATAACAAATAATTAGCAACTTACCAAATATAATTTCATTAAGCATACTTACTCATCGCCGAAATTCATTCCCTGGACATATCTTTTCAACGCCCTTTCACGAGCAAAACGATGTTCGATAATTGGCTGAGGATACGCGACTGTACCATATTCAGGAACCCACTTAAGGATATATTCACCGTCAGGATCAAATTTTTTGGCCTGTAATTCTGGATTGAAAATACGGAAATAAGGAACTGCATCACAGCCAGATCCAGCTGCCCATTGCCACCCTCCGTTATTCGAAGCAAGCTCATAATCGTTCAGTTTACCGGCAAAATAGGCTTCACCCCACCGCCAATCAATCAACAGATGTTTACACAAAAAACTGGCAGTCACCATTCTTAATCGGTTGTGCATAAACCCGGTCTGGTTAAGTTCGCGCATTCCGGCATCGACCATCGGATAACCGGTTTTTCCCTGACACCAGGCATTAAAATGATCGAGGTTATTTTCCCATCGTATATTATCGTAGACCGGTTTAAATGCCCTGGTTGCAACATGCGGGAAATACCAAAGTATCTGGCTATAAAAATTACGCCAGATCAGTTCTGAAAGGAAAGTCTCGGAGTGTAATAGTGCCAGCGCCGTAACCTTGCGTATACTTATTGTGCCAAATCGTAGATGAACACTCAGCTTAGAGGTGCCATTTCGGGCAGGAAAATCCCTGTTGGCGGCATATCCTTCCAATAAAGTCTGCGGCAGCGACTTGGAAGGAAAAACCACTTTGACAGGTTCGAAACCTAACATTTCGATGCTCATCATCGGCAGTGGTTTGATCCGGATGAAATTATGAAAATACTGTGTTGTATTTAACGGACGAACCATCGCCTTGTTAAACTTCTCGAGAAACTTGTTCTTGTAAGGTGTGAAAACAGTGTATGGCTTTCCATCATCTTTCACGAGTTCATCTTTTTCGAAAAGGACATGATCTTTATAGGAAAGATATTCTATTTTATTGATTTTAAGGAACCTTTCAACATCAAGATCTCGTAAAACCGAATATGGTTCGTAATCGCGGTTTGTATAAACACTGCAAATGTGAAACTCTTCAGCCATTTTTTTGAAAACATCCTGGGGTTTCCCGTGTGCAATGTAAATGCTTGATCCGATTTTTTCAAGGGAATCCTTAATTCCAATCAGCGTTTTGTAAATAAAATTCACCCTGAAATCGGGGCGAACTTCAAGCCGTTCCAAAATATCGGGATTAAAAATAAACAGTAGCAACACATTCTCACGCGTTTTTAAAGCATGAAAAAGTGCAGTATTATCATCCAATCTTAAATCGCGTCGCATCCATACAATATTAACGACCGTTTTATCCTTTTTTATCATCCGAAAATGAATTAGTTAATACAATTACAAAATACAAACCCAATTACAAGGCAGGTAATATACTAAAAAGCCGAAAACAAAACATATTTTTACATCAAAATATTTTAATATAAAATCTACATCTCAATCAACAAATATGCATCAAAGAGGTTTTGCAAGTGACAACAATTCAGGTATTCATCCTGAAATTTTAAAAGCAATTGAAGCTGCAAATAACGGTCATTCAACAGGATATGGTGAGGACAAATGGACAAATGAAGCCGTCGGATTGTTTAAAAAGGAGTTTGGCGACGATACTGAAGTGTTTATTGTATTGACCGGAACGGGGGCAAATATCCTTGGAATACAGTCGGCAGTACATTCTTTTCATGCCATTTACTGTGCTGAAACAGCACATATTCAGGTCGATGAATGCGGGGCTCCCGAAAAATTTACGGGGAGCAAATTAATCCCCATCGCTACACAAAACGGGAAGATAACCCCTGAACAAGTTGAAAAACATTTGCATGGATTTGGTTTCGAGCATCATTCACAGCCAGGATTGATAAGTATTACTCAAGTTTCTGAGCTGGGAACCATTTATTCAGTTGATGAAGTTAAAGCGTTGGCAGATCTGGCCCACCGTCATGGCATGTTTTTACATATGGATGGCGCCAGAATTTCGAATGCTGCGGTCGCGCTTGATCTTCCATTCAGAGCATTCACAAAAGATGCAGGAGTTGATATTCTTTCATTCGGCGGGACAAAAAATGGGATGATGATTGGCGAGGCTGTACTTTTTTTCAATCCTGCGTTAGCATCGCACAGTAAATATTACAGAAAACAGGCCGCTCAGCTTTATTCAAAAATGCGATTTGTTGGTGCTCAATTTGTTCCATATTTGCGCGATGGGATCTGGAAAGCGAACGCCACACATTCGAACCGTATGGCCAAAATACTTGAAACGGAGATCAGGAAGCTGAAAGGAGTTGAAATCACGCAACTTGTGGAGGGCAACGGAGTATTTGCAATTATCCCTAAAGAACTGATAACCAAATTGCAGAATGAGTATTTCTTTTATACCTGGGACGATCAACGTGGAGAAGTCCGTTGGATGACCTCTTTTGATACCACGGAGGAGGATATTCTGAACTTTGCAAAACTGCTTAAAAAGTTGCTGAATGAATAGTAGCAATATGTACAATGGATTTGAAGCGGGAATTATCAGGTGTCAGGAGCCAGCCGCCAAGCAAGCTGCCAGTAGCCTCCTCTTTAAATTACCCACTTTAAATACGCATTAAACTAATTCTCATTGATGAAAATGCCACTACTTTCGCGATATCATTCAGTGGGCTATTCCGAAGAACAATACAATCTCGAAAAACGTATTGTAAGGCATTCGCTTTTCGTCTCCTGCAGCTTGCTTATTGTTTTGTGGCTGGTTAAACTTTTTGAGTTTGAATTTGATCTTGATTTTTCAACCTGGGGTGTACTTCCGCATGACTTAACCGGACTGCGCGGAATACTATTCTCCCCTCTAATACATGCTGATTTCAAACATCTTATAGCTAATTCAATCCCATTATTTATTCTCACTTTTTCGTTGTTCTTTTTTTACCGAAAATCCTCCTACACTATTTTCGTTTTACTTTACCTGTTATCGGGTATTTTTGTCTGGCTGGCAGCACGCGAGGCGATACATATTGGGGCAAGCGGCCTCATTTATGGACTTGCCGCCTTTCTGTTTATGAGCGGGATTATAAGCTTCAATGTCAGGTTATTGACAATATCGTTGATCGTTGCACTCATATATGGTGGATTATTTTGGGGCATTTTCCCATTTAAACCCGAAATTTCGTGGGAATCTCATTTATGGGGAGGAATTTCGGGGCTGGGATTGGCATTTTTCTATCGAAATTCTGTTCCTGCTGATCCGCCAGAGGAAGAAATTGATGAAGATGAAGAGAATGAGGAGTTTGTGCCGGAAAACGAGATTGAACCGGACGATGAACCGACCAGAGAAAACAATTGAGCAACTCAGATATTTGTTGTACTTTTGCTCCCTGAAATTTATTAGAAACCAGTTCTGTATAAAACATGATTAGTCGAAGGATTATCCGCACCAAGGTACTGCAAATATTATACGCTCACGTATCATCCCCCGAAAAAACAATGACTCAGTCTGAATCTGAGCTCCATTTCAGTATCAGAAAAACCTACGATTTATACCATCTGCTGTTTGCAATTCTTGGCGAAATCAGTGATTTTGCGAACGAACGGATTGAATCGCGGAAGATGAAAAATCTCCCTACCGAAGATGATCTAAATCCAAACATCCGATTTATAAATAACCGGCTGATTAAAAGATTAAAAGAAGATAAAAGTCTGAATGATTATCTGACGCGCAATAAGCTCAGCTGGGCGAATTATCCGGATCTTATCCGTGGTATTCACAGTTCAATGATTGAGTCAGAAATTTATACCAGTTATATCAATTCTGAAACAGATGATTTTCAAAACGATAAACGTTTTTGCGAAGATTTTTTCAGCAATATACTTGTAAACAGTGATATAATGCTTAACGAACTCGAAGAGCAAAGCATTTACTGGAACGACGATCTCGACTTTGCAATTTCGATGGTCATAAAAACCATCAAGAAATTTAAAAGCGAAAATGATCACAACGAATACCTAATGTCGCTTTACAAAGATGATGAAGATCAAGAATTTACCACAAAGCTATTCAGAAAAGCGATCAGCAACGAAACAGAAAACCGGAAGATCATCGAAAATTACACGAAGAACTGGGATGTAGACAGAGTTGCAGTAATGGATATTTTAATCATGCAGCTGGCGCTGACGGAACTCATGGAGTTCCCTTCAATTCCGGTAAAAGTGACACTAAATGAATACATTGAGCTTGCCAAATATTATAGTACGAACCGGAGCAGCACCTTTATTAATGGCGTTCTCGACCGTATCACGAAAGACTTCCGCGAAGAGGGTAAAATAGTGAAAGCCGGACGCGGATTGTTGGAGGGATGAGAACGATTATCTTTAATACTTTAATAATCTGCGGCTTATTATTGCTTTTCTCATCATGCGCCAACCCGCAAAAGCAGGAAAAAAGGGATTCGAAAGAGAATGCTTCGCGTGAAAAAAAGTCGCCCGGGAAAATTGTTTTTGACAAGGAAATTCATAATTTTGGTACGCTGAAAGATGGAGAAATTGTCTCCTATTCGTTTACATTTCGAAATACAGGAGGATCTCCGTTAAGAATTAGTAAAGTGGAGAAAACATGCGGATGTATTGATTTCAAATACAACTCCAACGCTATTGAGCCAGGAGAAACTTCAATTATTGAAGTGATTTTTAATACTTCCGGTGAATGGGGTAACCAGATTAAAGGTGCAACCGTCGAAACGTCGGAAGGAGAACGAAAAGAAATACAGATTGGTGCTTATATAGAAAATAAACAGTTTAATAACCTTTTAAATACAGAAAAATGAGTTCTATTTTATTTATTGTTGCTCAGGCACCCGCTGGCGGAGCTTCGTCGGTGAACATGCTATTGATGATGGGTCTGATGATTGTCGTGTTTTACTTTTTCATGATCAGGCCACAAATAAAACGTCAAAAAGAGATGACAAAATTCCGGTCTGCACTTCAAAAAGGTGATAAGATTGTAACAACTGGCGGAATTTATGGTAAAATTGATGAAATTAAAGACAATATCATTATTCTGGAAGTTGCTATGAATGTAAAACTTAAAGTTGACAAAAGTGTTGTCCTGAAAGATATGTCAGATGCACCGGTTCAGAAATAATTGAAAATATTTTGATCTAATTATGAAAGGCTGGGTAACCGGCCTTTTTGCTTCACAAATAAAACCACAGTTCATGCCAGGACGAATCATTGAGTACTTTAAAACCGAAATTACGGCAATTCGCAATGGAAAAGCTTTTGTCTTTTTTGTTTGTCTGGCATTAGCCTCTTTTTTATGGTTCCTCAATGCGCTCGAAAAGCATTATACCGATCATATCACGGTGCCTGTAAGGTATGTTAATCTGCCAAAAGACAAGGATCTTACAGGTAAATTGCCGGCTAAGCTCGAACTAACTGTCGACGCATTTGGTTACACTTTACTACGACATAAATTGAGCCTGGCATTTTCTCCTGTACTTTTAGATGTCAACGAGCTAACCAATAATTATTTAGAAGGTCAGTTTATGTCGAAATATACAATTTCGACGAATGGTCATAAGGAAGAAATAGCCAAACAGATCAGCAGCGAAATCGAAATTATCAGCATCAGACCAGATTCGATTACATTCAATGTAAGCAGTGTAATCGAGAAATTGGTAAAAGTTTATCCGGTCGTTGATTTCACTTTTGCGAAAGAATTTATCTTAGAGAAAACACCCGTTGTAATGCCCGAGTCTATTATGGTGCGCGGACCACAGGAGATTTTGGACACCCTGAAGTTTATTTATACAGCGCCGATCCAACTCAAAAATTTATCGCGTAACGTCAAGCGCGATGTTGATCTGGTTATTTTACCAGAACTGAAGTCTGAAATCGAAGAGGTTAACGTACAAATTGACGTTGAACAATACACGGAGGCAAAATTCGAAATCCCCATACAAATACTTAATCAGCCTGATTCAATGCTTATTAAAACCTTTCCTGCAAAAGTAAAAGTTACTTGCAGAATTGGATTAAGTCAATATAACAAATTGAACAAAGGCAGTTTTAGGGCTATAGTCGATTACTCACATCGCTCCGGCGTCATCTCAAAGTTGCGCGTTGCTCTTGACAAAGCTCCCGAAACAGTTCTGTCGGTGGATTATTTTCCCAAAGATGTGGATTATATTATTGAACGGAAAGATTAGATTCGATGAAGAAAATTGGAATTACCGGTGGAATTGGTAGCGGAAAAACCACCGTTTGTGAAATTTTCAAACTACTTGGCGTTCCTGTTTTTCATGCTGATGATGAAGCAAAAAATCTGCAAAACAACGATTTGCACATCATGGAACTCCTAATTAAGCTTTTTGGCAAGCACATTTATTTCCCTGATGGAATGCTCGACCGGAAAAAATTGGCCGGGCTTATTTTTAATGATTCGGATGCTTTGGCAAAGGTTAATTCAATAATTCATCCTGCGGTAAGAAAAAGCTTCCTGAAATGGACTGATAATCATCAGGATGCTGACTATATTCTTTACGAAGCAGCGATTCTTCTCGAAAGCGGGTATGCTTCCGATTTCGACCGGACGATATTGGTTTTTGCTGACGAAAAAGTACGGATTGAGCGGGTAATCAAGCGCGATCACATATCCGAAGAGCTTGTTAAACAAAGAATTAATAATCAAATGCCTGAAGCTAAAAAAATTAAAATGGTAGATTTTATTATAGAAAATAGTAATGAGAAATTATTGTTTCCTCAGATTATTGAATTAGATAAATTGATCAGAAAAGATGGCAAAATTTGGTAAATGGATTGGTGGCGGATTGGGATTTACTTTAGGTGGACCACTTGGAGCGCTGGCAGGTTTTGTGCTGGGTTCGGTTTTTGATGAAGCAGAGCTTATAATTCAAAAACCTGGGGATGCAACAGGTAAAAAAGTACAGATCACGCAAGGCGACTATATGTTCAGTCTGCTCGTGCTGGTTACCGCAGTTATAAAAGCGGATGGCAAGATTTTGCGTTCGGAACTCGATTACGTGAAAGAATTTCTTAAAAGAAATTTTGGACCCGAAGGTGCTCAACAGGCCTTGACGATTCTGAAAGACCTTACGCAACAGAATATCCCGGTTACTGATGTTTGCGTTCAGATCCGAAGATATGTCGATCATTCGTCACGTTTGCAGCTGGTTCATTTCCTTTTTGGGATTGCAAATGCCGATGGAGTTTTGCATCCCGAAGAACTTAAATTGATTCAACATATTGCTGCAACACTTGGCATTTCAGAAGCTGACTACAACTCGATTCAAGCCATGTTTGTCCCCAAAACCGATTGGGCATACCACATTCTTGAAGTACAGGAAAAGGCTACAAATGAAGAGATTAAAAAAGCATATCGCAAGATGGCGTTAAAATTTCATCCTGATAAAGTGAGCTATTTGGGCGAGGATATTCAAAAAGCTGCCAATGAAAAATTTCAAAAACTCAATGAAGCCTACCAGGTGATATGCAAAGAGCGTGGGTTATAATTCTGTTAAATATATTTAAGATATTTATTTTTCGGAATAAAATACCTAAATTTGATTTTAGTTTAAACGAAAAAAATTAAAATCATGAGAAAAACAATTTTGACTTTTACATTAATGGCCGTGGTACTGTCTTCATTTGCAATCGGTCCATTCACGCTTGGCATAAAGGGAAGTATCAATTCGAGTAAAATTACAACTGATAATTATTCCGGACAAGGTGTTACTTTTAATGATTTTAAATCAGACGCCAAATCGGGATATAATCTTGGCGCTTTTGCCCGGCTTGGTACCAAAATCTATCTGCAACCAGAACTATTGTATTGCGTTAGAAATAGCCAATCAACAAGTGGAACTGCGAATCAATCAGTTAAACTAAAGACCATTCAAGTTCCAATTTTATTGGGCTTTAAACTGATCGACCTGAAGCTCGCTTCAATTCGTGCATTTACAGGTCCTGCAATGTCATTTCCAATGAAAAGCAGCAAAGTCACATATGATGGCATTTCAGCGGGTATTACTGACACTGAAAATTATAAGAACAACATCTGGGATTGGCAGTTAGGAGCTGGTGTAGATGTGGGAATGATCACGTTGGATTGTCGCTATGAGTGGGGACTTTCAAACACATCAGAAGGAAATCCTAGTAAAGTTGGTTTCGTCAATAAAGGCAATACCTTAACTTTCTCTGTTGGCTTCAAATTCATCTAAAAAAAAACATTCACATGTTAATAACGAAAGGCCGGTTTTGTACCGGCCTTTTTATTTCCGCGTATATTTAAGTGCAACCAGAGTTGTATCATCGTGAACATCTGAACTGCCGCGGAATCGTTCAAGGACATCAAGTGTTTTATTAACAATGTTTTGTGTCGACAATCCATGGAGCGGTTTTATAACCGAATTCAATCGTTCGGTTCCAAAGAATTCACCTTCTTCATTGTATTCTTCAGTAACGCCGTCGGTATAAAAAATCAGCGTTTCACCCGTTGCCAAAAAGAGGCTGCTTTCTGAAAATTTCAGCTTGGTTCGCACACCAACAGGAATTCCATGCGATTGTTCCACAACCTCTTCCTGCTGATTGTTTCGCAAGATAATTGGATGAGGATGTCCGGCATTACAATAAAAAAATTCGCCAGTCAACAGGTTGAGTTTCCCCAACAAAACAGTTGCAAACATATCCGATTCGCGTCCAAGGCTGAGTCCATCGTTTAATGCTTCCATCATTTTGCCAAGCCTGGTGATCGGATTGGCAATACTTCGGATAAATGTTCGGGCCATTACAGAGAACATAGCAGCTGGAATACCCTTGCCAAGCGTATCTGAAATCGAAATAAACAATTGATTATCATCCAGCAGAAAGATATCGAATAAGTCTCCACCCACAATTTTAGCCGGTATGAGCCTTCCATAGCAATCGAAATCACTACGATCGGGAAACAGCGGAAATTTGGTCGGAACCATACCCATTTCGATATCCTTTGCCAAATTCAATTCTTTTTCCATCTCCTTTTTATCCATCGTACTTTGCAAAGTATTTTTACGATAACTTGCCAATCGATCCTTCATTTTTTCCATACAATCCGAAAGAACTTCAAGATCATTTAAATGGGGAACGGGATCGAAGCCGGCATCTTCAACAATCTTGCGCGAATCGTCGGCCAATACAGATATAGGGGAAACGAATCTGATCGAGAGAAAAATCATAATCGCAGCAGTAATACTCCCGATTAATAGTATCAACAGAACCAAGGCGAGCGTTATCTGTTTAAGCTCCAACATAAAAAGACTTTCTGGAATAACATTGAGAATAAACCAATTGGAAGATTTAACCGGCCAGTAAATTGCCACCGTTCTTTTGTTCTTCATACAATTGGGTTGAATTATCTGCGAACTGCCAACACGATCCTTCAGTAATGCACGGATGTCAAAATGGCTTCCTCCAAAACAATTAAAAATTGAGCTGACATCTTTTCCCGTTTTAGTACTATCCGGATGGTAAACAATCAGATCATGTTCATTTAAAAGAATTGAAAAACCCGATTTTATCATTTTCTGGTGTTTCAGTTTAACAAGATCATGGTCAAGCGAAACAGAACAAAAGAATGTGGCATGAACCATTTTTCCATCTTGCTCAAAATCAAGTGGCCGGGCGTAAGTAATCACCCTTGAACCGATTTGTGAATTGTAAAAAGGTGCGCTCCAATCTGGGTTCTTAGCATGAAGCATTTCTTTAATCCATTCATCCTTTCCGGCAATATAACTTTTAAATCTTCCTGTATCTGATTTTACGCTTCCGACTGATTTGTAAAGGAGAAAATCAGATTTTCGTTGAGACAATTCATTTTCGGCAGATGTTACCATCCCGAACGCCAGCAAATTGCTCTGAACTTTAAACGCCATTTCAAGATACCGCCTGGGGTTTTTCAGCGGTAGTCCCTGGTTATAATCAGCGGTAAGATTTTCGGTAAACCTGACCGCTTCGTCCATCGAATTTTGAACATCGCCAAGTACTTCCTGAACATCGTATTGAAGACGGTAACGATAACTCTCGAACGCAGAATGGCGTAAATAGTTATAGCCAACGAGAATGACAATAACCGAGAGAATTGTCTCGGCAATTAAAAAATAAATACTCAGTCGATATGAAAGATTTTTGTTTTTCATCCAATCAATATGAAGGCGATACTATCATATAAATCTGATATTAATATTATTGACGCAAACTTAGACATTCATTTGATGAAAATATGGTCGCCAGGTTCTGTACAATAAAGCAATTATTTTCGCTCCCTAAAATATACAAAATAAATGGGAAAAACCCAGTTAAAACAAGGCATTTTAATGGTTTAAAAAAAGAAAAAGAGCTGATTGCTCAGCTCTTTTCTTTTTTTAAAATATTGTTCATTATAAAAATCAGATTGTTGAATGTGAATTACTGATTTTCAATTTAATGCATTTTAGGTGTTCATTGCGCCACAAACATTAATTACTTGTCCGGAAACATAGGATGCCAGATCAGAAGCAAGAAACAGCGCTACTTTTGCAACTTCTTCGGGTAATCCACCACGTCGCATCGGAATTGTTGCTTCCCATTGTTTACGGGCATCTTCCGGAATTTTGGCAGTCATTTCGGTAATAATAAATCCCGGAGCAATTGCATTCGAGCGAATGCCTCTTGAGCCAAGTTCTTTTGCAATTGATTTAGTAAATCCGATAATCCCGGCTTTTGATGCTGAATAGTTTGCCTGACCGGCATTTCCACTTACACCGACGACCGAACTCATGTTGACAATTGATCCGCTTCTTTGTTTAAGCATTCCGGCCTGAACAGCTTTCGTAAAATTGAAAACTGATTTCAGATTGACAGTGATTACTGCATCCCACTGACTTTCAGTCATTCTCATCAATAGTGAATCTTTTGTAATTCCTGCATTATTGACAAGAACATCAACTGATCCAAAATCAGCAGTAATCTGTGCCACTACAGTCTGCGTTTCGTCGAATTTCGAAGCATCTGAAGCATAAGCTTTTGCTTTTACACCCATTGCCTGAAGTTCAGCCTCGGTTGCCTTCGCGATATCGTCGTAAAACAAATCAGTAAAAGCGATATTACACCCCTCTTCAGCAAATTTAATTGCAATTGCTTTACCTATTCCGCGTGATGCGCCGGTAATAATTGCTGTTTTTCCCTCTAAAAGTTTCATTTTCTATTATTTTTTATCTTAGGTAAAAATACAAATCTTTCTTAATAGTGTCACTTTGTTGTGGTTGCAACCTTGTATTTCTTTAGATCAGAATTGGCTAATTCATTGATATTAAGAAAACCAAGTTTAATGATGTCTGTCATTTTTTTCCACTCTATTTTCGCTACCTCATCTGTAGGCTGATGATAATCGGGATGCACGGCCGCTGCAAAATTAATCACAGGGACATTTTTTTCGGCAAATGGAGCATAGTCGCTCCCACCCGATGGCTTCTCAGATCCTGTATATTTAACATCGAGGTTCAGACCATTGTCAGTTACTAACTTCTTAGAAAGCTCCTGAAAACCGCTGTAAATTTTTGTGTACTCGATTCCACATTTGTTACCAACGGTATCTTTCACTGAACTACGACCAATCATATCAAAATTCACATTCAAACCAATCCGATTTACACCGGAAAAATTTCTCACAAAATATTCAGAGCCAAGCAGCCCCTTCTCTTCAGCCGTCCAGGCAGCAAAGACGATTGTTTTCTCCGGCTTTTTTCCCGTAGCTTTGAGCGCCCGTGCAATCGATAGTATACCAACAGTTCCCGAACCATTATCGTCGGCACCGTTAAAGATATATCCATTATATTTTCCCAGGTGATCGTAATGGGCTCCTACAACAATGAATTCGTTTTTGTTTACCCCTTCAATCATCCCCAGTACATTTCGAACAGTCACTAATTCACTTTCGACACCCGCTTTTATTCCAACTCGTACACCACTAATTTCTTTAGAGGCAGACTTAAGATTGTTCTTTGCATCCACTTCAAAACTAAAGATATCAATTCCAATGAGTGCGGTAAGCTCATTCTGTAAACGGGCAGAAATTCGAACTGCAGGTAAAGATCGTTTCAGTGAGTCAATTGCAAGCACTGCTTTTTTATCGTAATACTTTTCGGGTGCAGCATCTGACTCAATTTCACCACTTTTGTACCGAAATGGCAAATTACGTACTTTTCCAAATTCTTTATTCTGATAGGTCGAGAGATTGATCACTCCAATGGCCCCAGCTTCGATTGCCCATTTCTCTTTATCGCTCCATAGATTTGAAAACTTCAGTTTTTTATACGAGCTTGATGTTGTGTCGCGAAAACCCGGATAACCATCAAATCGGAGAATAATTTTGCCCCTTACATTCACCTTCGCGAAATCATTGTATTTCAAAGAATCGTTTTTGACACCGTAACCGACAAAAACGACAGGAGCATCTATCTCTGTATCTGTCTCGATGTCACTAAGGTTATAATCAATTCCATAATCAAAATTCTTTACCAAACGGGCACCATTTACCTCGCGAACGAGACTAAAAGACTGTTTGTCTGACATTTTATACTTAATGATATTGAATTTCTGAAAATAGGATGGTTTTGCTTCCGGTCTCACGCCCCGCTGTCCCTGGTAAGGGAAAGTATATTCCATATCACCACAAGGCTCGATACCAAAGACCTGAAGCATTGAGGCAATATAATCACCAGCCATAAAAGCTCCTTTAGTTTCAGATTCGCGGCCCTCCATCCAGTCGGATGCCAAAAAATTCAGCTGAGCTTTGAGAGATGATTCATTGATTGTTTTTATTGCCTCTTCAACTGATTGTCCCTGCACACTAAGGCTTCCTAATAAAAAACAAGAAACAGTCAATTGTACAAATAATGTTTTAATCCTCATGAATAACATATTAACAAGATAACAACTCTTTGATAATGTTGCGAAAGAAAGTGCGAACCTATACTTATTTTTGAACAACAACAAGCCAAAATGTCCCAAATTATTTAATCTCAACGAGTTTTTTTAAACGTTGCAAAAGCGTTGGATGGGAATAATGGAAAAATACATAGGCCGGATGAGGTGTCAGATTACTTAGGTTATTGATTGATAATTTCTTCAGGGCAGAAGCAAGGTATTCTCCCTTGTAGTTTTCAGCAGCGAACCGATCGGCTTGATATTCATGCTTCCGTGAGATGTAATTCATCCCCAAACCAATTAATACCGATAGCGGCGAATAAAGAATTCCAAAAGAGATAATTGCCAATTGGAAACTTGGTACGTCCGATCCAAGCACATTAGCAAATACAGGATAACTACTTACGAGTGAAAATAGATAGAGCATTACCGCGGTAGACATCAACGAAAGAAACAATCCTAAATAAATGTGATGTTTCTTATAATGACCAATCTCATGGGCTAAAACTGCCACAATCTCCTCCGTTTTCAATTCACCGATCAAAGTATCGTATAACACAATCCGCTTTTTCTTTCCTAATCCCGAAAAATAGGCATTTGCTTTGGTTGACCGTTTGGATCCATCGATCACATAAATATTGTTGAGAATAAAGCCAGCTTTAAGACTAAAGGTGCTGATAGCATTTTTTAGATCTCCTTCAGCCAGGGGTGTTTGCTTATTGAAAAGCGGCACAATAATACTCGAAAAAAACATAGCCATAAAGACCGAAAACATAGCAATTACAATGAGTGAATACAACCAGAATAAATTTCCGGCAATCAGGTAGATCCATACAATCAGACAAAGAATTAAACCACCCACAACAGCTGAAATGATCAGACCTTTCATCTTATCAAGAAAGAAAATGCGCTTTGTTGTTTTGTTAAATCCGAACTTGGCTTCAATAACGAAAGTATCGTACAAGGAAAAAGGCAACGTGAAAATTTCAGTTATTAGACCTAAAATAGCGAAAAATAAGAGCGCAACAAAGATTGGATTACTCACCTGCAATCGAATGATTCCATCCAGCCAACCAAAGCCTCCAGTGGAGAAGATCGTCAGAATAGCAATAAATCCCAATGATTCAGTAACAAGCGTAAATCGATGCGTTGCTTTTTGGTATTCCTGCGATTTTTGGTACTTCTCTTCATTGTAAATCCCCTGTAGTTCGGGTGGAAGTTCTGTTGACCAACTTTTAACGTTTAAATAATCGAGCCATCGTTCAAACACAAAATTGACAATCAGAACGATCAATATGGAATAAAAGAGAATTGTTACCATTAAATTCATTAATAAAATACAAGAATAATCACGGACGGTCGATTTTCAGAAGTGTATTGAGTTGCTCCGCTTTTAGTTTTCTTTGGTAAAGCTGCCCGGCATAGCCTCTTGCGATTCTGCCTGTTTCTCCGTTTTGAAGGAGTGATACGGATTTCGCAGACCAAATATTTGCCTGCTCTGGATTACCAAGCATTTCCTGTGCTACAGCATAGTTCAAAGCAGCAATCCCTGCGACTCTTTTTTGCGAACTTTCCAAATACTTTTTCCAAATCTGTGCGGCTCCTTTCCATTCATTTTTTTCAGCATACGACAAAGCTTTTTCCCAGTCATGACCGTTCAAGCCGACAATAACCCGGGATGATGCAGCCCAATAAGGGACAATTCGTTTGCTGTAGTTTTTTGCTGCCGTTCCGCAGGCAATCGCGATCGCCTCTTTTCGTCCGGGAAGTCTGTATTTTTGGCTGCTGTTGTTTGGGTTATCACCCCACCTGATCACCTCCGAATGCGTGAACCGGTCAATAGGTATTTCACTTTTAGGCATATAAACCGACCAGATAGCAGTAACTTTAACGTTCGCTTCTGCCCGAATCTCACGACCGGAAGAACTGTGCCGGCTGTAAAAAAAGCTTAACATTTCAAGCGAAATCACAGCATCTGTTTCACTTTCGGTGCAAAGTGATTGAATAAAACCTGAAGATAGTGGCATCTCCTTTTCACCAATATGTGGCTTTATGGCATTAAACGGATAAACAAAAACTTCGTCGAACCGTCCCGATTCGAGCAAAGCCTTACGCAGACTATCCATACTTTTAGTAACTGCGATGCTATCAATCAACAGATTCTCTGCCTGTGTCCCCTTTCGGAGGCGAAAATCGGCATTGTAATATTTTGTCAAAGTATCGACCGAAAATTTAAAATTGCGCGAAATCAGGGCAACCTTTCGAATCGGTGAAGGCAAACTTACCTTCCCTGGTTCCATTTGATCAATAGGAACACTTTGAGTTATGATACAGGAGGATAATATCAATCCTGCAAATAAAACCGAAATGAATCTTATAATTATTCTCATGACAAGATTGTTTTGTTATTTTATTTTTTCAGCAAATGAAAATGCTTTCGCAACCATTATTTAACAAAAACAATGCCGAAATCATGCCTTAATATCTTTTTTTATTCTCTTTAAGCTGAGCGATCCTTTTGTTGTCGAGCGTTTTGAGATAAACCTCTATCGCTTTGCTATACCTGCTTTTAAAGGACTTAAGTCCCCATTCGATAGCAAGATCCAGATCTCCATTCATTTCTGAAGCAAGTGCGAGGTTGTATTCCACTTTACTCCTGATTGTTTTCGAGGAATTTGAAGTATATTTTGCCCAAATAGCCGCTGCATCATCCCATTGATTGTTCTTAATGAGTGGAACCGCAACATCGATTTCATTTTTTCCTGTCAGGTAGTAATAACGGATTTGATTTGTCCAACCTGGGCTTATAAAACCGGACATTTTTAAACCCGCTGCAATTCCACCTCCGATTAATGCTTCTTTGGTGCGTGGCATTTGTTTATAAACATCTTCCAAAGAATAACTACCAATATTCCAGAATATCGAATCGCCTATCTGAAACCGAATAACCGGCTTAAGATTATTAGGTCTGTAAAGCCGCCATTCTGAAAAATAAGAAATGTCGGTGGTCGCGTTAAACTCATTGTTATAGTAGGGGCCTTCAACTGTCCTTAAAGAGTATTTTGTTTTTAATTGTTCGGCAAAGCTCTCAAGTACCAGTACTCCATCAACATTAAAATCTTTGCAAATCTCATTTATAAAACTAACATTTAAAGGTTTAACGATCTCGTCATTGTCTGTGCGTAAGATATTTCGCTCTTTTGGAACAACCACATCAAATCTTGAAGATTCATAAAGAGCCATGGCAGCGGCCTGAATAACAGTGTCTGCTGCAACACTGTCCTGTAGTACAGTATCCATTAACATTTTGTTGTTAATCAGGATTTTCTCCAATGAATCAGCCTTAAAATTTGTGAATTGACTGGTCATACTCCGATTTAGTAATACCAGACTCTGAATATCTTCATCAATCGGATATTCGGGCTGGACAGCTACCTCAATTCCAATAATTTTTAGTGATGAGCAGGAGAAAGTGGCTAAACCAATCGAAGCGAATAATATCCATTTAAAGCACCAATACCGCGACTTTAGTAAGTTGTGTAAAACCTTCATTAGAGATTATATTTTAAAAACAATATGAGCAACAATTTTGCTACAAATTAACCAATTTCTCAAATATCATGACGCAAATTTACAACAAAATATATACCAAATAATTAACCAGTTATTTTAAGGATGAAATATAAGCATCGGAATTCCAAGCCGGAATAGTAATTCCTTTGTCAGACTTGGCTTGAACAAAGACGTAATTATATTTCGTTTATGAGAAGTAACAGCAATGATGTCTATTTCTTTATTCAAAATGAAATCTTCAATACCGCGTACCCTATTTTTATTGACAATCAAGTCAAAGTCCATCTCAACATTGCCCACATTTGCAACGTATTTATCTTTGAAATGGGCTAAGTCGTAATTAATGAATGGATTATCGGATGCCTCATCAATATGGACAATACTGATATGCGTGTCAAGAGGCATCGCAATCTCTATTAATTTCCGGATTGCCATACCATCCGACTTATCAAAATTTGTTGCGTACATCAATTTTTTGAACATCGATTCTTTATAGGATGCATTTCCCGGGATGGCCAATACAGGTATGCTCGATTTATTAATAATCTCAGTCATAAAGCTTCCAAACCAACTATCTGATGATTCTTTTCCGCGAATCCCCACCACCATCAGATCAAAATGACCATATTCAGCAAAATCGAGAATGGCTTCTTCTGCGATTCCTCCAATTATTTCCGTCTTTACTGAAACATCGGTTAATTCATGTTCAACCATATAATTAGACAGCTTCGTACTGAATTCTTTCATCAATTCGCCGGAATTTTCCATGATTTCGCCAAGCGTTTCCGCAACATTAGCCGGGAAAGAGTAAAAATGATCGTATGAGATCGGGTTCGTTATGGGATTAAAATAAACATGAATCAATGCTAATTCTGCACCTTTCTGGAAAGCAACATGAGCTGCATAACAAGCAGCGTTCAACGAATAAGATGAGAAATCAACAGGAACAAGTATTTTATTAATCAGTTGTATTTCAACCACTGACGACTTGGTTTTCGGTTCCTCTGCGATATTTCCCTGTTCAATTATCTCCAATGCTTTCGAAACATCGATTTCGCATACTTGCAATTCAATCTGCCCTTCCAATTGTGCAGCAGCTTCAATACTTAATCCATGATCAAGAATATAACTTTCAATACCCTCGGAATCGAGCCATCCTTTCATCATACTTGCCTGATTGATATGCTCTAATGTAGCAACCGTGACTAATTTATTTGACATGATTTTAGGTTTTATTAATTAAATTAAACTAGATTTCTTTAATATTGAGCAATTACCTCCACAAGAAGCCTCCAGAACTTATCAACTGTTTGTATATTAATCTTTTCATCGGGTGAATGAACCCCGCGTAAGGTTGGTCCGAAAGAAATCATATCAAGCCCGGGAAACTTTTCGAGAAATAGTCCGCATTCAAGTCCGGCGTGAATAGATCGTACAATTGGTTCTACCTTAAAAAGTTTGATGTAGGATAAACGTGTGATGCTCAGCAATTCCGAAGAGGGGTTTGGGACCCATCCAGGGTACCCTTCGCCATGCTTTACTTCAGCGTTAATCATCTTAAATACAGACTCTACCATATAGGCAGCATCCATTTTTTCGCTTTCCAGATCACTCCGCTGACTTGTAACAATTTCGATCGTATTTCCCTGTTTAAACTTCACCGATGCGAGGTTGGTTGATGTTTCGACGAGTCCGGGCAACCGTGTGCTCATTTCCAAAACGCCGTGAGCGCAGGCATACAAAGCATTAATCAACCGTGCTTGGCTTAACCTGTCGATCACAAACTGGGGTTGGTCAGTACTTTCCAGCAAAAGCTTAATATTCGGTTCATTAAGCAATATTTCTGTTTCAATTGTTGACCTGAAAATATTGAAATCAACAGTAATCTGCTCTTTAACGGAGCCAGGAACCAAAATTGTTGCAAAAGCCTCGCGTGCAATTGCATTTCGGAGGTTACCACCATTAAAATCAGCAATATAAATCTCATATTTCTGGTTTAACTGCCACAAAAACCGGTTTAGCACTTTGATGGCATTCCCACGGCTTTTATTAATATCATCACCGGAATGCCCACCTAAAAGACCACTTACGGCAATTTTTATTGGGAAAAAACCATCTGAAACAGTAATTACTTCATAATGAATAGTGCCTACCGTATCAATTCCACCGGCACAACCAATAAATAGTTCCCCTTCATCCTCCGAATCAAGATTTACGAGTCCGCTACCACTGAAAAAATCCGGTTTAAGCGCATTGGCTCCGGTGAGTCCAGTCTCCTCATCTACGGTAAATAAACACTCTATAGGTCCATGTTTCAGGTCCTTTGAAGACAAAATTGCCAGCTGTGCAGCTATTCCGATTCCACAATCAGCGCCAAGTGTAGTTCCTTCAGCTGTAACCCATTCTCCATCAATAATAGGCTTAATCGGATCTGTATTAAAGTTATGAATGGTTCCAGCATTTTTTTCGCAAACCATATCGAGATGCGATTGCAGAACTAAAGTCCGGTGGTTTTCCATTCCTTGCGTAGCAGGTTTGCTTATCAACACATTACCCGAAGCGTCTTTTTTTGCCGGCAAATTGTGTTGCAGGGCAAAATCCATTAAAAAGCCGATAATTTTCTCCTCATGTTTAGAAGGGCGTGGAATCTGACAAATATTTTCGAAATAACTCCAAACCGAAGCGGGGGTCAATCCATTTAAATTATTCATATTCTTAATATTATTTAACTGAATTACAACACTTTAAAAACCACAGATCAATGAAAGACCTTTGCTACTAAAAGTATAATTTTTTTTCAAAACAAGGTGAGGCAAAAACGAATATTTCGTTAATGTTTTTGTCTCTCTTCCAGCAATTTATTTCGTAACGGCAAATAACAAACAGGGCAAACGCATCTAAATTAATTGCGAATCAGTTTCAAGAGGTAATCGTTACTCCAACCAGCCATTTTCCGTCGACTTTTGATTCCAACTTTTGCGTCGTCTTTTTTCAAAAGATTTAATGCTAT
>Ga0209724_1001243_pt1 | contig 23432 bp, 13 predicted proteins | sample grotaG_FD_184143 | JGI IMG/M metagenome (GOLD analysis project Ga0209724, IMG submission 184143) | Glacier valley bacterial and archeal communities from Borup Fiord, Nunavut, Canada, to study Microbial Dark Matter (Phase II) -... | ecosystem: Environmental > Aquatic > Freshwater > Ice > Glacier ...
GTTAATTGATCCGTCAAAAACATCTCCCCTATTAAACAAAACAGCATCTCCTGCTTGTAGCCCAGACATTATAGAATTAAGTTTATTTAATGATCTCCATGGAGTAGACGAATTTTTAGCCTGCGCACTGCTGCGGGAATCATCGCCGTTTGTTGATGAGAAATAATAATTATTGGCTCCTGTCAATCCGCCGGTGCCTGTGGTATTGGTGGGCGCTACAACAACCACGGGATTCGGTGTAACTATTGGAGCTGCTTCAGCAGAAGGTGCAACTACAGTTGCCGGAGTTAACACGTTATCAGGTACCCTTTGACGGGCAAGGCCACTATTAGAAGACCAGTATAATTCCATTACCTGTCCGCCACCTTGCTGGAAGTAGGTTATAGTTATCGGATTGAGTCCGGCATTTAATGCAATGGATCCGGTTCTGGACTGGCTTGAATGAAGTCCGTCATTATTAACCAATGAAGCAGTTGATCCGCTCAAATAGACTTTGCTGCCATCATCTGATACAGTTTCGAAAGTGTAATTGCCTGTAGCAGGGACATTGATATTTCCCTGCCATACAAAAGCATAATTTATATCCCTGTTTTTTGGACTAAGATCAAGATTATTTGTGGTACCTGATTTCACAGGAGTCAGTGAACTGAAGTCAGGCAATACAGACCATGTTCCTTCATAATAATTATAATTGACTCCATTTGATGTTATACTGGCTGAGGCAGTAGTGCTTAAAACATTATCAGGTATCGGCTGACGGGAAATACCTGTATTGGATGACCAGTAAACATTACAGTTCTGAAAGCCAGAACTCTGAAAAAATATTACTGTTATGGGATAAACACCTGAATTTAAAGTAACGGTTCCAGTCCGCGCCTGGCTTGCATGTAAACCATCATTGTTAACCAATGCAGTAGTACCGGAGCTATATGTTCCTATATATAACTTACTGCCATCATCTGAATTTGTTTCAAAAGTGTAAGTGCCTGCTACAGGAATATTGATGTAGCCCTGCCACATAAAACCGAACAAATTATCCTTATTTCGTGGTGCAAGACTGAAATTACTGGAGGTACCAGATTTTATTGCTGTCAGCGAATTAAAATCCGGAAGAGTATTCCAGTTGCCTTCATAATAAGTGTAGTTTAAGCCTGCAGATCCTGCTGAGTTATTTGTATTTGTCGTGCTTAAGACATTGTCAGGAATTTTTTGTCCGGTAATACCAGTGTTGGAAGACCATGTAACCTGCCAAACCAGATTGCCACTACCCTGGAAAAAAGACAATGCAATAGGATATACTCCTGCATTCAGTGCAATGGATCCGGAACGTCCCTGAGTACTATGCAAGCCGTCATTGTTAACTACTGCGGCAGCTGAGAAATTATAATCACCTATATACAATTTACTGCCATCGTCAGATAACAGATCAAAAGTATATATACCTGAAGCCGGTATACTAATATAACCCTGGTATAAAAATGCAAACTGCTGATCTCTTTTACGAGGATCCAGGCTTGTATTGTTAGCTGTGCCTGAACTTACAGGATTGAGAGAATTGAAATCTGGTAAAGTACTGAAGGTTCCTTCATAGTACTTATAATTTAAACCCGGTGCACTTTGTACTGTAGAGATGCCAATGAAGACTGTGGAGATTACTGCGAGTAGAAAAAATTTCATAAAAAACTTTAATTTAGTTTTCATTAATTGACTATATATGATACTTCCTGTGAACAAATTGCTCCGCATGCTTGCTTCTGCATCCTGGATACTCCAAACCCATTAATTGATTTAAAGAAAGTTTTAAAACAATTTTAATCTGACCTAAACTTTAAATCAACTGAAATAATAATTCAAGTGTAAGATGTCTTACCGACAAATTCTTTCGGGCTTCTTTGGCAAGTCTGCAATCAGTAGAAAACAATTGTAATAAAACCTAAATTCTTGACTGAAATTGGATTTTTCTAAATCTGGTATAGTTTTTTTCAAAGGAGAACTTCCAAACTCATCAATTACTATACCAATAAAAGAGAATTTAAATGAATTTTATTGAGTAGAATCAATAAAATTCTAATTAATAAATAATGCCAGGATAAGCCAGATAAAATTCTCATTAATTTATCGTAAAACGCACATAATGCTATGATTATTATATTACCGTATATGGCACAGATTGAAATATAAATTTATAAGCAGGACCTAAACGAGTAAATAAATTTTAGATTCAAAAAAAATGGCCTTAGAAATTAAAATAATTGAGGAAGGAAGTAAACACTTTTTTTATAAGACGTAGATTTTATATAAACATTATTCGAAGGGATCAAAAATAGAATTTCAAAAGAAATTAAATATAAACTTTTTTTATCAGTTGCCCGACCTGGATTCGAACCAAGACAAACAGTACCAAAAACTGTCGTACTACCATTATACTATCAGGCAATATCTACTTTTATAAGAAACATTGTAAAAATAATGATTGGGAAGACTAGTACCAAAAATAACTGCAGGATATAAGAATTATAAATAGAGGCATTATTATCAGTAATTTTTTTCGACAAAGTATTAAACGACGTGAATAAGAACCGGATGAATTCAATAGTTTATAAACAGACAGGATAGCTGGAACTTAATCATCATTAAATATCATTACCGAATCTCAAATTTGTTATCTCTATAATTATTTTTTGCTTTCTTAATTTTTATTAGGATAGAACATTTTTACTGTAGCGCTGATGTGATATTATTACGAATTAAAGCTGCCCGATTTTAATCGGGCAGCTTTAATTTAAATTAGTTTTTAAAATTATTTATTTGAAAAGTGTCTCTTTACTTCTTATATCAACTCTGAATTCTTAAGCGCAAACACACTTCATTTGCGTGAATGATACCTGGCGTCAGCCAACAAATTTAAAAATAAATTGTAATGAACTTGATCTTATCCTTTTGAATAGCTAACCATTGTATCCGGATTGAATGGCTGTTTTTTAATTCTTAAGGTCATTAAAATAAGATGCCAGAAAAATAACATTTGATTTCCAATGTTTCGTTTAAATATTTCTGGTCTTAGAAAAATTCTCACCAGCCATGCCATCCTGATTTTAAACCAGAAGGGGTGTATCGCCTTTTGTGTTCCTGCATACCATTCAAATACATTTCCAATACTTATAATCAGTCCGGCATTGAGTTTGTCTTTATTTTTAAAAGACCACTTTTCCTGTTTAGGGGCAGTCATCCCAACAAAAACGATATCAGGTTTAAAATCATTAATCCTGTTAATCATTTCCTGATTATCTTCCGCTGAAAATTCTTTTTTAAAGGGAGGTGAAAAAGTTTCTACTGAAATTTTGGGATATTCCAGTGCAATCCTGGTTCTTATTTTTTGTAGCACCAGATCAGAGGAGCCAAGAAAAAAAACTTTTCCGGATGTTTCATTCAGCCTTTCAATAAAATGCTTATACACATCAGGACCCTGATTTTTTTTTATGTTTTTACCAAGTAGGAAAATGGAAGCTAAAGCAAAATAAGCCCCATCCAGTACAAGGAAGTTGGTTTTCTGTAACACCTCCTTGAACTCGGCGTCTTTAACCGTCATGCCGTAATTATTTGGACTGATGCTACAATTTATAGATCTGCATTTTGCTCCCTTAATTGGAATTTTTAATAAATTATCATTATAAACATTGAACCCTAGAATTGGGACAATGTTGAATTCATCAGTCATTGTATTAAAATTTCATGTATCTAAATGAGCGATCATTTTTATATTAAGCAACAGGAGCGTATTCAGGTGCTGGCACCATTTTTTTGATCCAGTCATATGTTTTTGTCATCCCTTCGATCAAAGGCGAAGACAGTTCCCAGCCAAGTTTTTCTTTGAAAAGCTTGTTATCAGAATTTCTTCCACGAACTCCTGTAGGACATTTAAAACCATATTTTTGGAGGAATTCGGCACCATGAATATTCTTAATAGTAATATTTTTACCAGATATATCAATTGCCATTTGAGCCAGCTCATTGATAGAAACCTTCTCTTCCGAGCCGATATTTACGGGTCCTTTGAAGTCTGATTGCATTAAACTTAAAACTGCATCCACGCATTGTTCAACATACAAAAAGGAACGCGTTTGCAAACCATCACCCCAAACCTCAAACTCACCACCATCCTGTGTTTCAGCGGCCTTCCTCAACATTGCCGCAGGAGCCTTTTCTTTACCACCTTTCCAGGTTCCTTTAGGACCGAAAATATTATGAAACCTGGCGATCCTTACCTCTAATTTATAATTACGGTTGAATGCCAAAAATAATCTTTCGCTAAAAAGTTTCTCCCATCCATATTCCGAATCCGGATTGGCAGGATAAGCAGAGCTCTCTTCACAATTAGGATTATTAGGATCCAGTTGATTATTCTCAGGATAGATACACGCAGAGGAGGAATAAAATAACTTTTTGATTCCTTTGGAGGAAGCCTCCTTGGCCACGTTTAAATTGATTAAAGCAGAATTATGCATTACATTGGCATCATTCTGACCGGTGAAAATGTAACCGGCACCACCCATATCAGCAGCTAACTGGTATACTTCATCGTAACCCTCGGCAATGACCAACTCTACCGTTTTTGGATCTGTCAGATCTCCCAAAATAAATTCGTGACATATTTCCTGCTGGTCAAAATATTCGTGATGTTTGATATCACATACTCTTACATAGGAACCTTCTTTCTTTAATCTCTTGGCGAGGTGACCACCAATAAATCCACCACCACCCAGTACAATTACTTTTTTCATTATTAAATTATTATGTGAGTATATACTTAAATATAAGATTGTGATAATCTTAAACGTTTAAATTTATCAAATATTATGAAGGTAATAAAACTTAGTTGAAAAGTTGATTTTAGTAAATATTTGTTTAAATCATTATCACTGTTCTGTTAACTATAAGTGTATAACCCTGATCTGACAGCGCTTTTATGTTACAAAATTTAATATTAGCTTAATATAATCTCTTCTTAATTTCCAGGTACATCCTTACTGGTACGGTGTAAACTTTTAAGGGTCGTATATGCTATCATCCTACACTATAAGCGTTGGCTGACAGCAAATTTTTAAGACATTTGATGACTGACCTGACACCAGTACTTCCGTTTCTGCAAATTCAAACAGCAACATCCTCGTCCTCTTTTAATTTTTTAATAAGTTCAAGGGCTTCCGCAACAACATCGCACATGATGGTAATGAGTGAGCCGGGTTTTGCATTATCATAAGCGTACATAATAGCTTCCTTCTCATTCAAAATAATTTTTATGGGGACATCTTTTGTTTTGGCATCGTTGATTCCTTCTACAAGTAAGCCTACAATATTTTCCGCTGTGCGACCGCGAAGGTGTTTGTCCTGCCTGATTATGATTTCATCAAAGCATCCCGCGGAGATTCGCCCAAGTTCCCTGATGTCATCATCACGTCTGTCACCGGTACCACTTATAATACCGACTTTAGGATATCCGTCAAGCTTGCCAATAAATGCACCCAGCAGGGTCAGTCCGGCGGGATTGTGTGCAAAGTCTATCAGGAACTGAAATTTTTTAAACTGAAATAAATTCAGGCGGCCGGGAGTCTGGGTAGGAGAAGGCACAAATGTTTGCAAAGCCAGTTTAATATCTTCAATTTTAATGTTACGGTATAAATAAGTAGCAAGCACCGCCGGCAGGGTATTCATAACATTATGTACTGCTTTTCCGCTGTATGTTATCGGAATGTCAGTAACTTTTTCGACCCTTATTTTCCAGGTACCTTTTAGAATAGAAATATATCCATTTTCATAAACAGCCGCGTAACCTCCTTCGGCGCAGTGTTTTCTGATGCGGGGATTATTTTCATCCATACTAAAAAAAGCCACATTGCAATCCAGGTTTTTACGCATCGCATATACCAGGTCGTCATCTGCATTAAGGATAGTAAAGCCATGCGGGAAAACAGTTTCGGGCAGAATAGCCTTCACCTTAGCCATTTGTTCGATTGTATCTATACCTCCCAATCCCAGGTGATCGGCGGTAACATTTGTAACAATAGCTATATCGCAATTCTTAAAAGCCAGACCGGATTTTAGTATTCCACCCCTGGCAGATTCTAGCACGGCAAAATTAACGGTAGGGTCTTTCAGTACGAACTGGGCGCTTACCGGGCCGGTGCAATCCCCTTTCATCATGAGTTGATTTTGAATATAAACGCCGTCTGATGTTGTAAACCCAACCTTATAACCAGCCGTTTTACAGATATGAGCGATAAGCCTGGTAGTGGTTGTCTTGCCATTGGTACCGGTAATGGCAATGATAGGTATTCTTCCTGCGCTACCTTTTGGAAACAGCATCTCTATAACAGGTTCAGCCACATTGCGGGCGAGACCTTTCGCCGGTTCAACATGCATCCTGAAACCAGGTGCTGCATTTACTTCAAGCACCGCGCCGCCATTTTCCAATAATGGTGTTTTAAGATCCGGTGCCATGATATCTATCCCGCAGATATCAAGACCAATTATCCGTGCAATTCTTTCCGCCATAAAAATATTAACCGGATGCACTTCATCGGTAACATCTTCAGAAGTGCCACCGGTACTCAGGTTAGCAGTTGGTTTTAATAATACCAGTTCGTCTCTTGAAGGAACGGTTTCCAGCGTATAGCCTTTATCATCCAGCATCTTTTTTGAAAAGTCGTCGACTTTGATCTGTGTCAGTACTTTTTCGTGACCGTAGCCACGTTTTGGATCTTTATTGGTTTCTTCTATAAGCCACTGAACAGTATGTTCTCCATCTCCCGTAACACTGGCGGGTGTGCGTAATGCAGCACAAATGAATTTGTAATTGATAACAAGCAAACGAAAGTCAAAGCCGGTAATAAATTTTTCACAGATCACACTCCGGCTATAAACCTGTGCTGCATGAAAGGCAATGATTGCCTGCTCAGGGTTATTGATATTTGTTGTGGCGCCTTTGCCATGATTGCCATCCACCGGTTTTAATACAAATGGATAACCCACACTTTCAATAGCATCTTTAAGGTCTTCTTCCGTGCGAACGATCGTTCCTGTGGGTACCGGTATTTCAGCAGCGCCTAATAAATTCTTTGTTTCTTCTTTATCGCTGGCTATATCTACAGCAATGGAAGATGTGGTGCTTGCAATAGTGGCACGGATTCGTTTTTGATTTTCACCATAGCCCAATTGAACAAGGCTTTGTTTATTTAGCCTGATGTAGGGGATGCCTCTCTTAACCGCTTCTTCTACAATAGCGCCTGTAGATGGCCCTAACCGGGTATCTTCTCTTATCTCTCTTAGTAATTGAATATCCTGCTGAAGATCATAGCTGGTTCCATCAGTCAACGCCTGTGCGATAGCAACAGAAGCCCTTGCGGCATGAACGCCTGCATCTTCTTCTGTATAACTAAATACAACAAAATACTCTCCCTCTTTATTGGTACTCCGCGTTCTTCCAAACCCGGTATCCATACCGGCAAGTGTTTGTATTTCAAGGGCAATATGTTCAATCACATGTCCCATCCAGGTGCCTTCTTCCACCCTTCTGAAAAAGCCACCGGCAGTATTTTCACTGCATCGGTGTTCATACATTCCGGGAAACATTGTCTCCAGTCTTTCTTTAAATCCATCAATTTTATTAGTGGGTCTCTGCTCCATTTCTTCAAGGTCAAGTTTCATCTGCACTAGTTTTGGACGCCGGACGCTCCAGTAGTTCGGACCTTTCAATACCTTTATTTCAACAATCTTCATAAATGGTTGCTGGTTAAATTATAAATATTTTTGTTTGAGGTAACCCGGTAAGTATCTGGCTGATCAATTTTTACTAAGCTACAGGTTAATTTAATTATTTTGATTAAAATTTATGTTGTTTAATTATCTTGATTATTAATTTTTAATTTTTATCAGGAAGTATAAACCAGCCTTGTGATACCTTACTAATTATTTATAACTGTTATATTGGATATTTACTTTTAATTTATCATTTTCATTGGTATACCATACTGAACTTTCATTACTATGAGGTTGTGAGGTATGAGGGTATCCGGTATGACTATAAGCCCGGTACTCTTTCACCCATGCGGAACCAATTGCGGTATTGTTTTTTGCTGAAATCATTGAACGGTTTACAAATCACAGTTATGATTTTTTTGTACGGCCTGATATTTTTTAAATAATAACCAGCATAATTCATGGCGTTAGCCCCGGCTCTTAAACGTGAGATCAGCTTGTTGCAGGCTTCAGCGATAAATATGATTGATATGGTAGGGATCGGTCCCTTTGTGGTAATGCCTTTGGTAATAAGTATGATGGGGAGTAATCTCTTTTTATGGGCATGGGTACTCGGTGCCTTTATTGCTTTGGTTGATGGAATGGTCTGGAGTGAACTAGGCGCATCGTATCCGCTGGCAGGAGGCAGTTATAATTTTTTGAAAGAAGCTTACGGTAGCAAATGGGGTAAGATGATGTCGTTTCTTTTTGTATGGCAAACCTGCATACAGGCGCCGCTGGTAGTAGCTTCCGGCGCCATTGGATTTTCACAATATTTTACTTACCTGGTTCCGTTGAGTTTCATCATGAAAAAAATTGTTTCAGGCACAGTGGTCGTCCTGATAACAATGCTGCTTTACCGTAATATAAAAACCATCGGCAGGATTTCGGTTTTTTTATGGGCGGGAGTAATTATTACCTTGTTGTGGATTATTATAGGTGGATTCACCCACAAGCAAATCAATTATTCACCCATGCCTGTAGAAAGCAGTGAATTTTTAACGGGTGTATTCTGGATCGCATTAGGTCAGGGTTCGGTTAAAACAATTTACAGTTACCTGGGATATTATAATGTTTGCCATTTGGGCAGCGAGATAATAAATCCACAGCGCAACATTCCAAGAAGCATCTTCATCTCTGTGTTTGGCATAGCCGTATTATACCTGTGCATGAATATCAGCATTGTTAGTGTAATACCCTGGCAGGAAGCGAGGCATTCAGTTTTTATTGTTAGCACATTTATAGAAAAAATTTATGGTAGCAGGGCGGCGATGGTCGCAACCGGTCTTGTACTATGGATTGCATTTGCATCTTTGTTCGCCGTAATGCTTGGCTACTCAAGAGTACCATACGCAGCAGCAGCCGACGGTAATTTCTTTCCGTTGTTTGCCAGACTACACCCGGAAAAAAATTTTCCTTACATCTCGCTTTTGTTCATCGGGGGACTTGGTTTTTTGTTCAGCCTGTTGTTTAAACTGTCAGATGTTATAAGCGCCATTTTAGCGATGCGCATACTGGTTCAGTTTATAGCCCAGGCCATCGGGGTTATTTTGCTGCGTCGCCGCAAATCTATCGATCAGATACCTTTTAAGATGTGGCTCTACCCGCTGCCGATTATAATTTCTATCGCTATCTGGTTTTTTGTATTTGTATCAACCGGCTGGTATGCACTCTGGGGAGCGCTTATTGCAATAACAGGTATAGGAATATATTACTTAAAGCAGGGCGTTGAAAAGAAATCCATGTAACCGATTTGATCAGCTGATATGATGTGCAGGCAGAGCTTCAACGTAAGATTATCTAAACACAAGGGCTGTTAACAAACAATTCGGCGGTTGTTATTTCGTTCTTCTATTACTACAAACAACAATCGGATAGAATTACCAGTTATTCATTATTGAAACGGGAATCAGGCATTATAAACTCCTTACATTTCCGTTATTTTACATCTTTGTAATTTTTTTTCATGTTAGTACCTAAAGGAAAACTTATTGCCGTCGGCGGTGCAGAGGATAAAGGCATTGATCTTGAAACCGGGGAACTCTATCGTAATAACCTCAATTTTTTTGAGTTGGGTATCTTGCGCCGTATAGTAAAAGAGTCGGGCGGACCAACGGACAGGATTGAAGTAATTACTACTGCGTCCATGATCCCAAATGAAGTGGGCAACAATTACCTGAATGCGTTTGGTAAAATCGGTTGTACTAATATCGGGGTGCTTCATATCCGTAACCGGGAAGACGCTAGCAATAAGGATTATATTGAAAGATTGAAACAGGCTAATTGTATTATGTTCAGCGGTGGTAACCAGTTACGGCTGAGTTCTGTATTTGGTGGCACTGAATTTCTTGATATATTACAGGAACGTTATCAAAATGATGACTTTGTAATTGCCGGTACTTCAGCCGGTGCAATGGCCATGAGCAATACTATGATATATGAAGGCAATGCTACACGCGCTCACCTCAAGGGTGAAGTAAAAATTACTACCGGCCTCGGTTTTATGGATGATGTGATCATTGACAGCCACTTTGAAAAAAGAGGAAGATTCGGCAGGTTGGCGCAGGCTGTTGCAAGCAACCCTTCTTGTCTTGGTATTGGTTTAGGAGAAGATACCGGGATGCTGGTAACGGGTGGAAATCAATTAGAAGCCATCGGCAGCGGCATGGTAATGATCCTCGACGGTCACGAGATCCGGCACAGTAATATTGCCGACATTCCGGAAGGCAATCCAATCAGCGTGGAAAAATTAATTGTTCATCTGTGTGCTAAAGGAAATGGTTATTTATTGAAGGAAAGAAAATTCATAGAATCTGTAACTGAAACCCTTCCTTACTATTCAGGATTTTAAGAACATGGCTTCGTTAAAGCAATTGAAATGTATTTATGAAACGTCGTCAATTTATACAAAAGGCTTCCACAGCGGCCGCTGGTATTGCTTTATCAAAATATTCAGTTGCAGCTGCGGCAGCGCAATTCCCTATAGTAAGAACACCTGAATCGCAGCGAAAATTTAAAAGTGCCGCCATAGAAGAAACTATCCGCAACCTGAAATCTTCCATTGGTAATAAAGAACTTGGCTGGCTGTTCGAAAATTGTTTCCCGAATACACTGGATACTACTGTTGATTTTGAAATGATCAATGGAAAGCCGGATACTTATGTAATAACCGGTGATATCGACGCTATGTGGTTAAGAGACAGCTCTGCACAGGTATGGCCTTACCTGTCTTTGATGAAAGCCGATAAGAACCTGCAACAACTGATTGCCGGTGTAATCAACAGGCAAACAAAAAACATTTTAAAAGATCCTTACGCAAATGCTTTTTATAAAGACGAGAATAAAATAAGCGAATGGAAGGCTTCCGATATTACAACGATGAAACCAGGTGTCCATGAACGTAAGTGGGAGATAGACAGCCTTTGTTATCCTATCCGGCTGGCTCACGGCTATTGGAAAGCCACCGGCGATACTGTGCCATTTGATAAAGACTGGATCACCGCGATGAAACTGGTAATACAAACCTTCAGGGAACAACAGCGTACTGAAACAAAAGGCCCTTATACATTTCAACGGAAAACAGCCTGGGCAACGGATGGTGTGCCCTTAGGCGGATACGGTTACCCTTCAAAAAAAGTTGGCTTGATACATTCCATGTTCAGACCAAGTGATGACGCGACTGTGTTTCCATTTCTGATACCTTCTAACTTCTTTGCTTATAAATCATTGCTCCATTTACAGGTGCTATCAAAAGCGATTCACGAAGATGCACTTGGTAATGATGCATTTGCACTTGCAACAACTGTAAAGAATGCGCTGGATAAATATGCGAAAGTTTCTTTAGCGCCTTATGGTCAGGTATTCGCCTATGAAATAAATGGTTTTGGAAGTTTCAACCTGATGGACGATGCTAATATCCCATCGTTGCTTGCGCTTCCTTACCTCGATGCGGTACAGGCTGTTGATCCTGTTTACCAGTCAACACGTAAATTTTTATTGAGTGATTCTAATCCTTTCTTCTTTAAAGGCAAAGCCGGTGAAGGCATAGGCGGTCCGCATATCGGGATGGATTATATCTGGCCGATGAGCATTACCATGCGCGGGTTAACAAGTATTAACGATGCTGAGATAAAAATGTGTTTGAACATGCTTATCAACGCTCATGGCCGTACTGGCTTTATGCATGAAAGTTTCTTTAAAGACGATGCGGCAAAATTTACCCGTAAATGGTTTGCATGGGCTAATACGCTTTTCGGTGAGTTTGTTTTAAAGCTGTATCAGGAGAAACCGCAGTTGTTAAAATGATTACTGCAAAGTAATCCGTTGCAGTAGCCCGGAGATAGTTTCAGCTTTAGTCATTACCATCAGGTGTTCTCCACCTTCAATTAAATAATCCGCATCTATGTATTTGAGAGGAAGTAAAATATCCGCAGTGCCATGAATGTGCACTGCATTAGTAAGCACATCATTGTTTCGCCAGTTTGCAATCTGACCTACTGCCCATTTCATAAAGTTACCATCTGAACTGTTTAGCATCTCCCTAAAAATAATTTTATCTTTTCTTTTCTCAATACCCATTAAACGATATACACTATGGTTTGCTCTTTTCAGCAAGGAGAAAGAAATTATTTTATGAAGTGGAAGGTACCTTAACCACTTTATGTAAAAAGGAATTTCTTTAGCTGATTTAGCGCTCGACAATAGTATAAGTTTTTTTACCGGGAACTGCCTGGCTATTTCCACTGCTACCATTCCGCCAAAAGATAAACCTACTATAACAGGTCCCTCTTCTGTTATCTGTTCTCTAAGACGGACTGAATAATGACTGATGTGTTCACCAGGCAGAGGCTTTATCCAATCAACATAAACCGGTTTACAAAAGCTAAGATCAAGAAATTGAAAAGCTCTTTCATCCGCGCCTAATCCACTTATAAAATATATTGTAGGTAGAGAGCTCAAAAGTGTTACGGCAATTTAGAAGATAAACAACTTAAAAGTATAAGGGTTCATATAATTGATTCTTATTCTCTTCTTAAACTCTTAACGGGGTTAGCAATTGCGGCCCGGATAGCCTGGAAGCTGACAGTTATTAAAGTTATAATTAATGCGCCGCTTCCCGCAACAGCAAATATCCACCAGGAAATAATAGTGCGGTATTAATAATTCAACAACAAACCGTCCGTTTCGATACTATGGTTGTGTGTTTATAACAGGGGTTTAACCTCACAGGTTGAGCCTCATTGAATATCTTTAGCAACATAATAGAAATTGATTCAACTAAGATTCTATCTATACTGATCTTACCAGGTAGTAATTTCTTTTTCCTTTCTGAACAAGTATGTACTGAGACTGCAACAAAAAGCTTTCGTCCAGGATCATGGAGATATCGGTAACTTTATCCCTGTTGATACTCACACCACCGTTCTGAATCATTTTACGTGCTTCCCCTTTACTGCTGAAAATGCCTGTTTCTGCGAGAAAACTGATCACGTCGATACTTGCTCTTATCTTGCCTAAATCATACTCAAAAGTTAAGCCTTCTACTGTTTCAAGATCTTCAGGTGTGATAGCTGCCTGAGAAAATAATTTTTCCGTAGTAGCAATCGCTTTCTGCAGTTCTTCTTCACCATGAACAAAAACGGTTACTTCCCTGGCCAGCTTTTTTTGCAGTTCCCTGGCAGCAGCATTTTTTTCATGTGTATCAATCAAAGATTCAGTTTCTTCTTTAGATAAAAAAGTAAACAGTCGTATCCATTTTTTAGCATCCTCATCACTGGACTTTAACCAGAACTGGTAAAAATGGTAAGCGGAGGTTTTACTTTTATCCAGCCATATATTTCCTTTTTCCGTTTTACCGAACTTACCCCCATCGGCTTTGGTGACCAACGGACAGGTAAAGGCGAATGCTTCCTTACCAGTTTTGCGCCTGATCAGTTCCGTACCGGTAACAATATTTCCCCACTGGTCGCTTCCCCCCATTTGTAGTTTGGCATTTTTATTTTTGTATAGCCAGTAGAAATCATAACCCTGCACCAGCTGGTAAGTGAACTCGGTGAAGCTCATGCCGTTTTTACTATCGAGTCTTTTCTTCACACTGTCTTTCGCCATCATGTAATTTACAGTGATGTGCTTGCCGACATCACGGATAAAATCAAGAAAAGAGAAATTTTTAAACCAATCGTAATTGTTAACTATCTCGGCCCTGTTTGATTTCGATGGGTCAAAATCAAGAAATTTTTCTAATTGTTTCCGGATACCCGCAAGGTTAAATGCCAGTGTTTCTTCGCTTAGCAGATTTCTTTCTTCACTTTTGCCGGAGGGATCACCCACCATGCCAGTAGCCCCTCCTATTAAAGCGATCGGTTTATGACCCGCCTTCTGTAAGTGAACAAGCATTATTATAGGGATAAGACTGCCTATATGCAGGCTGTCAGCTGTAGGATCGAAGCCGATATAAGCCGTGGTAGATTCTTTCTGAAGTTGTTCTTCCGTCCCGGGAATAATATCCTGGATCATCCCCCGCCAACGTAATTCTTCTATCAGGTTCATAATAAAAAATCTGTTTCGGGCAAAGCTAACAGATAAAAAAATTATTATGTTTCAAAATATGTACTGATTACTTCATACCTGAAAACCTCCTAACCCATACCTATAATTAATATATCATGCTGATCTAACGCAATATTGATGGCTTAAACCCGTTAACATTGCTCCCCGCCCAATTGTGAAAATTTAAAGGTTGTTTTTGTGATGCAGCTAATTAATAAGAAATTTGATCTGATTACCGGTAAAGGAGGTAAGTAAGATTAGCTGCTTAACGATTTCATTCAACAGCCTGGTTATCGAACTTAAGCTAAGAATTATTGCTAACAAATTAAATTGATGAGAAGACTTTATCCTATTCTACTTATAAGCTTTATTATATGCTTCACCAGGTACGATATGTATGCTCAGTTTAGAAAGTATTCCAACGAATTTTTGAATATAGGCGCAGGTGCACGCGGGCTCGCGATGGGTGGCGCGCAGGTAGCTTCCGTTAAAGACGGAAGCGCCGGTTACTGGAATCCTGCCGGACTAGTTGAAGTGAAAGACTATCCGCAGCTAAACCTGATGCATGCAGAATATTTTGCCGGCATTGGTAAATACGATTATGGCAGCCTTGCCATCCCGATAAGCGGAGGCAAAAGAACACTGGGCCTTTCCGTACTTCGCTTTGCGGTAGATGATATCCCTAATACCGTTTTTCTTGTGGAGCCCGATGGCACCCTCAACTTCAGCAACATAACCACCTTCTCATCTGCGGATTATGCTTTTCTTTTCTCACTGGCGCAGGAAATCACTTTTAGAAAAACTAAAAAATTAAATATAGGATTTAACGCGAAGATCATTCATCGTAAGGCCGGTGACTTTGCCACTTCCTGGGGATTTGGTTTTGATGCCGGATTACAATATGCCGATAACAGGTTGAAAATCGGGATCGTTGCCAGGGATGTAACAACTACCTTCAACGCCTGGTCGTTCAATATCAATGAAAAAATGCGCGAAGTGTTCTATGTTACTGAAAATGAGATTCCGGTTAAGTCTGCCGAACTCACCGCTCCCCGGTTGATAGCAGGCGGATCATATAATTTCAAGCTCAGCGAAAAAATGAATTTATTGGCTGAAGCCGACCTGGACTTTACTTTCGACGGAAGAAGAAACACTGTTATAAGTTTTAATCCTGTAAGTATTGATCCTAAATTAGGATTGGAAGGTTCTTATAATGATGTGTTCTTCATCCGCGCCGGCATTAATAATTTTCAGAAAGCGCTCGACGATGCAGATATTACGAATAAGAAAAAAGTGTGGATATATCAACCGGCTATTGGAGCAGGTTTTAAAATTTCTACCGTACAGATCGATTATGCATTTACTAACCTTGCCAATCAGTCAAACCCTTTATATACGCATATCTTTTCTTTAAAGCTTGACCTTAAAAAGAAACAGCGTACCTGATGATTCAATTTAAACAACCTTCGGACACTACACTATGAAAAAATTATTTATCCTGTTATTGCTTGTATCAGCAGCGGATGCCTTTGCTCAGCAGTATAATAATGAATGGATAGATTACAGTAAAGTTTATTATAAATTCAGGATTGCCGAATCAGGTTTATACCGGATAAGCCAGGCAACACTTAATGGTGCGGGCCTTGGTAACATTCCGGTGGAACAGTTTAAATTGATACGCAATGGACTGGAAGTCCCTGTGTATACTTCAGCAGTTTCTGGAATACTCGCTGCTAATGGATTTATACAATTTCTTGGCGAGGCCAATGACGGTAAAGCAGACAAGGTTTTATACCGAAATCCCGCTTACCAGCATACTGATAAATTAAGCCTGCAAAGCGATACGGTTACTTATTTTTTAACGGCCGCCCCGGGCAATAACCTGAGAATATTAAATGTCGCTAATAACGTAGCTACCAATACGGTACCTGTAACGCCCTATTTTTTGTATACCTCGGGAAGGTATTTTAAAGAGATAATAAATCCCGGTTATGCGGAAGTGGTGGGTGAATATGTTTATTCGTCGTCTTATGATAAAGGTGAGTTTTGGTCTACTTCCGATATTGGTCCTAACAGTGCACGGGCAGATGTAATGAATAATCTTTTCGCTTACCAGGGCGGACCTGCGGGCATTTTTAAATTTGGCGCGGTAGGCAATAGTCCGAATACAAGGAGCGTAAAAGTTTCAATGAATGGTTCTTTGATAAGAGAATCACAAGTAGATTTTTTCAATGACACAGTTACCCAGGCTTCCTTTCCCGTAAGCCTGCTGAATACCAATGCTGCGAGTATTCAGTTTGCTAATACATCGTCCGCGGCTTTGGACAGAATGGTAATATCATTCTATGAAATTACTTATCCCCGAACTTTTAATTTCGGTGGTGCTAAACAATTTGCTTTTGAACTATCACCAAAAAATGATGGGTACTATCTTGAAATAACGAATTTTAACGCCGGGGGGCAGCCGCCGGTACTATATGATCTTTTGAATTTGCAAAGATATACCGGTGATGTCAGCGGAAGCATAACCAGGTTTGCACTTACGGCAAACACCAATGTGCGGAAGCTGGTACTTATAAATGAAGAGGCAGCTAATATTAAGAACGTCGCTGCGCTAACACCTAAAACATTTATTAATTTCAAAGACGTTTCAAACCAGGGTGATTATCTTATCATTTCCAATCCATTATTATTTACGGGCACTAACGGTAATCCGGTTGAACAATATAGAATTTATCGTACCTCTCCTGCAGGTGGTAGTTATAAGGCGCACATTTATGAAGTCGATGAGTTGGTGGATCAGTTTGCATTTGGCATTAAGAAACATCCTTTGTCGATAAAAAATTTCCTTCGTTTTGCAAGGGCTAATTTTGCTACCATTCCTAAATATACTTTTCTTATCGGTAAAGGGGTATCGTATAATGAATACAGGCTAAACCAGGTTGATCCTTTAGCTGATAAACTAAACCTGGTGCCTACATTTGGTAACCCGGCGTCAGATAACATGCTAAGCTCGGCAGACATGACATCCAATGCGGCGCTTACGCTTATCGGGAGATTGTCTGTTGTGAGCGCATCCGAACTGGAAGATTATCTTGAGAAGGTGAAAGAATATGAAAATGTTCAGCAGACTGCTTCTAACACTATCCAGGAGCGTTTATGGATGAAGAACATTATACACGTTACCGGTGCAAGCGACAGTTACCTGGGAACGGTGCTTTGCAATTATATGCAAGGTTATAAACTGATAGCGGAAGACACTTTGCTTGGAAGTAATGTAAATGTTTTCTGTAAAACTTCTACCAATCCGGTTGAACAATTATCCAACGACAGGATTGCCGATCTGTTTAAAGAAGGTCTGAGCCTGGTAACTTACTTTGGCCATTCTTCATCAACCACCCTGGAATTTAATCTTGATAATCCGCAGAACTATAATAACCAGGGAAAATATCCGGTGTTCTCTGTAAATGGATGCAATGCAGGTAATTTTTTTAAATTTGATCCGCAACGCTTTTCGTACAATGAAACATTATCCGAAAAATTTGTGCTGGCTAAACAGAGGGGCGGTATCGCTTTTATCGCCAGCACCCATTTGGGTATTGTAAATTATTTAAACATCTACCTGGATGATTTTTACCGTGAGATTGGAAGCAAAAGCTATGGTGCTACGCTAGGTGAATTAAATAAAAATGCATTACAAAAAGTGGTAGCAGTTTCAAGTCCAACAGATTTTTTTGCGCGCATCCAGGCCGAAGAAGTAACCTTACATGGTGACCCTGCGCTTAAGATGAATTTTGAATCGCTGCCTGATTATACCATAGAAGAATCACAGGTAAAAATTTCTCCTGCATTTATTTCTGTCGCTGAAAATAAATTTGATCTTGGCGTTAAATTATTTAACCTTGGCCGGTCGGTAAAAGATTCTATAACAGTAGAAATCAAACGCCAGTATCCTGATGGCTCTACAGCGATATTATCGCGGAAAAAAATAAAAGGAATATATTACAGTGATTCTGTCAACCTTGCTATCCCGGTTGTGGCTACCCGTGATAAAGGGCAAAACAAAATAATTGTAACAGTTGATGCAGATAATAATGTTGCTGAAGTGTCTGAAAATAATAACACGGTAACTAAAACGTTTTTTATTTTTGAAGACGAAGCTAAAACCGCCTTTCCTTATGACTTTGCTATAGTAAATAGCGCTACGCAGAAACTATATGCCTCCACTGCAAATCCATTTAGTAGCCTGAAGCAGTACGCAATGGAGATTGATACTACGGAGTTGTTCAATTCCCCGGCAAAAACCACTAAAAATATAAGTTCAGTTGGCGGCTCACTGGAGTTTGATCCGGCTATTGTATTCAGGGACAGTACAGTTTATTACTGGCGTGTTGCAGTAGTACCAGCTGGTGGCGCCGACTTTCATTGGAATGGGTCTTCGTTTATATACCTGAAAGGAAATTCCGATGGGTTTAATCAGTCGCATTATTTTCAGCATTTAAAATCTGGAGTCGAAAGAATTTCATTGGAAGCCGACAGGGACTGGAAATATGGTAATCGGATCAACAATCTTTTTATAAGAAATACGGTATATAATCCTTCAGGGCTAAACACGGAGAGCGACTTTACCATAACGGTAAACGGCGTTACTTTTATAAAAAGTGCATGTGTTGGAAGGTCTTTATTATTCAATGTCTTTGATCAGGTAACATTTAAACCCTGGAAGAATGTTGATGATAATGGTAATAATTTAAATCGGTTTAACAGTGGCAGTGCAAACTGTGCAATAGGGCGTCAAAATAATTTTGAATTTTCATACATGAATCCGGCGGGTAGAAAAATTATTATGGATTTTATGGATTCGATCCCGGCGGGAGCTTTTGTTGTGATCAGGAGTATAGACTACAACGTTAGTAATTCATTTTCAAATACCTGGAGAGGGGATACAGCATTGTTTGGTTCAAATAATTCATTATACCATAAATTATTAAGAGCGGGATTGTCTTCTATTGATTCATTGAACAGTGAAAAATCATGGCTGATGATTTATAAAAAAGACGATCCATCATTCGATCCAAAGTATCAAATAAGTGCAAGCATATATGACCGGTTAACGTTGGCAGTTGATTGTCTTACACCTGATACCCTGGGTTTTATTACATCGCCTTTATTTGGCCCGGCAAAAGCATGGAAAGAATTTCAGTGGCGCGGAATTTCAAAAGAAAATCCATCTGCTGATTTGCCTGCTGTAAATATTATAGGCAGTGACCTGCAAGGCAATCATTCTACCATATTTTCAGTTGATCGTAATACGCAGAACCTGGATATTTCCACTATTGATGCTAACAGATATCCATACCTGCAGTTAAAAATGAGAAATGTTGATTCTATAAACTTAACGCCTTATCAGCTGAACTATTGGCGACTTACTTACGACCCGGTGCCTGAAGGGGCTCTTGCTCCTAATCTTTTGTTTACTACCAAGGATACTCTTGAAGTAGGTGAAAAACTTCAGTTTGCGATTGCTTTTAAAAATATAAGCCAGGTAAAATTTGATAGCCTGAAAATTAAAATAGTTGTTATAGATAAGGACAATGTTTCTCATCAGTTAAGTCTAGCTAAAAGGAAACCATTGATCAGCGGAGATACTTTATCATTTTCTTACACTATTGACACCAAGGATTATGCTGGAATGAATACTTTGTTGGTTGATTTTAACCCTGATAATGATCAGCCTGAACAGTTTCATTATAATAATTTCCTGTATCGTAATTTTTATGTGAAGCCTGATAAAATAAATCCTTTGTTGGACGTCACTTTTGATGGAATGCATATTTTGAACCGTGACATTATATCTGCTAAGCCACGCATACAAATCAAGCTTAAAGATGAAGCAAAGTATATGTTACTAAATGATACATCACTTTTTACTGTGCAGGTTCGTTTTCCCGACCCTAACAAAACACTTCGCACCTTTGCGATAGATAACGATACACTTAAATTCATTCCTGCCCAAAACGGGAGCGATAATACTGCAACAATCGAATTTATGCCATACTTCAATAAGCAATACAATGCTGATGGAGATGACTACGAACTGATAGTAACAGGAAAAGACAAAAGCGGCAATAAGGCGGGACAAATTGAATACCATGTGTCATTCAGGATTATAAATAAACCGATGATCAGTAACCTGCTGAATTATCCTAATCCCTTCACCACTTCAACTGCTTTTGTATTTACGATCACCGGTTCTGATATTCCACAGAATATGAAAATCCAGGTTTTGACTGTTACTGGCAAAATAGTAAGAGAAATAACAAAAGATGAATTAGGCACTTTGCACATAGGGAGAAACATTACGGATTATAAATGGAATGGAACGGATCAGTTCGGTCAGCGCCTCGCTAATGGAGTTTATATTTACAGAGTGGTAACAACTCTTAATGGCAGACAGATGGAGAAGTATAAAGCTAAGGATGATGATACAGATAAATACTTTAATAGGGGCTACGGCAAAATGTATCTGATGCGGTAATATTAAATCTTGTTTGTACTTTCAAATAGCGCAGAAGAATATTATTGTATGACTATGTAAAAATGTGTTAATGCCTTAACGATAGAAAGAATATTTAACGACTTCGTGTTTCCCGGAGCCTGAGAATTTTTTTGTTATATTCTTAAATATTTTTACTCACACGATATGCTAACGTCAACGACATGGAAATAGGTATGAATATCAAAACAGCCAGCGCATCAGGAAATAAATTTATATATCTTTTGTCTTATGCTGTTGGGGGAATCATTTTATTTTTACCTGTTCTCAATAAAAATTTTGTATCAGATGATTATGTTGTTTTAAAACGAGTATGTCTTGAAGGTACGATTGGGATATACGGTTTTTTTCGTCCCTTATCCGATTGGAGTATATATTTAAACTACCTGGTTAGCGGTTTCCATCCTTTTGGTTTTAATCTTGTAAACATCCTTCTTCATTCCGTCAACAGTTTTCTCTTATTTAAATTTTGTTTAAAATGGAAGTGGACTTCGGATGATGTCTTACATCATCGCTATGCATTTATGGCCAGTATATTATTCCTTACCTATCCATTTCATAACGAAGCCATCGTTTGGCTATTAGGCCGTGGGTCGTTGTTAGCGGGCACGTTTATAATCGCTGCTTTATTAATATTCTTATCAGGCTGGAACGACAGAATAAAATTCTTTGGAGTGTGCGCCTGTTATTTTATAGGATTACTGGCTTATGAATCAATAATTATTCTTCCATTATTAATTTTCATTTTATTGACAGGTAACAAAGCTTCAGCAAGAACCTATTTAGCATGGGTGATGGTTTTTGTAATTACAGGTATTGTTCATTTCTTTTTCCGTTATAATTTTTCGGGCGGGGTATTCGGCAAGTATGAAGAAAGTTTGTTTAGAAATTCATGGTTAGATTATGCTGCAAATATTTTAAAAGTTACAAGCAGGTTAATTGTCCCACCCATAAAAAACTCTTTTATATTTCTGATAGTTTCCGCCATGTTATCCCTTACTGCCATTTATGTTTTCTTTTATAAAGTTATCATAATAAAGAAACAAATACCTTATAAGCATTTTGTATTTCAACTGACGAGTATTATAGGCTGTACACTTATTATTCCTTTCTTAGTTGCTTTGAGCACCAAAACTTCAGAGGGAGACAGGCTTCTTTATATACCTTCCTTTTTTCTTTGTTGTTTTATTTCGTTTATACTCTGTGTGTGGATTCGGTCTATCTTTCCAGGAAAATTGATTTTTATTTTGGCATGTATTTACAACGTTGTCTTTCTCGAACTTAATAATTATAATTGGTTTCTGGCCGGAAAAGCTACCTGTTCAATTTTACAATCACTGAAGTCCGATACTACTGAGAAGATTTTCGTTGCTAACCTTCCAAATGAAATAAAGGGCGCATATATTTTTAGAGAAGGTTTTAAAGATGCCTTAATAATCAATGGCATTGATACATTAAAAGTTATAGTCATTAATAAACTGTCGAAGGAATTACCAACGGACATAAATGAAACGTGGGTACCGGTGTATTATAAAAAAAAGATTTTTATACCACCACTCCTTGAGGTTAGGTCAGGCGTTCAAACGACTACAATCCTGAATCGGTCTGGTGTTATGGAATATGCATTGCCAGTTGATAGTAAATTATATTACTGGGATCAACATAAATTTGTATTGTTGAAAGCCTATGCAGGTCTATTTCAGGAATGACTTTAACTTTTGGCATCTTTCGTAACCAGATAACGATTGATATATTTACCAACCATGTCAAATTCAATATTAACGGTATCACCGGAATTAGTATTTTGAAGGTTGGTATGTGAGTACGTATATGGAATCAGTGCAACACTGAAATTATTATTAACCGCATCAAATACGGTGAGGCTTATTCCATTCACGGCGATTGAACCTTTTTCAATTACAAGCGCTTTGAAATTATCCGGGTAGGAGAAAGTATGTGCCCAACTGCCATTTAAATCAGTCTTCTCAATCAGAACAGCCGTGCAATCAACATGTCCCTGAACAATATGCCCGTCAAGTCTTCCATTTATTAACAGGCACCTCTCGAGATTTATAGTATCACCCTGCTTCCAGGAGTCAAGATCACTTTTATTCAGCGTTTCTTCCACAGCAGTTACCCTATGCACATCAGTATAAACTTCTTCTATTGTTAAACAAACACCATTATGAGATAAACTCTGATCTACTTTTAGTTCGGCAGAAATAGGAGAACTTATCCAAAACGTTTTGTTAGTGCCTTTATTTTCAACTGAAGTTACTATACCTAGTGCTTCAATTATACCTGTAAACATAGATTGCTGTTTTAGCTAATTTCGCATTTCCTTCTAACATTCCATCTTTTTTGCAGCATTATAGGTATTTTAAATATTTCTCCTATCTTTACCATCCTAAATTCAATAAGGGAGGTATGCATTTATGTTAATTATAGATTCTAAAGATTGTGAGAATATAGACAAGGCACTAAAAAAATATAAGAAAAAATTTGAGAAAGCAAAAGTATTGGTTCAGCTTAG
>Ga0209724_1001244_pt1 | contig 23408 bp, 21 predicted proteins | sample grotaG_FD_184143 | JGI IMG/M metagenome (GOLD analysis project Ga0209724, IMG submission 184143) | Glacier valley bacterial and archeal communities from Borup Fiord, Nunavut, Canada, to study Microbial Dark Matter (Phase II) -... | ecosystem: Environmental > Aquatic > Freshwater > Ice > Glacier ...
GGCCTCGGCACCGGTGCGGCGATGGGCGGGCTGAAGCCGATCGTCGAGTTCATGACGTTCAACTTCGCGATGCAGGCGATCGACCACATCATCAATTCGGCCGCGAAGACCAACTATATGTCGGGCGGCCAGATGCGCTGCCCGATGGTGTTCCGCGGCCCCAACGGCGCGGCGTCGCGGGTGGCCGCGCAGCACAGCCAGAATTATGCGCCGTGGTACGCGAGCGTCCCCGGGCTGATCGTGATCGCGCCGTATAGTGCGGCCGACGCCAAGGGCCTGCTCAAGTCGGCGATCCGCTCGCCCGACCCGGTGGTGTTCCTCGAGAACGAGCTGCTCTACGGCCACAGCTTCGACGTGCCGGACGGCGACGTCGTGGTCGAGATCGGCAAGGCGCATGTCGTTCGCGCCGGCAAGGACGTGACGCTGGTCAGCTATTCGATCGGCGTCGGCATCGCACTGGACGCCGCGACCAAGCTCGCCGAGGCCGGCATCGACGTCGAAGTGCTCGACCTGCGTACGCTGCGGCCACTCGACCGCGCGAGCGTGCTGGCGAGCCTCAAGAAGACCAATCGCATGGTCGTGGTCGAGGAAGGCTGGCCGACCTGCTCGATCGCCAGCGAGATCATCGCGATTTGCATGGAAGACGGCTTCGACGACCTCGACGCGCCGGTGCTGCGGGTGACCAACGTCGACGTGCCACTGCCGTACGCGGCCAATCTAGAGAAGTTGGCGATCGTCAAGGTCGAGGATGTGGTGACGGCGGCGAAGAAGGTTTGCTACCGGTGACGTCGCCGAATCGCTTGAAGATAGATGATCCCATAGATGCAGTATTAAGATTTCTATTTTGTGTGCTTTGCGCAGGACCAATATTTATAGTTGTGATAGCAACTCTTGACATTATTAATACACAGAGAGTTGCTCCTGAGTTGAATATTCAATTTATAGCACTCTTTAGTGTATTCATATTTTGCTACACATTTCCGACGGCCTTGATTGGACTTGCGATTTCACATCTGGTTATACGCGCTGTCGCTAAGCTTGGTTCAGTTCAGTCATTGATTTCTATTCTGATCTGCTGTTCTGTGGCAGTTTTTCTGAGCTGGCCAATCAGATCGGTTTTACCACCGCTTATGCCAGCTTTGAGCGATGAGGCAACCTCCCCAAGTATTAGGTTTATTGTACCTATGGCGATCAGCGGTGCCCTGCTCGGATTGTTATACTGGTCACTCTTAGTAAGACCCTTTGTCGACGAGGACCTATAGTTATGCCCATCGACATCACCATGCCCGCGCTGTCCCCCACAATGGAGACCGGCACCCTCGCAAAATGGCTCGTCAAGGTCGGCGATACGGTCAAATCGGGCGACGTGCTCGCCGAGATCGAGACCGACAAGGCGACGATGGAGGTCGAATCGATCGACGAGGGCACCGTCACCGAACTGCTCACCGCTGAAGGCACCGAGGGCGTGCCGGTGGGGCAGGTGATCATGCGGCTGAGCGGGGAGGGGGAGGCTCCAACGGCAGCCAAGCCCGCGCCTGCCGCCGAGGTGGATGCAAAACAGCCGGAGCCGCAGCGCGCCGCGCCGGCAGCGCCGCCTGCGTCACCGACCCCGGCACCACCTACACCGGCGCCACCGCCGCTACCTGCCGAAGCCGCACCGCCTGCGGCCAGCGCTGCGCCCACGCATGACGGCGACCGCATCAACGCCTCGCCGCTCGCCCGCCGGCTCGCGCAGGCGCAGGGGATCGACCTTGCCAGTCTGCAGGGCTCCGGCCCGAACGGGCGCGTGGTGAAGGCGGACCTCGACGGGGCGAAGGCCGCGCCGGTCGAGGCGAAGGCGCCCGCCGCGCCGGCCGCCGAGCCGAAGGCGGCCGGCGCTGCCGTCCAGCAGGACGCCGCACCAAAGCCCGCGCCAACCTACGCGCCGCCCGAAGGCGTGCCAGCGGAGGCGACCAAGCTTTCCTCGATGCGCAAGACGATCGCGCGGCGGCTGGCCGAATCGAAGGCGACGGTGCCGCATTTCTACCTGACGGTCGACGTCCGCCTCGATGCGCTGCTGAAGCTGCGCGGCGAGCTCAACACCAGCCTTGAGAAGTCCGGTGTAAAGCTGTCGGTCAACGACCTGCTGATCAAGGCGCTCGGCCTCGCACTCACGCAGGTGCCCGACGCTAATGTGCAGTTCGCCGGCGACACGCTCTACAAGTTCGGCCGCGCCGACGTGTCGGTAGCGGTCGCCATCCCCGGCGGGCTGATCACGCCGATCATCACCGACGCCGCGAACAAGCGGCTGAGCGTCATCGCCACCGAGATGAAGGACCTCGCCGCGCGCGCCCGCGACGGCAAGCTGAAGCCCGAGGAGTACACCGGCGGCACCGCGTCGATCTCCAACCTCGGCATGTTCGGCATCAAGCAGTTCGACGCCGTCATCAACCCGCCGCAGGGCCTGATCCTCGCGGTCGGCGCGGGCGAGAAGCGGCCGTATATCGTCGATGATGCACTCGGCATTGCGACGGTGATGAGCGCGACGGGCAGCTTCGACCACCGCGCCATCGACGGCGCGGTGGGCGCGGAGTTCATGAGCGCGTTGAAGGGGCTGATCGAGAACCCGCTGGGGATGCTGGCGTAGTTCGCTATGCGCAAGCCGCTTCCTGCGCTGGGCTTGATCGGCGACGGCGACGAGCTGGATGCGGTTAGACTTCTCGAAATGCGCTTAGGTATCGCCTTCGATCTATCTAGCGGTCCGAAGTGGAATACAGTCGGCGATGTCTATCGCGACGCGGTGGCGCTTGCGCCGGAACCCCCGTCGCATCGACGCACATGGGTCACGCTTTGTGTCGCGTTCTGCTTCTATCAGGGAAACGATCCGCGACGAGTTCAACCTGAGACGGTGTTAATTGGTGGCGGTACGGCCGTTTGGGCCTACCTACGTCAGGTCGCCGTCAAATTTCGAAGCAAGTGGTAGTAATTATGCCTGAACCCTTCGACCTCGTCATCCTCGGCTCCGGCCCTGGCGGCTATGTCGCCGCCATTCGCGCCGCGCAACTCGGCATGAAGGTTGCGATCGTCGAGCGCGAGCGGCTGGGGGGCATCTGCCTTAACTGGGGCTGCATCCCGACCAAGGCGCTGCTACGGACGAGCGAGATCTATCATTACATGCAGCATGCCGACGCCTATGGGCTGTCGGCGACCGGCGTGTCGTTCGACTTGCCCAAGGTGGTCGCGCGGTCGCGCAAAGTCGCAGGGCAATTGAACGCCGGCGTCAAGGGGTTGATGAAGAAGAACAAGGTCACCGTCGTCGAAGGCGAGGGCGCGCTGACGGCGGCAAACACGCTGACCGTCAGGACCGGAGATCAGGTCCGCGAACTGACGGCGCCGAACATCATCATCGGTACCGGCGCGCGGGCGCGCGACCTGCCCGACCTGAAGGCCGACGGTGACCGCATCTGGACCTACCGTCACGCGATGGTGCCGCCCGCGATGCCGACCGAGCTGCTTGTCATCGGATCGGGCGCGATCGGCATCGAGTTCGCCAGCTTCTACAGCGACATGGGCGCGAAGGTCACCATCGTCGAAATGCTCGACCGCGTACTGCCGGTCGAGGATGCCGAAGTTTCGGAGCACATGCTCAAAGCGCTGACCAAGCAGGGCATGACGCTGCTGACCGGCGCGAAAGTCTCCGACGTCAAGCCCGACAAGGACGGCGTTTCGGCGACGATCACCACCGCCGACGGCAAGGCGGCCACCAACCGCTACAGCCATGTCATCGTCGCGATCGGCATCGTCGCCAATACCGAGAATATTGGGCTCGAGGCGCTGGGCGTCAGGACCGAGCGCGGGCACATCGTCGTCGACGGCTACGGGGCGACCAACGTGCCCGGCGTCTGGGCGATCGGCGATGTCGTTGGCGCGCCGTGGCTCGCGCACAAGGCGAGCCATGAGGGGGTGGTCGCAGTCGAGAAGATCGCCGGGCTCAACCCGCACGCACTATCGACCGCGAACATCCCGGGCTGCACTTACAGCCGCCCGCAGGTGGCGAGCGTCGGCATGACCGAGGCGAAGGCCGCGACAAGCGGGCGCAAGCTCAAGGTCGGCAAATTCCCGTTCATCGGCAACGGCAAGGCGATCGCGCTCGGCGAGGCGGACGGCTTCGTCAAGACGGTGTTCGACGCCGATACCGGCGAGCTGCTCGGCGCGCACATGGTCGGCGCGGAAGTCACCGAGCTGATCCAGGGCTATGTCATCGCGCGCGAGCTCGAGACGACCGAAGCCGAGCTGATGCAGACGATCTTCGCCCATCCAACGCTGTCGGAGATGATGCACGAGAGCGTGCTGGGTGCCTATGGGCGGGCGCTGCACATCTAGCTGCGGTAGCGCAGCCCGAGTGACAGCGTGGCGAGCGGGGTCAGCTGGAAGCCGTGGACCCGCTCGTAGAGCGGCAGCTGGACGAAGCCTAAGCCGGTCAGACGCTGCGCCAGTCGGACCGAAACACCGGGGCTGAGATAGACCAGTTCGCCGCCGCTGTTGTCGCGGTCCGATTCGGCCCCGCGGTCGAGCCCGGCAAGGCGCACATTCAGCTGGAGCTGCGGCGTAACGGCAGCCCAACGCGTATAGTCGAGCCCGGCGGACGCGGTGCCGGTGACGCCGGGACGAAAGTGCGCGCGGCGATCGAGCGGTACATCGGCCTGAACCTGAACGAAATAATCCAGCCGCGATGCAAGGCTGCCGAAGTGATAGGCGCCGATGATGGCGTCGGTCGTGCCGCTGCCGTTCTGGAGACCCCGATCGAGCAACTCACCTGTTTGTGGGCCAGCGTCGAACCGCGTGCGGAAATCGCCGGTAGGCAGTTTCAGGCCCAGCGTCACGCCTGTGATGTCGCCGCCACCAAACCCCTGATACCGCACCGTTACCCTCGCATCGCCGAGACCCTGTGTGAGCGAATGCGACGCGGCGGTGTCGCCCTCGGCCACGGTCAGGTGGGGACGCACATTGAGCGGCAGCTGGAGGTTGACACCCCAGTCGGGGCTCCAGCTGTGGTCGATGCCGAGCGTGACATAGTGATTATACGTATGGCGTTCGATCTCGCGGTCGGCAGGCAGCGCAACCGGACCGACGCGGCCGGTGCCGGTGCGCAGGTCGGTTTGGGGGATATAATCGTAGCGCAGGTCGATCCGCGTGCCGGGTTGGCCGGTCAGGCCTTGGGAAATCCAGTCGGAGGTGAGGGTACAGCCGCAGCTCGAACAAGCGGCGGCGGAGACGGCGGAACTCAGCAATGCGGCGCAAAGCGTCGCTCGAACGGTGATGATCATGACGGGCACTCCGGCGGGACGCGCGCACAAGGGCAGCAGCGTCGGCTGGCTTCAAAATAGCAGCGGCGGAGACGGCTAGAGCGCGGGCGGCGGCCCGGTAGCGGGTGGGCGCGGAGCGGCCAGCGGGGGTGCGGGGCTCGCCGACGTCGGGAGTGATAGCGTTGCCGCAGTATAGGCCGGTTTCGGTAGCGCCGCCGCCGTCGCCAGGGGCAGGTCGCCGGGCGCGTTCAGTCCGGCGAACGGGCAGTCATGGCCCGCATCGGCAGGCGGCGTGCCCTCAGGGTTGCCGATGCCGGCGGAAACCGGACCATGTCCGGTGCAGATTACCACCGCGACACCGTGCGCCGCCGCTGCCGGCATGAAGCCCGCCGGCAACAGCGCGCGCAACAACAATGCCGCAAACGCCAGCCGGATGCCCCAGGTGCCGGCGCGCGGCATTACCATTCGAGCGGCGTGGCCTCGAAGCGACCGGTCGCGGTGTCGAGCACCCGAAGCAGCCCGTCGGCGATCGAGAAATGCGTGCCGTGCAACTGCAGCGTTCCCACTGCCTCTCGCGCCGCGACGAACGGAAAGCTGCGCAGATTGGCAAGGCTGAGGCGGATGGCGGCGAGTTCGAGCGCCTCGGCGGCATCGACGTCGGCGCTGAGCGCGGCGACGGCGCGGATCTGGTCGCGCGCCGGTTCGATGATCGCCATCCAGCGCCCGATGAAGGCACCATGCCCCTCGGCCTTGTCGTTGAAGCGACCGTCGAGGGACGCGGCAATGCCGCCGCACTGGGCGTGGCCGAGCACGACGACATGCTCGACCTCGAGCTGCGTCACGGCAAATTCGATCGCGGCGGAAGCGCCATGCTGGCCGCCATCGGGTTCATAGGGTGGCACCAGATTGGCGACGTTGCGGACAACGAACGCCTGTCCAGGCTCGGTATCGAAGATCCGTGTCGGGTCGACGCGGCTGTCCGAACAGGCGATGACCATGATATTGGGCGACTGTCCGATATTGGACAGTGCATCGAAGCGCTCGCGCTGCTCGACATAGGCGCCGCTGCGAAACCGCCGATAGCCATCGAGAAGTTCGGCAAAGTCGGACATCGCCCCTCCCTTGATTGGTGCGCCGCGTTGGGTAGCCGAGCCCCGGTGAAGTGACAAGCCGCCACGCCCCGGCTTTGGTTGGCACCGGGGCTATGACACGCTATCTACCGCGCATGATCCAGCCCGAGCCGCTCGCCCGCATCAAAAAGCCCGACTGGCTGCGCGTCCGCGCACCGACATCGGTGGCGTTCGCCGAGACGCGGTCGCTGATGCGACGGCTCAAGCTCAACACCGTCTGCGAGGAAGCGGCGTGCCCCAATATCGGCGAGTGCTGGACGCAGAAGCATGCCACCGTGATGATCCTTGGCGACACCTGCACGCGGGCCTGCGCGTTCTGTAACGTCAAGACCGGGCTGCCGCAGCCGGTTGATGCGGCCGAACCCGAGCGGCTGGCCGAGGCGGCTGCCGAGCTTGGCCTCGAACATATCGTCATCACCAGCGTCGACCGCGATGACCTGCCCGACGGCGGCGCGCGGCAGTTCGTCAAGGTGATCGAAGCACTGCGGGCGCGGGCACCCAATACGACGATTGAAATCCTGACGCCCGATTTCCGGAACAAGGCGAGTGTGGCGGTTGAAACGATCGTCGCGGCGCGGCCCGATGTCTATAATCACAATCTCGAAACCGTGCCGCGGCTGTATCCGACGATCCGACCGGGGGCGCGCTATTATCATTCGCTGCGACTGCTCGAGCAGGTCAAACGGCTCGATCCGACGATCTTCACCAAGTCAGGGCTGATGGTCGGACTGGGCGAGGAGCGCCTCGAGATGCATCAGGTGATGGACGACATGCGCTCGGCCGACATCGATTTCCTGACCGTCGGCCAGTATCTGCAGCCGACGCCACGCCACGCCAAGGTCATCGAGTTCGTCACCCCCGACACCTTCCGCAGCATCGCCTCGATCGCGCGCGCCAAGGGCTTCCTGCTCGTCGCCGCAACGCCGCTGACGCGGTCGAGCTATCATGCCGGCGCGGACTTTGCACGGATGCAGCAGGCTCGCCGGGCGCAGCACGCCTGATGCCGCGCCATGTCGAAACACGCGTTTTGCCGTACACGCCCGAGCAGGTATTCGATCTGGTCGCCGATATCGGTCGCTATCCGGAATTCCTGCCGTGGATCCAGGCGATGCGGATCACCTCGAACGACGGACATGTGGTCGTTGCCGACATGGTCGTCGGTTTCAAGATGGTGCGGGAACGCTTCACCAGCCGCGTGACGCTTGATCGGCCGCTGACGATCCATGTCGACTATATCGCCGGGCCGCTCAAATATCTGCGCAACGATTGGCGTTTCGAGCCTGCACCCGGCGGCACGCTGGTGTATTTCGCGGTCGATTTCGAATTTGCCTCGCGGCTGTTCGAACGGCTGGCAGGCATGTTCTTTTCCGAAGCGTTTCGCCGCATGGTGGCATCGTTCGAAGCGCGCGCGTCGGTGCTTTATCCGGCCTCGAGCGCCCCTGTAGCGCCCGGCATCAGCAGGTCGAGCGCTACCAATACCGCCTGACGCCGGATTTCGGTTCGCCCGAGGTCGCCGAACAAGCGGGTATCGGCGACCACCACATCGGGATCGCCGTCGCGCGTCGCGCGGGCGAAGACGACCATGCCGACCGGCTTGCGGTCCGACCCGCCGCCCGGCCCGGCGATCCCGGTAACTGCAACGGCGACGTCGGCGTGGCTGTGCTTCAGCGCGCCCTGCGCCATCGCCCAGGCCACCGCGACCGAGACCGCGCCAAAGGTTTCGAGGATATCGAGGTTGACGCCCAACGCCTCGAGCTTGGCCTCGTTCGAATAGGTGACATAGCCGCGGTCGACGACATCCGACGCCCCCGCGATTTCAGTCAGCGCGCCGGCGACGAGGCCGCCGGTACACGATTCGGCGGTAACGACCGTCAGCCCGGCTGCACGGTTTGCCGCCACAACGGCTGCCGCCCGGTCGAGAACCTGTCTATCGAGCATTAGGCACCCTGACTGTCGCCATCGCCTGCGCCGCAATGCCTTCGCCGCGTCCGGTAAAGCCAAGCCCTTCGGTCGTCGTGGCCTTCAGGCTGACGGCGTCGAGCGGCAGGCCGAGCAGCTGGGCCAGCCGCGCGCGCATGGCGACGCGGTGCGGGCCTACCTTCGGGCGCTCGGCGATGATCGTCACGTCGACGTGGTCGATGACGCCGCCTTTCGCCGCGATCAGCCCGGCCGCATGCGCGAGAAACCGGTCCGACGATGCGCCGCGCCACTGCGGATCGCTCGGCGGGAAATGCTCGCCGATATCGCCAGCACCGATGCAGCCGAGCAGCGCGTCGGTCAGTGCATGCAGCCCGACATCGGCATCGCTATGGCCGATCAGCCCGTGCGAATGCTCGATCCGCAGCCCGCACAGCCACAAATGATCGCCCGGTCCGAAACGGTGAACGTCGAACCCCGACGCGCTGCGGCTGATCATGGCTGCGGCCAGCCAGCGTTCGGCGCGGTCGAAATCTTCGGCATGCGTCAGCTTGAACGCCATTTCATCCCCCGCGACCAGTGCAATCCGCATGCCTGCGGCAAGGCCGACCGCGACATCGTCGGTAGCGGCGGCATCGGCGCTGCGGTGCGCGGCGAGGATCGCGGCGAAATGAAAGCCTTGCGGAGTCTGGACGCGGCGCAGATCGGCGCGGTCGACTTCGGTGGCAACAGCATTCGTTCCACGCCGCAGCGAGTCGACGACTGGCAGCGCCGGCGTCGCGCCGGGGGCCGACTCCAATCCGGCGAGGACGCGGTCGATCATATCCGCGCCGACGAACGGCCGGGCCGCATCGTGGATCAGCACGTTGCCAGCCGCACCCCGCGCAGCAAGCGCCTCGAGCCCGGCAAGCACCGACGCCTGCCGCGTTGCCCCGCCGTGCACCGGCGCGGGCAGGGCGAGACCGTCGGTCGCTTCGGCGTATAGCACCGCATCGTCGGGATGGATGACCACCTGAACATCGGTGACGCCGCCATGCGCTGCGAACGCATCGATCGCCCGGCGCAACAGCGTGATGCCGCCGACGGTGCGATATTGCTTGGGCAAGCCGTCGCCCGCACGGCTGCCGCGGCCGCCAGCGACGATCAGGGCATGAACGGTCATCGGTCCATCCTCACATCAGCCGCGGTATATACCGTTCGATCAGCTGTTCGCGCACCAGCAAGGCGATCAGCGCGTCGCGCTCGCCGGCGGGAACGTGCGGGTAGCGCGCGCCCAGTTCCTGCGCCGAAAACGCCGGCCGCGACAACGCATATTCGGCCGCCGCAAACCCGAGGCCCAGCGCATGCTCGCCGCGCCCGGTGACCAGCATGGCACCAGCGGCGAGACGGCGCACCTCCGCTGGCCGATCGGTGCGCGCATAGGAGACGAGTGCAGGCGGGACGGGCAGCATGACGGGATGGGCCGTTTGCGACCGCGCGCGCTCGGCGTCGATGACCTCGTCGCGGAATCCGCGGCTGGCGACGATTGCGGCAAGCCGCTGCGCGATCTTCGCCAACTGCGCACCGAGTGCGGCGGGGTCGCGTCGACCATCGGGCAGGTAGGCGCGCACTGCCGGATCACGCAACGCCGCCGCCTGCAGCAATTCGAGCACGACCGCGCCCGAATGCGGCGCGGCGGAAAATGTCACATGCAGCGACGCGCCGTCCTGCGCGAGTGCGTCGTGATAAACGCCGCGCGGCAGGTACAGCACGTCGCCGGGACGCATCCGCACCGTCATCGCCAGCGGACCGCGCGCGGCGTTGATCTGCTGCTGCGCTTCCTCGCCGCCCGAAGCGAGCGCCTCGAGCGGGTTGTCGGCGCGATTGGCGTAAATCTGCCAGACTTTCTCACCTTCGCACTGCACCGCGAAAACCTCGTGCAGGTCGAAGTGCGTTGCAAAGCCCTGCACGCCCTTGAACGAGCCATAGACATTGGCATTGGTCAGCGCCGCGAAATGCTCGCCGAGCAGATCGGTCACGACGCGCAGTTCGGGCGCGATCTGTTCGACATAATTGGCGATGAGGCTGGCCCCCATCGCGAGGAACACTTCGACCTTGGCCGGATCGGCGCGCCGGACCGGTCCGGCCAGCGTCGCCACGCTGTCCATGAAAAAATCGGCAAGGACCGGGCGTCGGTTGAGGATCAGGTTGAGATTGCCCTCCGACCAGTGCGGCGCAACGCCGAGCAGGGTCGACACGCGCGGCCAATCGAGCAGGCGTTTCGACGCCCCTTCGCCCGCCGGAATATGCAGCGGCCGGCGGCCGAAATATTCACGCATGAAATGGTCGACGCCGATCGGCGAAATCAAGGCGGCGAGGTCCATCAAGGCCTGTTACGAAGGCGGGTGCGACTTTGCAAACGGCGAGCGCGGCAACGACGCATTGCTTGCTTAGAATGCCGAAATCCGCTAGCGACCGTGCTTGTTTTTTAGGCATTTCCGCTTTGCAACCACTTGCCCCAATTTCGATCGGGCCGGTCACGGTCCTGTCGCCGGTCATCCTCGCACCGATGACCGGCGTCACCGATTTGCCGTTTCGACGGCTGGTCAAGCGCTTCGGCGCCGGGCTGACGGTCACCGAGATGATCGCCAGCGAGGCAATGGTGCGCGAGACACGCCAGTCGGTCCAAAAGGCTGCGTGGGACCTTAGCGAGGAGCCGGTATCGATGCAGCTCGCGGGTTGCGAGCCGCGCGTGATCGCGGAGGCCGCCAAGCTGAACGCCGACCGTGGTGCGGCGATCATCGACATCAACATGGGCTGCCCGGTCAAAAAGGTCGTCAACGGCCATGCCGGCTCGGCATTGATGCGCGACCTGCCGCTGGCGGCGAGCCTGATCGCAGCGGTGGTCAAGGCGGTCGATGTTCCGGTGACCGTGAAGATGCGCATGGGTTGGGACCATTCGAGCCTCAATGCACCCGAGCTGGCGCGCATTGCCGAAGACCTTGGTGCGGCGATGATCACCGTGCACGGCCGGACGCGGTGCCAGCTGTACCGCGACACCGCCGACTGGCGCTTTGTCGCGCGCGTCAAGGATGCGGTGCAAATTCCGGTGATCGTCAATGGCGACATTTGCGCGCTCGACGATGTCGATACCGCGCTCAAGCAGTCGGGTGCCGACGGGGTGATGATCGGGCGGGGTGCCTATGGCAAGCCATGGCTGCTCGGCCAGGTGATGCACTGGCTCCAAACCGGCGAGCGGCTCGGCGATCCAGCATTATCGGAACAATATGCACTGATTACAGAGCATTACACTGCGATGCTCGAACACTATGGCATTCACATCGGCGTGAACCTGATGCGAAAGCATTTTGGCTGGTATACCAGGGGCTTACCTGCCTCGGCGGAGTTTCGCAACGCGGTTAATCAGCAGGGCAGTCCGCGCATTGTCGAAGCCATGCTGCGCGACTTTTATTTGCCGCTGATCGAATCCGCACCAGACCGGCTTGCGGCATGAGCCTGTTGCCGTTGCGGCGCAAGGCGGTCGCGCCGGCGCTGCCGCCGATCGACCTGCTGACGATGCTGCCGGTGCCGGTGCTCGTCCTCGATCCCGACGATCGGGTGGCGATTGCCAATTCCGCCGCCGAGGCGTTTTTCAACGCCAGCCAGGCGTCGCTGCGCGAGCGGGGGTGGAAGGCGCTTCTGCCCAATGAAAGCGTTCTGCTCAAGCTGATTGCCGAAGCGCGCACGCATGCCGGCGGATTTGCCGCCTATGACACCGATTTGGTCTTCATAGGCGGTCGGAGCATTCGGGCCGATGTCCTTGTAACACCAGTGCCCGATGCGCCGGGGTGGATCATCGTCAGCCTGCAGACGCGTAGCGTTGCAACGATGGTCGACCGGCAAATGGTGCATCAGGGCGCGGCGCGCTCGGCGATCGGCGTCGCTGCGATGCTGGCGCATGAAATCAAGAACCCCCTGTCGGGCATCCGTGGTGCAGCGCAGCTGCTGGCGCAGACCGCCGACGCCGACGGTCGCGAACTGACCTCACTGATCTGTACCGAGGTCGACCGGGTCAAGACGCTAATCGACCGGATGGAAGGGTTCACCGACACCCGCCCGCTTGCCAGGGGAGCGGAAAATATTCACGCGATCCTGAGCCATGTCGTGCTGCTCGGACGGCAAGGTTTTGCGCGCGGGCTGACGATCCGCGAACGCTATGATCCTTCGCTGCCACTTGTCGCGGGCAATCGCGACGGGCTCATCCAGGTGTTCTTGAATCTGGTCAAGAACGCCGCGGAAGCGATTGGTGAAACTGGAGAAATAGTCATCACGACTGCCTATCGTCATGGCCTGCGCGTGGCCGCCGCGGGATCAGCGCAGCGCATTTCACTGCCGCTCGAGGTCTGCGTTATCGATAACGGCCCGGGCGCGCCGCCGTCGGTCGCCGACCATATGTTCGATCCGTTCGTGAGTTCGCGCGCTACCGGCACCGGGCTCGGGCTGGCACTCGTGGCCAAGATTGTCGGCGATCATGGCGGCATCGTCGAATATGACCGGGTCGGCGAGCCGCCGCGCACGATTTTTCGCGTGCTGTTGCCAACTGCGGATGGCCCGGTATGACCGGTCCTGCGACGATCCTCGTTGCCGATGACGATGCCGCGATCCGCACCGTGGTGCGCCAGGCACTGACGCGTGCCGGTCACATCGTGCGGACGACCGAGACCGCAGCCGGGCTGTGGAAGCTGATCGATGACGGGCAGGGCGACTGCGTCATCACCGATGTCATCCTGCCCGACGCGAACGGGCTCGAAGCGATCCCGCGCATCCTCGCGCGGCGTCCCGGGCTGCCGGTGATCGTGATGAGCGCGCAGAACACGCTCTCGACAGCGGTCCGCGCGACCGAACAGGGCGCGTTCGACTATCTGCCCAAGCCGTTCGATATCGACGAGCTGGCGCGCGCCGTGGCGAGTGCCTTGGCCGCGAGCGGCACTACCGACGAGCCGCCACCGGTTCCCGAGGACATGCCATTGATCGGCCGCTCCCCGGCGATGCAGGAGGTGTACCGTATCATCGCGCGCGTCGTTCCAACCGCGCTGACGGTGATGATCCTTGGCGAATCGGGCACCGGCAAGGAGCTGGTGGCGCAGGCGATCCACGATCTCGGGCCGCGTCGTAGCGCGCCGTTCGTTGCGATCAACATGGGCGCGATCCCGCGCGAATTGATCGAATCCGAGCTGTTCGGCCACGAACGCGGCGCGTTCACCGGTGCGGCGGGGCGTACCGCTGGCCGGTTCGAGCAGGCTCAGGGCGGCACGCTGTTCCTCGACGAAATCGGCGACATGCCGCTCGAGGCTCAGACCCGCCTGCTGCGCGTGCTTCAGTCGGGCGAATACACAACCGTTGGTGGCAGCCGGGTACAGCGCGCCGATGTCCGCGTGATCGCCGCGACGCACAAGGACTTGCGCGGCGCGATCGACGCGGGCGAGTTTCGCGAGGATCTGTTCTACCGGCTGAATGTCATTCCACTGCGGCTGCCGCCGCTGCGGGCGCGCCGCGATGATATTCCAGCGCTGGCGCGGCACTTTCTCGATCGTGCTGCCGCCGAAGGACTGCCGCGCAAGGTGCTCGACGCAGGTGCCGTCGACGCGGTCCAGCGCCATGACTGGCCCGGCAATGTCCGCGAGCTTGAGAATCTGATGCGGCGGCTGGCGGCGCTGACCCGCGGTGACACAATCGACGCGGCAGCGATTGCCGACGGGCTTGGCGAGCCGGGGCGCGTGGCGGCAGCGCCGTCCGTCACCGCCGACGGGCTGGCGGCATCGGTCGAGCTGCATCTCGCACGCTATCTCGAGGTGTTCGGCGAAGACCTGCCGCCCGACGGGATGTACGAGCGCGTGCTTGCCGAAATCGAACGCCCGCTGCTGCGGTTGTCGCTTGCTGCAACGCGCGGCAATCAGATCCGCGCGGCACGGTTGCTCGGGATCAACCGCAACACGCTGCGCAAAAAACTGACGCAGCGCGGCGTCGATCCGACGGCGCGGACCGACTAAAGCGCGTGCCGGGCGGCTGGTCGCTTTATTGCAACGCATGTGTTCCGTTTACCACTGAAAGCGTTTAAGCACCGTTGGATGCAGTCGCCGTCCGCTTCGCGCACCCGCTCGCTTCGCCGCCGCTCGTTGCGACGGCGCATCAATCGCTGGGCAACCCGCGTCGATCTTTATCCACGGCTCGAGCTTGCGGTCGGTTTGCTCGTGGTGTTGCTCGGGCTTTCGAGCTACGCCGTCCTGACTCGGCAGCGCGCGCCTGCCGCCGGTTTCTCGCCGCCGATGATGACGCTGCTACTGGTCGCGAACCTGTTGCCGCTGATGGCGCTGATCGTGCTGATCGCGCGGCGGGTGGCGATTTTGTGGAGCAACCGGCGCGCTGGCGTCGCAGGGGCGCGGCTGCACGTCCGGCTGGTGGCGTTGTTCGCAGCGGTCGCAGCGGTGCCGACGCTGCTCGTCGTGGTGTTCGCATCCTTGCTGTTCCAGTTCGGCGTGCAATTCTGGTTTTCGGATCAGGCGCGGGCCGTGTTCGAAAACAGCGACAAGCTTTCCCGCGCCTACCTCGAGCAGCAGAACCAGCGCATCATCGAGGATTTGCCGGCGATGGCGACCGACCTCAAAAATTATGCGCGCCAATTCGGCCTCCCGTCGCGCGATTTCACCGAAGGCCTGCTGTATCAAATGCAAAGCCGCCATCTGAGCGCGGCAACGGTATTTACGCCGGCCGGCGCAGGCTATCGGACGCTAGCGATCAGCTTCATCGGGAAGCCGTTTTCGATCCGGTTGCAACCGCAGGATATCGCGCATGCCCGCGCCGGTGAAGTTCGCGTCATCGCCAAGGCGGTCGATCGTATCGAGGCGGTGATACGGATCGACGATGCCCAGCACTATCTCTACGTCAGCTCGCCCGCCGATCCGCGCATGCTGGCCCAGGTTACCGGGTCGCAGGATGCGCTACGCCAGTATCGCGCCCTCGGCGCGCGCAGCCGCGCGATGGAATGGCGGTTCAACGGCCTGCTGATTATCATGACGCTGCTGATCCTGGCGGTGTCGATCTGGTTCGCGCTGTGGCTGGCGAACCGCATCGTCACCCCAATCGGGCGGTTGGCGCGCGCTGCCGAGCGGATCGGTGCCGGCGACCTTGATGCGCGCGTGCCGATCCGCGGTTCACCCGACGAAATCGGCACGCTGGCGCGGGCGTTCAACCGCATGACCGGGCAGCTCAAAGCGCAGCAGACTGCGCTGGTGACGGCAAACCAGCAGCTCGACGTGCGGCGGCAATTTACCGAGGCAGTGTTGTCGGGGGTGTCGGCAGGCGTATTGTCGATCGACGGCGACGGCCTGATCCGGCTGGCGAACCATTCGGCTGCAGCCTTGCTCGAAGCAAGCGAGGCGACACTGAAGGGCCAGCGGCTGACCGACGCGGTTCCCGAACTCGCGACGCTGCTCGATCTGGCATCGGGGCAGGGGACCGCCGAGGGGCAGGTCGAGATCGTTCGCGGCAACGACACACAGACATTGGCGGTCGAAATCGCTGCCGAAACCGGCGGCAGCCGGGGGTTTGTCGTGACGTTCGACGATATCAGCGCGCAGTTGGCCGATCAGCGTCAGGCGGCATGGGCCGATGTCGCGCGGCGCATCGCGCATGAGATCAAGAACCCGCTGACGCCGATCCAGCTTTCGGCCGAGCGGCTGCAGCGCAAATATGCCCGGCAGATTACCGAAGATCCCGAAACCTTTGCCAGCCTGACCGGAACGATCGTCCGGCAGGTCGGCGACCTGCGTCGCATGGTCGATGAATTCTCGTCGTTCGCGCGCATGCCCAAGCCGGTGTTCAAGCCCGAATCTCTGAGCGAAATCGCCCGCCAGACGCTGTTCATGCAGGAGGTGGCATACCCCGGAATTGCGTTCGACCTCGTGCTGCCCGACGCGGTACCGCTACTGATGTGCGATCGGCGGCAAATTTCGCAGGCGCTGACCAATGTGCTCAAGAATGCCGCCGAAGCGGTCGCCACGCGGCTCGAGCAGTCACCCGAACCGCCCGGGCATATCGCGCTCGAAATCACGCTGGACAATCGCCGCACGACGCTGTCGGTGATCGACAATGGCATCGGGTTGCCCGTCGAACACCGCGACCGGTTGACCGAACCCTATGTCACCACGCGCGCCCGTGGGACCGGGCTTGGCCTCGCGATCGTCAAGAAGATCATCGAGGAACATGCCGGCAGCCTCGAACTGTCATGTGCGCCTGGCGGCGGAACGATCGCCCGGCTGTGTTTCAACGAAGCGCAACTCGCGGAACAACTTGCGGCAACCGACGCTGAACCGCTGCGGCAACAACAGGGCTAATAGTGAATGGCGCTTGAAATCCTCATTGTCGACGACGAAGCCGATATTCGCGATCTGGTCGCCGGCGTGCTCGGAGACGAAGGGTATTCGACGCGCACCGCTGCCGACAGCGACAGCGCGCTGGCGGCACTCGCCGACCGCCGCCCGTCGCTGCTGGTGCTCGACATCTGGCTGCAAGGGTCGCGGCTCGACGGCATCGAACTGCTCGAGGAGGTCAAGCGCCGCGATCCGACACTGCCGGTGATCATGATTTCGGGACATGGCAATGTCGAGACAGCGGTCGCCGCCATCAAGCGCGGTGCCTATGACTTCATCGAAAAGCCGTTTCAGGCCGATCAGCTGCTGCTCATCATCCAGCGCGCAACCGAAACCGAGCGGCTCAAGCGTGAAAACGAGGAACTGCGCGAACGGATCGGTTTCGATACCGAATTGACCGGGAGCTCGGCAGTGATCAACGGCGTGCGCGCGACGATCAAGCGCGTTGCAGCCACCGGCAGCCGGGTGCTGATTACCGGCGCGGCGGGATCGGGCAAGGAGATCGCCGCCCGGCTGCTCCACCAGTGGAGCCCGCGCGCGCAGTCGCCGTTCGTCGTCGTCAGTGCCGCGCGGATGGACCCCGAGCGGGTCGAGGAGGAGCTGTTCGGCCGCGAGGACGGCGGCCATGTCAATCGCTCGGGGTTGTTCGAGCAGGCGCACGGCGGCACGTTGTTCCTCGACGAGGTTGCCGACATGCCGTTGACCACGCAGGCAAAAATCCTCCGCGTGCTGACCGAGCAGAATTTCCAGCGGATCGGCGGCTCGCGCTGGGTCCGGGTCGATGTGCGCGTCATCAGCGCAACCTCGCGTGACCTGCCCGCCGAAATCGTCGCCGGGCGGTTCCGCGAAGACCTGTTCTATCGGCTGAACGTCGTGCCGGTGAAGCTGCCGGCGCTTGCCGAACGGCGCGAGGACGTCACCGAGCTCGTCAGTTATTTCCTCGCCCGCTATGCCGCCGAACGCCGCGTGCCGACCCCGGCATTGTCGGAAGACGCGCTTGCGGCGCTGCAGACCTATGACTGGCCCGGCAACGTCCGGCAGCTGCGCAACGTCGTCGAGCGCACGCTGATCCTTGCGCCTGCCGACCGCATCGCCCGCATCGATATCGACATGCTGCCGACCGAAGTGACTGCCGAACCGGGCAAGCTGGTGCCGGGGCAGGCAGCCAAGTCGATCATGGGCACGCCGTTGCGCGAAGCCCGCGAAGCGTTTGAGCGGGAATATCTGCGCGCGCAAATCCGGCGCTTTTCGGGCAATATCTCGCGCACCGCCGCGTTTATCGGCATGGAGCGCTCAGCCCTGCACCGCAAGCTGAAGGCGCTGGGCCTGACCGAGGGCGACCGCGCCGACGGCGAAAGTGTCGACCTGGGGTAGTATTGCACCCGCAACATTCCTGTGAGACATTCGCCGCGTCGAGGGGGCGTTGCGCATGAAACTGCCAATGGTCGCGATCGTCATCGGGTTGCTGCTTGGAATTGCGGCGACCGTGCTGATCCAGCCGGAGACCGCCGCCGGATCGGCGCTGCTGATCATCGTCGCGACGCTGGTGACGACACTGGTGGTAATGGCGGTCAATCGGCTGACGCGCCATAGCGATCCCGCCGAGCCTCGTGACAAGCCATGACCCGCTGCCGCGCGATCATGGTCGGCATCGCGTTGGCCGTTACGGCATTGACAGGGTGCGCTTCCCGGTCGGGGGCCGTCTATGGTGCCGCACCGCCGCCTCCGCCGCCGCCTCCTCCGCCACCACCTCCGCCACCACCTCCGCCACCACCTCCGCCGATTGGCATCGGCGGGGGCGGAAGTGGGCAGTTACCCGACTCGTTCCGGCTGCGGCTGGCGACGCGGCTATTCGCCGATCCGTCGGTGCATCTGCCGATGAACAGCGGGGCGCTGGCAATGCTCATTTTGCCCAACGATGCAGCGCTGCAGCGACCGCGGATCGAGGCGGTGTGCCGGGCGTTCGTCGCCGTTCTCGATGACAGCGACGCGACGGCAGCGGCGTTGCCGTCGGCGCTGCAGATGGTGACCGTCTGGCCGGTGACCGGCGATTCCATGCGCCTGCGCTGGTCGGCGTTCGTCGCGCGCCACGACGATACGGCCGCCCAACGGCTGTGTCCCGATGCCGCTACGCGCTACGACTACACCACCGCGTCGGTCTGGCGCGCCAAGGCGCAGGCGCGCGTCGGCTTCGTCGGTCGCGGTCCGGTGCTGGTTGCCTGGGCTCCGGCGCGGTTGGCGGGCGATCCCCGCGCGCCGGTGCTGACGTTCGACCTGTCGCGGATGAATACCCCCGACGAACTCGTCGCCGCGCTGAAGGTGTGGAAAACCGATATCGAAAACGACCCGCAGCTGTGGGCGCATGGCTGGGACATGCAGCGCTGGCGGCTGACTTCGGCGGCGATTGCCGACCGGTACGGCAAGCAGATCGGCGATGCGATCAAGCTGGTCCCGTGGCTGCACGCCGATGCGGGCGGCGCCACCGATCAACAGGCCATGATCGCCCCTTGAGCCGGGCCGCCGGTATCGCTACATCTTGGGCTGCAGTGCGTTGCAGCATTGGCCGACGCCGATAACGGCGCGGGCGCAAACCAGTGTAGTTTGCCAATAGCCAGAAAGGCACCGGACATGGCCGATAAAGCCAACAATCTTCAGGACGTTTTTCTCAACACCGTTCGCAAGACCAAGACCCCGGTGACGATGTTCCTCGTCAACGGCGTCAAGCTGCAGGGCGTCATCACCTGGTTCGACAATTTCTCGGTGCTGCTGCGCCGTGACGGTCATTCGCAGCTGGTTTACAAGCACGCCATCTCGACGGTCATGCCGGCCAACCCGATCCAGCTGTTCGATGCCGAAAAGGTCGAACTCGACGAAGCCGGCGCGGTTTGAGCGACACGTCCCGCGCCGACGCGCCCGCGGTTCAGCCAGGCTTCGATATTCAACGCGGTGTGCGCTTTGGCGCGCACACCGTCGTTATCCTGCCCGAGCGCGACAAGGACGGGAAACTGCCGCGCGGTTCCGATGCGCGCCTTGCGGAGGCCGAAGGGCTGGCGCGCGCGATCCAGCTCGACATCGTCCACTCCGAAATCATCAAGATCCGCAAGGCCGCCGTCTCGACGCTGTTCGGCAAGGGTCAGGTCGAACGCATCGCGGCCGCCGTCGCGGCGCATGACGCCGAAGTGCTGATTGTCGACGGCGTGCTATCGCCGATCCAGCAGCGCAATCTGGAAAAGGCGTGCAAGGTCAAGGTCATTGACCGGACCGGGCTGATCCTCGAAATCTTCGGCGAGCGCGCGTCCACCCGCGAGGGCGCGCTGCAGGTCGAAATCGCGCACCTCGACTACCAGGCCTCGCGGCTGGTGCGGTCATGGACCCACCTCGAACGGCAGCGCGGCGGCTTCGGCTTCCTCGGCGGCCCCGGCGAAACGCAGATCGAGGCCGATCGCCGCCTGATCCGCGACCGCATGGCCAAGCTGAAGCGCGAGCTCGAGGATGCGCGCCGCACGCGCGGGCTGCACCGCACGCGGCGGCAGGAGGCGCCGTTCCCGGTCGTGGCGCTGGTCGGCTATACCAACGCCGGCAAGTCGACGCTGTTCAACCGGCTTACCGGGGCCGAGGTGATGGCCGAGGATTTGCTGTTCGCCACGCTCGACCCGACGATGCGCGCCACCGAACTGCCGGGCATCGACAAGGTCATCATGTCCGACACCGTCGGCTTCGTCTCGGCACTGCCGACGCAGCTGGTCGCGGCATTCCGCGCGACGCTCGAGGAGGTGATCGAGGCCGACATCATCGTCCACGTCCGCGACATCGCCCACCCCGACACCGACGCGCAGGCCGAGGATGTCGCCGCCGTGCTCAGCGGGCTGGGCGTCATCGACAACCCCGATGCGCCGCCGTTGTTGACGGTATTCAACAAGATCGACCTGCTCGACGCCGAAGCGCGCATCGCACTAATGGGCCGCGCCAACGCCGATGTGGTCGCGATTTCAGCGGTGACCGGGGAAGGGGTGGAGGCGTTGCGCCTCGCCATCGCCGAACATCTGCAACGCCGCACGCAGACGTTCGACCTGACGCTCGGGCCGAGCGAAGGCCGCCGTGTCGCGTGGTTATATAGTCATGGCGAAGTGCTGGAGCGGACGGGCGGTGACGATGGGAGTACGCGGCTGAAGGTGCGGCTGGGGAAGGCGGAGAAGGCGCGGTTTGATGCGGGGTGAGGGCAGCGTAATCATTTCCTTCGTAGGTTGGCTACTGAGGGCGATAACTTGTTCGTAAACGGGTTATCGGGGACCGTTCTATACCGTTCAAGGTGGTCAATCCAAGGCAACAGCAAGGCCAATTGATGCGTTACATCATCGTTCGTAAGTTTAATCGATATTCGCCGGATCAAAACGCCCGGTCCGAAAACGCGTGGTAGGGCTGAGGTTGTTACATTCTCAAGGGATTGCGGGTCGGAGACATCCCGAAAGTATATCATCTGTGGACACACGGCGATCGGTAGAGTGCCGGTGGCTTGCCTCGTTCTCAGATCGACAAGCATCCTTCCATATTCCTGCACCGGCACATGCAGCGCCTGAAAAGCCCACTGGCCTGCGCCTACATCGGGCGAGAAACCGTCCTTTGCCAACAATACGAACAGTGTTTTTCTGCCCGGCAAGTCGATCGCAACGGCCTCACCCTTGACACGAACATTGAGCTGCCCCGGATTAGGAATGACGTAAGAACTAGCGCGTGACGACCGCACCTCAATGACGCTCGATCCTGTTCGCAACCCCTCGGGCGTGTCGACCTCGACCGTCATGCGGTAGCGGTAGGTCGGCAATTGCTGGCCGCACGCGCCGAGCAGCAGCGCGGCGAGGAGGATCAGGCGGCGGAACGGCATCGGTGGCCTTTCTAGCCCTCTCCCGTTTTAGCGGGAGAGGGTTGGGTGAGGGTCTTCAATCACCTTCTTAGCGTGATTTGGGCGAATGTGGGAATGATGGGGACGGGTGGCAGCTTATCCATCGGTGTCACCCCGGCGCAGGCCGGGGCCCATCAACCGCGATCGTTCGAGCTTGATGGGCCCCGGCCTGCGCCGGGGTGACTTAAATGAATGAGAGCAAGCGAAGCGCTCACCCAACCCGCTCCCGCGAGGGCGGGAGCGGGCCCGCAAGTTTCGCGGCGTCCCACAGCGCCTGCTTTGCGTCCATATCGAGTGCGGCGAAGTCGGGCGCGCTGGCCTCCATCGCCTTGAACCGCGTCTCGAACTTCGCGTTGGCACCGCGCAGCGCCACCTCGGGGTCGATGCCGTGGTGGCGGAGGTAGTTGACCACCGCGAACAGCAGGTCACCGCCTTCGTCCACTCGGCCAGCCGCGTCCGCCGCCGCGTCGAATTCTTCAAGTTCCTCGGCGATCTTCGCACGCGGGCCAGTGGCGTCGGGCCAGTCGAAGCCGACACGGCTCGCACGGCGCTGCAGTTTGTCGGCGCGCATCAGCGCGGGCAGGGCGGCGGCTACTCCCGCCAGCGCGCCGGTGCGCGGTTTTTCGGCGGCCTTGATCGCCTCCCAGTTGCGCACGACCGCATTTGCATCGGCGGCGGTCGCATCGCCGAACACATGCGGGTGCCGCCGCTCCATCTTGTCGGCGATGCCGCGCGCCACATCGCCCAGGTCGAACGCGCCTGCCTCGCTCGCCATCTGCGCGTGGAACACCACCTGCAGCAGCAAGTCGCCGAGTTCCTCGCACAGCGCCGCCATGTCGCCCGCCGCGACGGCATCGGCAACCTCATAGGCTTCCTCGATCGTGTACGGGACGATCGACGCAAAATCCTGCTCGAGATCCCACGGACAGCCGCCGTCGGGATCACGCAGCCGCGCCATGACGGCGGCAAGGCGCGAAAATTGCTCGGGTGCGGGCAGGGGTCTGGTCACCCATCCGGCCTAGACAAGCGCCGCGTCACCGGCAAGATGGCACCCGCATGCGAACGGGGATCATGGTGACAAAAACAACCAAACGACAGCTGTTGGGCGGAATCGCTGCCGCGGGCGGCGCGGCGCTGATCGCGGCGTGCAGCAAGCTCGACACGTTGAACGCGCTCAATGGCCTGACGCCCGGCGACAGCGGCGTGGTGCGCGTCGTCGACGGCGCGGCGTTCGGGACGGATGGGCGGCAGCGGCTCGACGTCTATGCACCGGCTCGCCCGGTACGCGCCGACGTGGCCTCGTTGCCGGTGTTGATCTTCTTCTACGGCGGCAGCTGGAACAGCGGCGCGCGCGGCGATTATGCGTTTGCCGCCCGGGCGTTTGCTGCACGCGGCTTCGTCGTCGTCGTGCCCGATTACCGGTTGGTGCCGCAGGTGGTGTTCCCGGCATTTGTCGACGACGGCGCGGCGGCGCTACGCTGGACGGTCGATCACATCGCCGAATTCGGCGGCGACGCACGGCGCATCGGCGTCGCCGGGCATTCGGCGGGTGCGTATAATGCGATGATGCTGGCGCTCGATCCGTCGTTCGCCCGGCGCGCCGGTGTCGCACCGGCCGCGGTGCGGGCCGTGGTCGGCATTGCCGGGCCGTATGATTTCCTGCCGCTCGACAGCGCCTCGACTGTTGCAGCGTTCGGCCGGACGCCCGATCTCGACCTGACGCAGCCGGTGCATTTCGTCCGCGCCGATGCACCGGCTGCCTTGCTGC
>Ga0209724_1001245_pt1 | contig 23387 bp, 20 predicted proteins | sample grotaG_FD_184143 | JGI IMG/M metagenome (GOLD analysis project Ga0209724, IMG submission 184143) | Glacier valley bacterial and archeal communities from Borup Fiord, Nunavut, Canada, to study Microbial Dark Matter (Phase II) -... | ecosystem: Environmental > Aquatic > Freshwater > Ice > Glacier ...
TGTTGTCGAGCCTTTCGCGATCCGTGTTCAATCGTGCGCGTGTGGTCCAAAGCTACCGGTGTTCGCATCCCATGCAAACGCTTGCGGCGTTCGACTCCCATGGGTGGGGGAATCGAACGCCGCGGCGAGACACGTCTTTCAGGCGCTAGCCGGCGGTGGACCTTCCACGCGCGCCCGCGACCGAGGTTTCCGCTTCATCGAGATCATCGATCGATTCCGTGACGCTCGCGTCAGGGGCTAGGAGCGCCCCCGCGGCGTCCGCAGCCTCTTGCGCGATGACGGCAGCGACATTGTCTGCGTTCTCCTGCAGCGCCGACTTCGCACGCAGCGGTGTCGCCTTGAGGAAGAAGCTCAGAACGAAGGCGACGGCGACAACCGCGAGTGCGACCCAATAGATGGTCACGGTCGCGTTGGCAAAGCCCTGCAAGAAGGGGGCGGATAGGCGCGGGTCAGATCCGTTGAGGAAGGCTGTGTCGCCGTCGAGCGACGTACCGAGGGAAGCGCCTCCGCCCGTCTGTGCCGATTGCAATAGCTCGAGAATCTGCTTGTTCTTCGGGTCGCTCAGCACCGCGGGGTCCTGCACGGCCGTCTGGAGGTTTGCCTGATTCTTCGGGTCGGCAAACGCTGCGGCGATCGTGATTGGGATGCGCGAGAACAGCACGGAGAACAGCACCGCAACACCCAAGGTTCCACCGATCTGCCGGAAGAATGTCGACGAGCTCGTGGCCACTCCGATGTCGCGCGGCCCGACCGAGTTCTGGCTCGCGATCGTGAGCGTCTGCATGAGCTGACCCAGGCCCAGACCAATGAGGAGCATGCCGGTCATGATGTACCACACGGGCTTGTCGGCCGTGAGGAACGTTATCCAGAAGAAACCGGCCGCCATGAAACCCGTGCCGAGGATCGGGAACATCTTGTAGCGACCGGTGAGGGCGATGATCTGGCCACTCGCGATCGACGAGATCATGAGCCCCAGGATCATCGGGAGCATCTGGAAGCCGCTGAGCGTCGGGCTCGACCCGAGCACGAGCTGCAGGTACAGGGGGATCGTCATCATCGCCCCGAACATCCCGAACCCGACGAGCACACCGAGAATCGTCGCCATCGAGAAGGTTGGGCTCGAGAAGAGCTTGAGGGGAATGAGCGCGTCATCCCCCATGAGCTTCTCGCTCAGGATGAACGCCGCGATGCCGAGTGCGCCGATGACGTAGCAGAGAATCGCACCGAGCGAGTCCCAACCCCATTCACGGCCCTTTTCGGCCACTAGCAAGAGGGGAACCAGCGCGATGATGACCGTTGCCGCACCCCACCAGTCGATGCGCACAGTGTGACGAGTGTGCGGGATGTGCAGGAACCGCATCACGATCGCGAGAGCAACTACTCCGATCGGAATGTTGATGAGGAACACCCAGCGCCAACCGGTGATGAAGAGGATCTCGGGAGTGCCGGAGAGAAGCCCGCCGATGAGTGGGCCGATGACGCTCGAGATGCCGAACACTGCCAGGAAATATCCCTGGTACTTTGCGCGCTCGCGCGGCGCAAGGATGTCGCCCATGATCGCGAGCGGGAGCGCCATAAGGCCGCCGGCGCCGAGACCCTGGATCGCGCGGAAGATCGCGAGCTGGTACATCGTGCCCGCAAAGCCCGCAGCCACCGAGCCGACCAGGAAGATCACGATCGCGATGATGAAGAGCGGCCGACGGCCAAATATGTCGCTGAGCTTGCCGTAAATCGGTGTCGCGATCGTCGACGTGATCAGATAGGCCGTTGTGACCCAGGCCTGCAGACTCAGCCCGCTCAGGTCGTCTGCGATCGTGCGCATTGAGGTCCCGACGATCGTCTGGTCGAGAGCGGAGAGGAACATTCCGGCCATGAGGCCGAAGATGACGAAAAGTATCTGGCGGTGGGTCATGACGCCGCCGGCGTCGGCGATTGCCTGTGCCTGCTGCTTACCCTTGGAATCGACGCGTGACATTGAACCTCTTTGATGAGAATAACCGTGTGGGCTGTCGCAAAAACTTTGCGTAGAGTGCAAAGTTACACCTTCCGCAGCGTACTTCGCAAACGCAGATGCACACCCCAAGGAGTATTCGCGCGACCGCGATTGTAAGGATCGGGTAAGAGCCCACCGCACAAGCGCCGTTTCAGGGCTGTGAATCAAGATCCGTGCCTACGGTGGAGCAATGAGTGCCCATCCGTCGCGCGCGCGGCCCGCGAGGGCTGTTGCGGCGGGGTTCGTGCTTGCGGCGGCACTGTCCGGGTGCGCCCCGTGCGCCCCGAGCGCGCAGTTCGCGCCGGCGCACGCCCATGCACTCCCTGCCCCGATCGCGATGGGGATCAACGTCGCTGTGGGCTCGCTTGCCGGCGGTGAAACGGTGTCCGTGCTCGGGACAGGCCTGGAAGCTGTCGATCGGGTCACCTTCGGCGGTCAGGATTCCCCGTCTGTGGTGGTCGTCAGCCCGACTCGCGTCGACGTGATTGTGCCCTCATCGCACACGTTCGTCGACGGGCCAGTCCCGGTTGCGATCTACGCAAGCGCAGGATCGGCGCCGATCGTCGAGGTCAGGCACCTCGAGTACCTCTATCGCTCGCGGTCCGCGGTTGACCGTCAACTGGAATACGCCTTTGCTCACTGGAACAACTACACCCTCGCAGACTACGGCGACTTCACGTCATGGGGCGGCGACTGCATGAACTTCGTGAGTCAGACCCTCGTTGCGCGCGGCTGGCCTGTTACGTCGGACTGGTACAACAATGCCCAAGAGGATTGGGCAGCGGCATTCGTGGATGTGCCGTCGTTTATCGACTGGCTCGACGCTCATCCCGAACGTGGTGCAACGAAACTCACGCTCGCCCAGCGAAATCAGGTCAAGGTGGGTGATCTCGTGATGTTTGACTGGAACAACGACGGGTCTTACGACCACGCACAGGTGGTCTCCGCTGTGCACGTCGTCGACGGTGTCACTCGAATTTCGATGGTCGGGCACGACATCGACACTGACTTTCGGGATGTCGACGATGCACTCGCGACGGAGGGCCAGTCCGGGGCAACCGCGTTCTTCTGGAGTCTCCCAGCCTGAAGCCCCATAGGATCGTCGCGTGTCTGACCTCCGCCCACGCAGCCGACCGTCGCGAGCCGCGAGGCGTCGACGAGCGATCCTGATTGCGGTCGTCGCTTCTGCTGGGATGCTCGCCGCCATTGGGGCGGTCGTCGTTTTCGCGCTCGCTGCGCCCCCGCGAGGGTCGACGGCATCCAGCCCCGAGCCGAGCACCACGCCGAGCGTCGGGCCCACGCGCACACCCACTCCGACTCCGACGCCCACGTTTAATACCTCAGCGCTCTCGATCGACGACCCGGCAAGCCTGTGGGTCGTAGTCAATAAGCGACGCCCGCTGAATCCGCAGGACTACGCTCCTGCAGACCTCGTCGAGGTACCGGTTCCGTTCGCCAACCAGCCGTACCTGAGGCAAGAGGCATCTGACGCGGTCGTGAAGATGTTCGCCGCTTTCACGGCCGAGACGGGCTTGGCCATGCAAGCCCAGAGCGCATATCGCAGCTACTCGACCCAAGTAGATGTCTACAACGGTTGGGTGAGCAGCCTCGGCCAAGCGGGCGCCGACCTCACGAGCGCGCGACCCGGACACAGCGAGCACCAGACCGGGCTCGCGATCGACATCAACGCCTTGCCCGACCAAGGGTGCACCCTCGAGCCGTGCTGGGGAGACACCCCGCACGCGAAGTGGCTCCTCCAGAACTCGTGGCGCTACGGCTTCATCGTGAGATACCAGGCCGACAAGACTTCCGTCACGGGGTACGAGTCGGAGCCGTATCACATGCGCTATGTCTCGGTGGCGCTCGCCACCGAGATGCACACGACGGGAATCAGAACGCTCGAGGAGTTTTTCGGCCTTCCCCCGGCACCCGACTACGGCGGCTAGGAGTCTGCCGCGAGTGCTGCATCGACGATCGTCTTGGCTTCCGCCTGGACGAGCTTCAAGTGCTCCTTGCCCTTGAACGACTCCGCATAGATCTTGTAGACGTCTTCGGTGCCGCTCGGCCGTGCTGCGAACCACGCGGATTCTGTGACCACCTTAACTCCACCGATCGCGGCACCATTGCCCGGCGCCTCCGAAAGCTTTGCAACAATGGTCTCCCCCGCAAGCTTGTTGGCGCTGATGTCTGGCCCGCTCAGCTTGCCGAGTCGCGCTTTCTGTTCCTTCGTCGCGACCGCATCGATGCGTTCGTAGGCTGGGTCCCCGAATTCGGTGACGAGTTCGGCGTAAAGCTGCGATGGGGTTTTGCCGGTGACCGCGAGGATCTCGCTCGCGAGTAGGGCGAGGAGAATGCCATCCTTGTCCGTTGTCCAGGCGGATCCATCCGTGCGCAGGAAGCTCGCCCCCGCGCTCTCCTCGCCCCCGAATCCGACCGACCCATCCACGAGACCGGGAACGAACCACTTGAACCCCACCGGGACTTCCCAGAGGCGCCGACCGAGAGCGCCCGCGACCCGATCGATCATCGAACTTGACACGAGCGTCTTGCCGACCGCTGCATCCGCTCGCCACTGGGGGCGGTGGGTATAGAGGTACTGAATCGCGACCGCGAGGTAATGGTTCGGGTTCATGAGTCCAGCATCCGGAGTGACGATGCCGTGTCGGTCCGCGTCGGCGTCGTTGCCGGTCAGGATGTCAAAGTCGTTTCGGCGCGCGACGACCGATGCCATCGCGGATGAACTCGACGGGTCCATGCGGATCTTGCCGTCCCAGTCGAGTGTCATGAACGCCCAAGTCGGATCCACCTCGGGGTTCACCACGGTCAAGTCGAGCCTGTAGTGCTCGGCGATGAGCGCCCAGTAGTGCACGCTTGCACCGCCGAGCGGGTCTGCACCGATGTGAAGACCAGCAGACCGGATTGCGTCGATGTCGATGATGTTTTCGAGGTCTTCCACGTAGTGGCGCCGGAAATCATAGGTCCCCACTCGCACAGCAGCGCGCTGTCGAAGCACCTCCCGGTTACCGTTCGCGATCAACTCGTTCGCTCGGTTGGCTATCCGACCGGTCGCGTCGCTATCCGCGGGGCCACCGTGCGCGGGGTTGTACTTGAAGCCTCCGTCGCGCGGGGGGTTGTGCGACGGCGTAATGACGATCCCGTCGGCTTGAGGGTCATCCGGATGCGCGAGGTTGTGGGCGATGATCGCGTGGCTGAGAGCCGGCGTCGGCACGAAATCGTCGAACTCATCGACGAGGGCGTTCACGCCGTGGGCCGCGAGCACCTCGAGGGCGGTTGACTCTGCGGGGCGGGAGAGTGCGTGCGTGTCGCGACCGATGAAGAGCGGCCCAGTCACGCCTTGCGATGCCCGGTATTCCACAATCGCTTGAGTGATGGCGGCGATGTGCGTCTCGTTGAATGCGGTGTCGAGAGATGAGCCGCGGTGCCCGCTCGTGCCGAAGACGACGCGCTGCTCGAGGATCGAGACATCCGGAACTAGGTCGTAATACGCCGCAACGAGCGCATCCACATCGATGAGGTCAGAAGCCTGGGCCGGGGTGCCTGCGCGGTCGTTCATGCAGCACAGTCTTACACCGCCGATACACTCGGAGCCATGTCAGACTCGCCCGCCGCCGAGACCTACTCGTACCTCGGCCCCGCCGGCACTTTCACCGAGGCCGCGCTCGGTCAGGTGCCCGAGGCCGCCGGTAAGCCGTGGCGTCCCGTGAACAACGTCGGCGAGGCGCTCGACGACGTCGTGGCAGGGCGCAGCGTTGCAGCGATGATCGCGATCGAGAACTCGGTTGAGGGCGGCGTGAGCGCAACGCAAGACGCCCTCGCGAGCATCCCGAATCTGCGGATCATAGGCGAGTACCTCGTTCCCGTGAACTTCGTGCTCGTAGCTCGGCCGGGGACAACGCTTGCCGACGTGAAAGTCGTCAACGCGCATCCCGTCGCTTACGGACAAACACACCTCTGGCTCGATACGCACCTTCCCTCGCACGGCCACCTCCCGGCCACCTCCAACGTCGCGGCTGCTGCGGCCCTGCTCGAGAACGAGCTCGCTGACGCCGCTGTCGCTCCGCCCGGCATCACCCAGCACCACGCGCTCGAGGTGCTTGCGGAGAACATCGGTGACAATCCCAACGCGGTCACGCGATTCGTGCTCGTCTCGCGTACGGCGCAATTGCCGCAGCCCACGGGAGCGGACAAGACCTCGATTATCGCCGAGCTTCCGGATGACACGGCTGGCCGTCTGCTCGAAATGCTCGAGCAGTTTGCGACACGAGGCGTCAACATGAGCCTGCTCGAATCGAGGCCGATTGGTGATGCTCTGGGACGCTACCGCTTCGTGATCGATCTCGACGGGCACATCCTCGACGAGCGAGTCGCGGATGCCCTGCTTGGCCTCAAGCGCTTCAGCCCGAAGGTGATCTTCCTGGGCAGCTATCCGCGCGCCGACATGAGGGCCATCACCGTGACTCAGCGCTATGACAATGACGCGTTTGTTGACGCGCGCGATTGGCTTCGCGCACTGATCGAGGGCGCAGTCGACGTCTAGGCTTAACGCCTATTTGGACGCGACCTTCACTACGAGCGCACCCTCATCGAGCCACGCTTTCACGGATTGTGCTTCGCCGAACTCGTCGCCGTCCAATTGAAACTCTTGGGGCACCTCGACCTCGATTTCGAGCGATCGGCCGGTGAGATATGTGACGTCTTTGACATCGCGTGACAGGTCAATGATCTTTCGACCGATCGCGCTCTTGCGCAGCACGCCGTTCTCCCAAGCGACCTTGCGCCACACTGCCAGCCACCCGAGCGGGCCGCGCGGTCGAAGGGCCGCGATGTCGAGGATTCCGTCGTCTGGCTTTGCGTCCGGCATGAGCAGGAACCCACCCGGCAGGACGCCGCAATTGCCGATGATGATCGTGTGCACGCTCATTGATCGCTCACTGGCGCCGTTCAGGCGAAAGCGCACCCGGACGGGCTTGAGTTCGGGCAGCGATCGCGCGATCCCGTCGATGTACGCCAACCAGCCAACGGCCTTCTTGAGGCGCGAGCTGGTGTTCTTGATCATCTTCGCGTCGAGACCTAGCCCCGCCATCACGAGGAAAGCGTGCTCCTCCTCGTGCCCGTCGGCGCGCGTGATGCGAGCGAGGCCAAGGTCTATCCGCCGATCAGTGCCCGAGAAGGCGAGCTCGACACTCGACTCGAGGTTGGAGAGGGGAAGCTCCAGATTTCGGGCGAGCAGATTGCCCGTCCCGCTGGGAACTAGCGCGAGGGGGATACCCGTCCCGCGCAGGGCGCCCGCGACGGATCGAACCGTTCCGTCGCCACCCGCGACGAGAACGACGCTTGCGCCCCTGCGCACGGCAGTGTCGCCGAGGCCGCGGCCAGCCTCAGATTCCGTGGTCTCAAGCCAGATCGTGTTCGCCCATCCCGCGCCGCGCGCAGCGGCGGTGACCGTCTTCTTGAGCTTGGGAAGGTCGACTTTGAGCGGGTTGTAGATCACGGCAGCGTGCCTGACCGGGGTCGAGCTCGGGGTGACCACGGGTCAACGCTACGGCATCCCCTCGCTAGGCTGTGAGGGTGATCGACCCCCAGCTGTTGCGCGAAAATCCCGACACCGTGCGCCGCTCGCAGCAATTACGGGGGTCTTCGGTCGAACTCGTCGACGCGGCCATCGCGGCAGATGTCGAGCGACGCAGCAGCATCCAACGGTTCGAGAAGCTCCGAGCCGAGCAGAACGCGTTCAGCCGCACCGTTGCCACGGCGCCGAAGGACGAGAAGCGTGCGCTCGTGCTGCAAGCTCAAGCACTCGCCACCCAGGTCAAAGATGCGCAGCAGGTTTCTCAGGATGCCGAAGCCGAGTTCGCGAAGCTCGCGGGCGCGATCGGCAATGTCACGATCGACGGCGTTCCGGCGGGTGGCGAGGATAACTGGCAGCTCGTGCGTGAGGTCGGCACTCCGCGGTCCTTCGATTTCGAGCCACGCGATCACGCCGACCTTGGCGAGCTGCTCGGTGCGATTGACATTGCGCGCGGCGTGAAGGTCTCCGGCAGCCGTTTCTACTTCCTCAAGGGCGTGGGCGCTCGCCTCGAACTCGCACTGATGAACCTCGCCCTTGACACAGCGATCGACGAGGGGTTCACGCCCCTGATTACTCCGACTCTCGTTCGCCCCGAAATTATGGCCGGAACTGGCTTTCTTGGCGAGCATTCCGACGAGATTTACTACCTTCCGGCCGATGACCTTTACCTGACTGGGACGAGCGAGGTCGCGCTGGCAGGGTTTCATTCCGACGAGATTCTCGATCTCACCGCCGCGCCCATGAGATACGCGGGCTGGTCGACCTGCTATCGCAGAGAGGCCGGCTCGGCGGGCAAAGACAATCGCGGCATCCTGCGGGTTCACCAGTTCAACAAGCTGGAGATGTTCAGCTACGTGCTTCCCGACGACGCCGAGGCCGAGCACGAGCGGCTCCTCGCGCTGCAAGAGCGCATGCTCACAGCGTGCGAGCTCGCCTATCGCGTGATCGACGTTGCCGCCGGAGATCTTGGTTCGAGCGCGGCCCGCAAATTCGATATCGAAGCTTGGGTGCCGACGCAGGGCGCGTATCGCGAGCTCACCTCCACGAGCAATTGCACAACCTATCAGGCGCGACGGCTCGACATCAGGTACCGCACCGACCACGGCAAGACCGCCCCAGTCGCGACGCTCAATGGCACTCTTGCCACGACCCGCTGGCTCGTGGCAATTCTCGAAACTCACCAGCAGCCCGACGGTTCCGTAGTGGTGCCACCGGCGCTGCGCCCGTACCTTCGCGGACTTGAGCTGTTCGAGCCGATCCCGTGACCGATCGCTGGCTCATCGCACTCGATATTGACGGCACGATCCTCCGAGAAGACGGTGTTCTCAACGAGCCCGTAATTCGCGCGGTGCAAGAGGTCCGGGATGCCGGGCACGAGGTCATGCTCGCGACCGGTCGATCGGTAGCGATGACCGTCCCCATTCTCGAGCGCTTGGGCATCACGCCGGAGTATGTCGTGTGCTCGAACGGAGCCATTACCCTCAGGCGTGACCCGCTTCATCCGTCGGGGTATCAGCGCGACTTCGTCGAGACTTTTGACCCGGGCGAAGTGCTGCGCACGATCAGGGGCAACCTCGAGGCGGCCCACTACGCTGTCGAGGACGAGACCGGAAAGTACAGGTTCACGGGCGAGTTCCCCGAAGGAACGCTTGGCTCGGTGAGCGAGCGGGTCGAGTTTGATCGGTTACTCGAAACGCCCGCAACTCGCGTCGTTGTGATCTCGCCTGAGCACAAGATTGAAGACTTCCTCTCGGTCGTAGAGAAGATGGGCTTACACAAGGTGAGCTACAACGTGGGCTGGACAGCGTGGTTGGATATCGCCCCTGACGGGGTGAACAAGGCGACCGCGCTCGAGCGGGTTCGTGAGGCACTCGCCGTGCCGCGCTCGCGTGTGATGGCGGTCGGCGATGGCCGCAACGATATCGACATGCTCGAGTGGGCGTCGGCCCACGGCAGGGGCGTTGCGATGGGTCAGGCCCCCAGCGAAGTCATGGATGCGGCGAACGAGGTCACCGGCAGCGACCTCAATGACGGCGTCGCAACGCTGTTGAGCGGCTTTCGACGTGACCGCGAAGAGCCCGCACGACTCTAACCGTCCTTTCAGGGTCAGCAACGCGGCATCCGTTACACTCGGAGCTTGGTCACGCCGGGAGGGCTGTCCGAGCGGCCGATGGAGCCAGTCTTGAAAACTGGTGGGCAGAAATGTCTCGTGGGTTCGAATCCCACGCCCTCCGCGTAAGCGACTATTTCCCGTCGCGGGTAACGAAAGGCATCACCCATGAGCGAACTCGAACCAGGCCCAGAACTGCGGCCTCGCTCTGAGCTTCGCGCCCGGCCCGGGGCGGGCGGGGCAAAAGGCCTCGCTCGGCATGGTCGACTGCGCAAGGCAGGACCGGTCGGAACGATCGCGAAAGTGCTCGCAGCTACCCTCGCGGTCGTGCTGGTGAGCGGCGCATCGGTAGGCGCAATCGCGTTCAACAGCTTGTACTCCAAGAAGACAAGCGTCGCCCTGGTGGGCGAGACGCAGGGTCCGCCCCCCCAAATCGGTGCGATTCAGGGCGGATTCAACATCCTCATTGCTGGCAGCGACACACGCGCCGGTCAAGGAGGTATCGGCGGAACAACCGAAGATGATGCAGCGCAACTCAACGACGTCACGATGTTGTTGCACGTGTCGCAAGACCAGACCAACGCCGTTGCGATCAGCTTCCCGCGGGACATGGTCGTGGGTATCCCTGAGTGTCCCTTTGCAGACGGGTCCGCACACACCAAGCCGTACTCGACTGAGGCGATCAACACTGCGCTGTCGTACGGGGGCCTCCCCTGCATCGCGCTCACAGTTCAGGAATTGACCGGCCTTCCGATCCAGTTTGCCGGGCTCATCACCTTCCAGGGTGTGATCGACCTTTCCAATGCGATCGGTGGGGTGAGCGTGTGCGTTACCGCACCCATGGTTGACCCTTACACGGGAATCGATTTGCCGGCGGCGGGAACATACAACCTCAAGGGCGATCAAGCCCTCGCATTCCTCCGCTCCCGTCACGGCGTTGGGGACGGCAGCGACCTTACTCGGATCAGTTCGCAACAGGTCTACCTGTCGTCGCTCGTTCGCACGATGAAGAGCTCGAACACTTTGGGCAACTACAAGACGCTGTACGACCTCGCGGATGCAGCCCTCCGCAACATGACGTTGTCGAACAGCTTGTCCAACGTGCCAACCATGGTGTCGATTGCCTTGGCGCTGAAGAAGATTCCGATGGAACGGGTCACGTTCGTGCAGTACCCGGGAAGCACCGGCCAGACCGAGGCACCCTATGTCGGCAAGGTGAGGCCGAACCGCGAACTCGGCGACCAGCTCATGGCGCTTGTGGCTGCTGACCAGCCGTTCGCGCTCGATTCAGCGGGCGACGGGCAAGGCTCCGTCGCAGATACGAGCGCCCCAACGGCTCCGGCAACCCCCGCGCCGGGAGCAACTTCGACGGATGCTCCCGTAAGCAACACCGGACTGCCCGTGCTGTCTGGCGTGCGAGGACAAACCGCGGCGGACCGTACGTGCTCCGTCACCCAGACTGCTACCGGTAACGAAGACTAGTCGCGGATCCCCGAGAAACGGCGGGCCGCCGCCCGATTTCCCAGAGCGTTCGGCGGCCCGCCTAACCCGATCGGCACTGACCCGAAACTGTCAACCGACCGGGGGCATAGAGCTGGCTGGCTCCGAATTGACGTCAGGAACCAGCCAGACACTGTTCGCATCGTGCGCCAGCGAGCGCATGCGATGAGCCACACTCTACGTGTCAGCGAAACAGAGGACAAGTCCCGTACCCCGGCGCGTTGCGCGGTCGCTCGGTTCGGGCCGCTCGACCCGCAGTGACTATGATTACTGACGAACACTGGAGACGTCGCATAGTTCGGCCTAGTGCACCACCCTGCTAAGGTGGAGAACCCTCACGGGTTCCGAGGGTTCAAATCCCTCCGTCTCCGCCACGCGAATAGGGTCACTCACAGGGACCCTATCTGGACGCCACCCCTAGCTATGGAATCGCTCACGATCGGCGCATCGACAGTGGCGTGGCCGATCGTCTCGTCGCCCCGGGTTGGTGCCGAGGCGTGGTTGGTCCTCGTGAGCCTCGTGCTCCTTGTCTTGGTCAGGCTTGTTGTCATCGGTGCAGGTAGCACGCGCCAATTGGCGCTGAGCCGACTTCGGGTTGGCGGTGGTGCTGACCTCTCGCGCTTCGTACGATGGGCATCATGGCCGAGCCATTTTCCCCAGCAGAGCGCGCTGCTATGAAGGAGCGCGCCCGCGAAGCGAAGAGCAACGCAAGCAAGGGGGAAGCCGCGGCAGAGGTAATCGCGAAGATCTCGGAGATGCCGGAGCCCGACCGAGGTATGGCACGGCGAGTTCACGCCGTGATTACGAGCGCTGCTCCTCAACTCGATCCTCGGCTCTGGTACGGCATGCCCGCCTACGCGCTCGACGGCAAGGTGATCTGCTTCTTTCAGGATGCCGGCAAGTTCAAGGCGCGCTACGCGACGCTCGGATTCAGCGACTCCGCTTTGCTCGACGACGGAACGATTTGGCCGAGCTCCTTCGCGATCACGGGGCTGACGGCGGCCGGTGAGAAGCTAATCGCCGAGCTCGTGGTCAAGGCTGTCGGCGGTTAACACCCGACGAGCGCTATGGTTCCCGGACGGTCGTCGTTTCCGTCACCAAGGTCTTGCCGTCGACCTGTGCCGCGAGGTCGAACCAACGGGTCGCCGCGCCACAATTGGGGCGGGCGAGAGACGGGCTAGACCGTCAGCTCGCCAGCCAAGTCTTGCTGCAGCAACGTAGCGCTTTCCTCCGGCGAATACCGGTCGAGCAGCACCATGAGTTTGGTGAGCGCCGCCTCGAAGGTCATGTCTCCACCCGGGACTGCACCGGTGTCGAACAGCGCTGCACCCGTCGCATACTGGCCGACGTGCACTGCGCCGGCATCACACTGCGTGGTCACGAGCACAACGACGCCCGCATCGCTCGCTCGACGTAGTCCGCCAAGAAACCAGTCCTCCGTCGGGCCGTTGCCCGCTCCATAGGCCTCGACGACCAGGCCGCGAAGTCCCGGACGCGTGATCACGGCCTCGAAGGTTGCCTGGTCTAGCGCGGGGTGCAGCTTGAGGGCTGCGACATCCGTGCAGAGCCCGCCGCCTCGACGCAAGGGACCAACGGCGGCCGGTCTGACGACGGATGTGTCGACCGACAACGCGACTCCGGCTCGGCCGATCGGCGCGAGATTGGGTGAGGCGAATCCCGCGAAACTGCTCGCGTGAACTTTGCGCGAGCGGTTGCCTCGCAGCAAGAGATCGTCGAATGCGATGGTCACCTCGGGTACGGCCGCTGCGCCCGTTGCGGTGCGCAAGACGGCGAATGCGCCCGCGGTGCTCAGATTGCGCTCGGCATCGGTTCGCCTCTCGCCTAGGGGGCGCTGGGAGCCGGTCACGATGATCGGCCGGTCCACATCCTCGAGCAGGAAGCTCAGCGCGGACGCCGTGTACGCCATCGTGTCCGTGCCGTGGAGGACGACGATTCCGCAGTGATCCGCCGAGAGGTCGACGATCGCATCGGCGATGTCGATCCACTGAGACGGGCGGATCGCCGAGGAGTCCACCGCGGGGGTGAACGCGGCAAGCGTGATGCCGAACGAGAGATCGTCGAGCGGCCGCAGGTTGTCGGCGAGGTGGCGAACGTCTTGAGGTACGAGTGCACCATCAGCCCGAGCGGCCATTGCGATCGTGCCACCGGTGTAGAGCACGAGAACCTGATCGTCGGCGCCCGCCGCGCCCGCGACTCCCCGGAGCTCTACGGTCATCGGCCGGGCATCTCGAGAGCGGGCCCAACGACCGTGTCGCACCACTCGATAAGTGGCGTCACGAGCATCCACGTGGAGCGGATGCCGCCCGCCGTCGTATCGCCAGGGAGCTTGCGTAGCGCTGCAAAGTGCTTGAGCCGCAAGAGCTCGATCGCGGGATGATCGCGGTCGTAGCCCTTGGGGGCCGTCGTGAGTGACGGGCCAGCGATCGTGAACCCGCTGCCCGTGAGAGCGGCGATGATGCCCGACAGTTGCGACGCGACGAGCGGTCGAGAGGCGATCGCGGTGCGCGCGCGATCCAGCTGGTCCCTGCTCGGTGAGTACAGGCCGCCGCCGGCCTCGAGTCCGTTGGCGCTCACGTTGAGGTACACGCCACCGACCGAGCCGGCCCACATCGAGGCATCAGTTCGGTACGGCGCCTTGTTCGCGCTGAAGCGCACGTCGCGATTGGGTCGCATGATGCGACCCGGTCCGTAGGTCTCCTCGGCCTCGGCCAAGAGGTCCTCAAGGGGCTGTCGAATCGCGCGGGTGTAGAGCTCGCGGTGCTCGTCGAAGTAGCGCTTCGAATTGTCTTCGGCTATTCCGGCGAAGAACTGTGCAGCCTCGGGAGCGAACAACGTCATGGTCTCGACACTACATTCTCAGGTTTTACCCAAGGGGCCCTGTTAGCGTTGCCGGGCTTCACTCCTTACTTATGATGACTTCTCCTAGAGACCTGCTCGCGGCCGCTCGCACCGCACTGGCTTCGGCGAACCCTTCGAGGGAATCTCGCAGGCACATCACTGTGGTCGCCGCGATGTCCGCCCTCGGCCTCGCCGCGGTCGTCGCCCTCGCCCCGCCGCCGCCGCCGAGCGCCGCGGAGGCGCTTCATGCGTACCTCGAAGCGAACGCCCAGAAACTCACGGTTCCGGATGCCGCGGCAGTCGCTTCGGTGGCGCGTGACACCTACTCGGCTACCCCCGGCATTCAGACGCTCGCCGCGGGCGGAACCAACTATGACTGGGCGAAGCTCGTGCTCGTGCTCGGCGCCTTCCCGATGACCGAGTCGAACGTCACGGTGCTCACCAGATGGATGCGCCAAGAGAATGGCGCAGACGACTGGTGGAACCGCAACAACCCGCTCAACAACGGGTGGGGTTCCGGTGGCGGAGGTGGAACCGGCAGCTACGACAGCCTCGTGATCGCTGCCGAGAACGCGGCGGCGGCCCTCCGGGCCAACGGCGGCTACTCGGGAATTGTCGAGGCTCTCGACGCATCGGCTCCGACTGCTCAACTCGAACAGGCCATCTGGGATTCGCCTTGGGCTTCCGGCCATTACGCATACGGCGGCCACTGGTCGTACGTTCCCGTTCCGGTCGTGACGTCGCCCTCGGGAACCTGGTAGCTGCGGCTACGACTCCGCGGCGGGCTTCCGAGTAAGCCCACCGGCGAAGCGCACGAGCAGTGTTGCCGTCACTGCCCCGGCGGCGAGCACGCTCGCGAGCACGATCACTTGGAAGCGACCGGCCTCGACGGGCGATGCCCCGCCGAAGATTGCGCCGACGAACGCACCGGGAAGCACAACAATGCCCGTCGTTCGCGTCTGGTCGATTGTGGGCACGAGGGCCGAGTACACGGCCTCACGGGCCAGCCACCTCGTAGACACGATCGGCGTCGCCCCGAGGGCAAGCCAGCCTTCGACCTCATCCCAGTGGTCGCGCACCGACGCGACAAAGCTGCGCGTGGTGAGAGTGGCGATCGTCATGGTGTTGCCGATGATGATGCCGCCCACCGCGAGCACATAGCGCGGCGAGAACTCGACGGCGCCCGACTCGAACACTATGAGAAGCACGACGACGTTGCCGGCGAGCATCGCCGTGCCGAGCGCGAGAACCCGCGACCAGGGGGTCTGGGTCCTGCGCACGACCGTCCAGACCGCGGCGAGAAACATCACGCCGAGCCCGATGCCGACCCACAGCGGGCTTGTGAGGATTCCGGCGAGCACGAGGCTCAGCGCCGCGAGTTGCGCCGCCGCGCGCGCGATGGCCGTGAGGGTCGCCCACGGTCGCCTAGTGCGCCCGAGCGCGAGAGCGGCCGCGGACGCGCCAGCCAAGAGGACGATGGCGATGATGGTCGGCATCCACTGCGCCAGCGTCTGCATGTCCCGACCCTAGCCCAGCCCGCGCACAGCGAAACCTAGCGACGGACCGTGCCGGTGCGACCGGCGATTGCCGCGAGCACCGCCGGCCGCACGGCGAAGCACGCCACGATCATGACCACGATGGATGCCGCGAAGATTGCGAACCCCCACCAGCTCTCGTCGTTGCGTCCCGCGTACATGTGGTTGAGGTTGCGCACAGCGCCGGTAGCGAGTACGAGAGTCACGTGCGCAGCAATGAAGCCGAGAAACCAGATCCAGGTGCCAACGTGCACCAGCCGAGTCGCGCGCAGGGGCACGACCCGGTCGAGTGACCGCAGTGCGGTGGCGAGTCCCGGCGACAGACGGATGCCGCTCGCCAGCGCGAGCGGCGCCGCGATGAACACCGTCGCGAAGTAGGCGAGCTGCTGTAGTGCGTTGTAGTTGACCCACCCATCGCTCACGGGCCAGTCGAGCGATGCGTACTGAAGGGCGGCGGACGCCGCGTTCGGGATGAGGTCCCAGCGCGTTGGCACGAGCCGCATCCACTGGCCGGTCGTGAACAGCAGCACGACGTATACGAACCCGTTGAGCACCCAGAGGGCATCGACGGAGAGGTGGAACCACAGTGGGAGCCCGATCCGCACGGGCGCATTCTTGGTGCGAAAGAGCCCGGTGTTGTCGCGCGTCCAGAATGCGTATGGCCGCTTCTTTGAGCGCAATTGCCACGCTGTTCTCAGCACGAACAGCAGGAAGAGCGCGTTGAGAAAGTGCTGCACCGCCAGCCACGCGGGGAAGCCGACGGGGGCGCCATCCGGAAGCGGCGACTGCCCCGGGTACTGTACGAGGAACGACTGGATGCCCGGTTGCTGCCGCGCCCATTGCGCGAGCAGCACGACCGCGACGACCAGACCAAGCGCCACCGGGATGATCCAGACGAGGGCGAACCACCGGGATGCACGGAACCCAGCCGCGGCCGTTTGCCTCTCCATGCGGGTTCGTGCACCTTTCGGGTAATGCCGGGTGTCCAGTCTACCGAGACCGCCTTGCCCGACCCCGGCAGCCGAGCGGATGCCGCGCTGGTATAGTTTCTTAGTTGGCTTGCGCCAGCATGCGCCCGTAGCTCAGCGGATAGAGCAATTGACTACGGATCAATAGGCCGGGGGTTCAAATCCCTCCGGGCGCACCAAAAAACACGGACCTGACCAGCATTTTTCCAGATTGCGGGTCGGGCCGTTCGTGTCTCTGCCCACATTTTGCCCACATCTGCCCACACTTCTCGCGGGGACGCGGTCATTCTCGGCGCTGAGTGAGGTGGCCTGTTGACCTTCGGACAATGCGTCGGTTGACGTCGGATCGCGAACGCGATCGAATAGCCGGATCCCTCAGGAGTCCCCTGGGTTGGTCTCCTCGCGTCAGATTTGGTTGTCGCCAAAAGCGGCCGAATCAGGAACCTCAGACCTGTCCTCCTCGTGTTGACAATTGCCACTCTCCCGTAGAGAATCGCAGCAAGGATGAATACGCATTCATCATATTGCATTCCCCAATCGCACCTTGCCAACAGTTAAGGATGAGCAAATGAATGAAAGGCTTCGCGCCCGTCGGGTCTACATGGTTGCTATGGCAACAGTGCTAGCGACGGCAACTCTCGCGGGATGTTCCACATCCGGCGCCCCTGGTGCCAGCCCCGCGGCGGCGTGCACGCCCAGCACTGGAAAAGTCGACTTGACCTTCTGGAACTGGGGAGGTGGGATGGACAAAGCTGTCGACGCTTGGAACAAGGAAAATCCCGATATCCATGTCACCCTCAAGACTGTTCCTAATGGAAACGCTGGTACTTACCAGAATTTGTTCAATGGGCTGAAAGCCGGAACAGCTCCTGATCTGGCTCCAATTGAATACGACACGGTATCAAGCTTCCGTCTTGTAAACGGTCTGCAAGACATCTCATCGTGCGCTGGCGTTTCCGCAGCCTCCAGCAAGTTCGTCGACTGGACGTGGAGTCAGGTCAGCGACGGCAAGGGCGTATACGGTATCCCCCAAGACATCGGCCCGCTCGGGCTCTACTACCGCAAGGATATCTTCGACAAGAACGGTCTCGCCGCCCCAACAACGTGGAAGGAATACTACGAGGACGCGGTCAAGCTCAAGGCAATCAACCCCGACTACGAAATCACTCACTTCTCACAGACAGATCCGAACTGGTTCACCGGGTTGCTTTGGCAAAACGGTGCGAAACTCTTCAACACGCAGGGCAACAGTTGGCAGGTAAGCATCGATTCTGACAAGTCGAAGCAAGTGGCCGAGTACTGGCAAAAGCTCATCGACGAGAAGCTGGTTGCCACTGACCTTCAGGGTTTCTCTGAGGCGTTGAATAAGGCATGGGACACTGACAAGGTTCTTACTTGGATAAGCGCACCGTGGGGTTGGTCGACAATTCGCGACGGTGCCCCCGACACGGCTGGAAAATGGGCGGTCGCGCCAGTTCCCCAATGGACTGCTGGAGGAACCTCTAACGGAAACTGGGGCGGGTCGTCGACAGCGGTGCTTTCCACAAGCAAGCACCCTTACGAGGCTGCAAAATTTGCATTGTGGCTAAACTCTGATCCCGAGGCGGTGTCCATTCTGATCAAAGAGACCGGAATCTACCCGGCCAGCAAGGCTGGGGCAGACGACCCACTCCTGACCGCAGGTGTCGATTTCTACGGCGGCCAAAAAATATTCGATGTATTCAAGACCGCAGCCTCACAGGTAAATACAGACTTTACCTGGGGTCCGACAATGACAGACACCTATCGCTTTCTCGCCGACGGGATCGCAACGTCGTTGGCGGGCACGAGCACGCTTGATCAAGCGCTAGCTGATGCACAGTCAAAGACTGTGGACTCGATCAAGGCGCAAGGCCTGTCTGTAGCTAAGTAGAAGCACGAATAACGAGAGGGGTCCGCCTGAACCGGGTGGGCCCCTCCCAATTTGAGAGGGACGTCACTTGACTTCGACAATTCACTCGGGGCGCCGTCGACGTCGAATCGGAAACAGAATCGCACCATGGGGATTCCTTCTCCCGTTCTTGGTTCCTTTCTTGCTGATATTCATAGCTCCCATCGGCTACGCGATCATTCAGAGCCTTCAAAAAACCGTGCGCGAGGGAGGACTATTCGGCGCACCAACCACCGTCTGGGCGGGGCTCGATCAATATGTGCGGGCACTCAATGATCAGGATTTCATTAGCAGCATTCTTCGCGTCCTGTTGTTCGGTGTAGTTCAAGTGCCAGTCATGATGGTGCTCGCGCTTGCACTAGCTCTGCTCTTGGACTCACAGTCCGCCCGACTTAAGCGTTTTCACCGCTTAGCAATATTTGCCCCGTACGGCATCCCAGGTGTTGTCGCGGCACTGATGTGGGGATTCCTCTATGACCCACGCCTATCACCAATAACTGACCTGCTCGGAAAAGTGGGAATCGTCCCTGACTTCTTGGGTGCCGGCAACATCCTCTGGTCGATCGCGAACGTTGTCACGTGGACTTATGCCGGCTACAACATGATCATCATTTACGCTGCCTTGCAAGCTCTGCCAGCGGACGTGCTCGAAGCGGCGTCCATTGACGGCGCCGGACCGTGGCGTTTGGCGATGAGGATCAAGGTCCCCCTAGTTGCACCAGCTCTCGTGCTTACTGCCGTCTTTTCCATTATTGGCACACTGCAACTCTTCACCGAACCTCAGGTGCTCAGAACCATCACCACGAATATAACGTCGACCTATACGCCCACAATTGCGTCATACTCTGCCGCTAGCGCGAACGACTATTCCTATGCGGCGGCGCTGTCGGTGCTGATTGCACTCGTGAGCTTCATCCTGTCGTTCGGATTTCTTCGCATCACCTCGAGGTGGAACGGATCATGACGGGTAGAGAACAGATGGACTCCTCGGAGCCCGGCAAGTCGCGGTCGAGTTCATTCCGCGCCGGTGCGCGTTCACGGGGGGCATTCGCACCGATCTCGGTGAACCTCGTGCTGCTCGTCGCTACCGGCTATTTCTTACTCCCGGTGCTCTGGCTCGTTGTCGCCGCGACGAAGAGCCGAGCGGATCTTGTTTCGAGTTTCGGCTTTTGGTTCACGTCCCCGCAGCTTCTGCAAAATCTCTCAGAGTTATTCAACGAGCAAGACCACGTATTCGGACAATGGCTGTTGAACAGCCTCCTCTATTCCGGAGTTGGCGCGCTGGTAGGCACGGCCCTCGCTGCCGCTGCCGGATACTCACTCGCGGTGTACAAATTTAGAGGCAGAGAAGCGATCTTCTCCCTGATCTTGGGAAGTGTTCTCGTGCCGGCAACAGCATTGGCGCTGCCGATGTTTCTCGCCTTCGCAAAAGTCGGCCTGACAGACTCCTACCTGTCCGTACTTTTGCCCAGCATCATTAGCCCGTTTGGCGTCTATTTGAGCCGAATCTACACACAAGCCGCGGTTCCCACAGAACTGCTTGAGGCTGGCCGAGTTGATGGGGCTAGCGAATGGCGAATCTTCAGGGTTGTTGGCCTGCGACTGATCTCCCCGGCACTTGTCACGGTGTTTCTCTTCCAGTTCGTTGGGATTTGGAACAACTTCTTTCTGCCGTTGATCATGCTTCAGAATGACCGGCTATTCCCGGTGACGTTGGGACTCTTCAGTTGGCAATCACAACTCAGCCGTGAGCCTCAGCTGTTGCTTCTAACGGTCGTAGGCTCGTTCGTCTCCGTGGTGCCGTTAGTAATCACCTTCTTGTCGCTGCAGAGGTATTGGAAAGCAGGCTTGGCGACTGGTTCGGTGAAGGGCTAATGCGAGTGGCCTGCCTCCGGTTGGAGTATGCGGTGTGCAATGAGTAACGCAGAACTCGATGCCGCCCCTCTGGACAAGTTCCCTCAAGTACCATTCACCCCCGGGCCGAACTGGTTCAGGTTGGAGCTTCTTGCAAGAAGAAGTTCCGTGCCTCACGGCACGGTGTTGATCGATCACATTGTAAGTGACGCGCTCCAAGGAAATGCGCTGAATGATCCAGTACGGCGTCCCATACTTGTCTATCTTCCTGATCGCTACAGGACTTCACCGAATGAGCGATTCCCCGTCGTCTACCTATTGCATGGAGCGATGACTGATGTGGGCTCTTGGCTGTGGCGAGGCACTCCGCACAGCAGCCTGATCGAGACGATCGACTCTGTGGTCGCAGCGGAAGGTGACGCTATCGTCGTCATGGCTGACGCTTGGACGTCGGTCGGAGGCAGCCAGTATGTCAACTCTCCGCTAATCGGACGCTATCGCGACTACATCGTGGATGATGTCGTGAGATGGGTTGATGAAAGTTTTCGCACTCTGCCAGAACCTGGTGGACGGGCGATTCTCGGACACTCCTCGGGAGGATTCGGAGCTTGGGTTGCCTGTACTCAACGGTCTGGCACCTTCGGGGTATTGGGGATGCTTGCTGCAGACTGCTTGTTTGAGGGGGTCTATCTCACGACGCTCGGACCGGCGGTTCGACGCCTTCGTGAGCACTATCGGGGGTCCATGGAATATTTCTGGTCGACCCATTGGATCGGCGATGGCGCCCGCGAAGCCCGAATCTTCCAGCCTCGAGGAGGTCGCGGGAGGGCTTGGGAGCCTGATGACAGCCCAATATACGACCAAAACATGCTAGCAATGGCATTCGCCAGACCCGATGCCAATACTGCCGAATATCTTTTCAGGAAAGAATCCGGCGAGATAGATGAACGAGTGTGGTCCCGCTGGCTCACGTTTGACCCGGTGCGATCGGCCGACTTGTTCCTGCGCGAACTGAACCAGCTGAGCCTAATCAGTGTCGCCGCTGCCAGCAATGATGAGTACTACGCCGACAACGGCGCCGCGGCCCTTAGCGGGCTACTCGCTGATCATCAGATATCGCACGAAATGATCACGGGATATGGCACGCACCAGCCAGGAGAACTGTTCCAACAACAACTTGGATCGATAGTTCGCGCACTCAGAGGCTGACCTCGTGCGAACCGTCGCGCGTTGGATTCAGCTTGGGCCCTTGCTTGATTCGCGTTCGACGAGTCTCGTCCCGAGAATGCTCTGCAGCGGTGGCTGTTGGGGCTCCATGATTCGATCCAGAAGTAGTCGAACCATCTCCTTGCCCAGTTGCTCGACGCTCTGAAACATACTGGACATCGAAGGTAGGGCCGCCGACGCGGGTTCGGAGTCGTCAAATCCTATGATTCCAACGTCGTCAGGAATGCCACGTCCAGCGTTCGTAATCGCGGTCATGGCACCGAGTCCAAGCACGTCACCCGCGGCGAAAAACGCGTCCGTGACAGGATGTCGATTGAGGATGTAGGCCGCCCCGGCTGCGCCTTCCTGATAGCTGAAGTCCTTCGCCCGCCATACGACAGGCTCAATACCCGCTTCCTTCATCGCGTACATATAGCCGCCCAGTCGGTCTTCCCCCGCCGCGGTGTCAGTCGGCCCTGCAATATGTGCAGGATGCCGATAGCCCTTCTCAATGAGGTGCTTTGTCGCGACCTGTGCCCCACGAAAATTATCGACGTCGACATAGCTGGCGTCGGTCACTCCCAACGGCCGTCCGCCAACGACTACGGGCATGTCATGGTTCAGCAAGTCCAGAAGCAGTGGGTCTCGGCGAGTCGACGTGATGAGTAGTAGCCCATCGACATGTCCCTGCGTCAGATACCGACGCAAACGCTTTGATGTCTGATCGGGCTGACGCATGAAAATTGCAAGCTGAAGCCGGCTCCCCTCGGTCGCCTCAGTAATCCCTTGTAGAAGGCGAGGGAAGTATGTACCTCCCCAGACGTGAGCGGATGGTTCGGCGACCACAAATCCAATCGACTGTGACCTGCTACTCGCAAGAGACCTGGCCGCCAAATTGACCTCGTATCCGAGGGCTTCCGCCGCCTGATTGACAGCGGCTCTCGTTTCTGGAGAAACATTCTTGAAGCCACTGAGCACTCGGCTGGCGGTGGTCTGGGAAACCCCAGCGCGTGCAGCGACGTCGACCATTCTGACGGCTCCGGTCTCAACGGTGCGTTTCCCCCGCATTCGCTACCTCGCAGATATCACGTACGTCCTAATTCCCTGACTGCGATGATAGCGCTTACATCGCTATTCGCCCGAAACGGCGCCATGAGTGAAAGAACATGAATGCGCTACCATTACGGACAAGGGTGATTAGAAGGGTGACGACATGCGCATCGGCGTGCCAAGCGAGATTAAGAACAATGAATTTCGAGTTGCGATAACTCCTGCGGGCGTGTTCGACCTCGTGAGGGAGGGCCATACCGTCATCGTTCAAGAACGGGCGGGGGAAGGGTCAGGGATATCTAACCAACAGTTCGTTGACGCCGGAGCCGCACTTACCCATGAGCCGGACGATGTCTGGGCCAATTCTGACCTGATACTTAAGGTGAAGGAACCAATCCCCTCGGAGTTCAGGCATTTCCGCCCAGGATTAGTGCTCTTCACCTATCTGCATCTTGCGGCAGATCCGACACTGGCGCATGCCCTCATGGCGGCCGGGGTCACAGCAATCGCATATGAGACGATCGAAGGACCGGGGCATTCGCTACCGCTGCTCGCCCCAATGAGTGAGGTTGCGGGCCGCCTAGCGCCCATCGCTGGGGCCCAGTCGATGTTGAAGGGAAACGGCGGATCGGGGATCTTGATCCCGGGAGTTCTAGGCACCCCACGAGCAGAGGTTGTCGTCATCGGTGCCGGAGTCGCAGGAACCGGGGCCGTTGGCGTGTCAGTAGGGCTCGGGGCGTCGGTTACCGTCCTTGATACGAACCTGTCGCGGCTCCGGGAACTTGATGCTAT
>Ga0209724_1001246_pt1 | contig 23377 bp, 25 predicted proteins | sample grotaG_FD_184143 | JGI IMG/M metagenome (GOLD analysis project Ga0209724, IMG submission 184143) | Glacier valley bacterial and archeal communities from Borup Fiord, Nunavut, Canada, to study Microbial Dark Matter (Phase II) -... | ecosystem: Environmental > Aquatic > Freshwater > Ice > Glacier ...
CAAGTTCACCAAAGATTTCACCGTTTGCAAAAACCCAAACCATCCACTTAACCAACAATAGGAGTTCTCATCATGGCAATCTCAAAGTCTAGAACCAACGGCACAGCCACCAAATCAGCACAGCCAAGCACCGACAATCACAGCACCGATCCCACGTTTGAGGATGCGATCGAGAGCCTTTCTGATTCTGTGGCTTGGTTCTTTTCTCGTCCGGCTGCTCTCTATAAGTGGCTCACAGCGCCCAAAGGTGGGAATCGAATCGTCTTAGGCAGTCTCACCATTTACTTTTGGGCTGTGTCTGCTGAGGCATATTGGCAAGCGCTCGAAGTTGGCACCCACTTTGCAAAGACGGGCAAGCTGACCCAGCACACGGAAACTCACCCGTCGTTTGTGCCTAAACCTTTCAGCCCCAACTCTGGCAATTTAGAGAACGCTGGCACGGCATTCAGTGACCCCAGCTTCTATGTCACGTCAGTTATTAGCCTCGCCATCTTGGGGATTCAAGCCAACTTGCAGCGTGGTAAATCGTCGGTGACTCAAGCCAAGCGCGACTATGAGGCGGTGAAAAACTTCCGAGTCGGTGAGGTTGCCAGCGACGCGATCGACGTGGTGAAGATTGAAGCCAAAGCCTATAAGAAAGCGGGGGCACACACGGCAAAGAACATTGCGGGTGTGGTGAGAGCCTCTTACCTGGTAGACATTGCGGGAAATGGCGCAGCGTATTGGGGTGCTCTGTTCTCTGGCTTGGGTGGCTTCGTTGCCTCTGCTGTGTGGATCTACGTTGGGGTCTTTGGTGCCGAAAAATTTCTCGCCCTGTGGCAGCGAAATGAAGACCTTGCAAAAGCTGACTCAACCTCAAAGCGATTCCCCAAGGTCTTAGCCTTCGCCCGTAAAGACCGCGACGAACCTAAACCCGAAACTGAGTCAAAGTCTGCCTAGTTAAAGCGATGACCGGAGGATTTAGCCCCTCCGGTCATCTGCATAAAGCCCCTACCCAGGAAATCATGCTTAACAAAGTCTTGCCCCAATCCATGACCGATGAACATCTACTACCCGCCGCCCTATTGGAGATGGGTGACTCACTCAACTTCATCGAGGTTCGCAAACATACACTCAGACAGGAAATCAAGGATTCTAAGCTTTCGGCTGCGGCTGGTAAGTTCTCAGGATTGGGCGCGATCGTAGGTGGCGTGGCATTGGCAGGGTTATCCAATCCGCTCGGCTGGTTGATTGGGGGATGTGGTCTAACCGCTTATACGTTGTCGGTGTTTGGTCAGTGGCTCCAGACGGGCAAGGTTCACCCAATGCCACTATCGAGCAAATCTCAGGCTGAACGCGATGAAGACTTGGCAGGACAGACGGTATCGGGGAGTGATGCGGTTGCCTACAATGCTCGAACCTCAATCCATGAAGACGCAGGATATTTGAGCGATCGCGAACAGGTTGAATATGAATTGCTGCATTTTGCGCCTCAAGGTCTGCTCTCAGCGATGCAGTATGTTCCACCCCCCCAGCGCTGGGCTTGCTATCAATTCCTGGTAGACGCTCATGTGTCCGGTGCCATCTGGGATTACGCCAACCCCCAGGCGTTGCAAGACATCTTGGGCAATCCTGCGGTCTATAGCTCGCACTTGCCAGAAGCCTCAAAGCGCTTCCCTCAGTACGGCTTGCCATCTGCGGAAACTCCACAGCCGCAAACTGAATCTCTGCCCAACGCGACTGATTCAGGTCCGGTCATGGCATCTTCACCCATCGGAGCTACTACAAAGTTTGGAGCTATCGAGGTCGCATCTTCCCCGGCTGGTGAAACATCAACCCTATTCAATCCCGCGATCGACCTTGGGCAGAATCCACAATCGGCTTTAATCGCTGGCATCCCTGGCAGTGGGAAGGGCATGGTTGTCTCGAATGCGTTGAGAGTCTTGAAGCAAAAGCATCCCGCGCTTAAAGTCTTTGTGATTGATCCCAAGTTTGACCCTAATGAACGTGGCTATTGGGATTCCGTTGCAGATATCTATCGAGGTAAAGCTTTTGAGGACTTAGACGACGCTGATGAGGGCGCTACTTGGATTCTGAGTTGTCTGAGGGAGTTTCAAAAGTTGCCAGCGCCCAAGCTGTTGATCTTTGATGAATCCCTCAATGTTTCTAATGTCTTAGGTTTAGCGGATAAGGAGTTGAAAGCGCCTCAAAAGGTGAAACTGATGCTTTCCAGTGCCATCACAGGAGGCGATTCTAGGGGTATCTGGGTCTGGGTGCTAGGTCAGTCGGTGCAAGTGCAAGACTTACCTTTCAACGGAGGCGTGAGAGGTAATCTGAGAGTGCTAGCGATCGTCAGTGAGAAGAACCTCACCGCTATCGAGCCACTACTTTCTACAAAATTGATTCCTTCACCAGCCGGAGGTGTTAGCGAATTGAGACGACTGATTGAAGCCTCGCCGTGCAACCGATGCTTTTTTGATGGCAAGTCTTCGCGCTGGCTCCCAATGCCCAAGCTTGAGAATCATTCAGGGTTCGATCGGGATAATCGCACGATCGAAGCTAACCCAACGGTTAGTAAAAATCAGACAGAAACCTATCAGGAGAAACCTGCTGAGACTCCCAATCAAAATGATGAGCCTGAAGATGACGCGCCTGAGATTGGTTTGAATCAAGCCAGTGTTGCAGAGGTCAAAGCTCAGAAGAAAGAACTGTTTGAATTGGGGCAAGCGATTCTAGAACTGCTTCAAAAGAATCCTGATAAAGCCTTCACCGATGAATCCATTAGAACGAGTCGATTCATCGAATCAACGGTAGGTAAGCGACCCTCGATCGCGACTGTCAGAGAGAGCATTAACGCAGTCTCTAAGCTTCATTACGTGCGTGTTGACGATGAAGGAAGGATTCAATGGAATCAGCCCACCTAATTCACCCTGCTCTAGAGTTTCTTCTAACAGTTTTACCCCTTGCCCTAACTTGCCCTGGATGTTTGCCCTAAGTCTGCTCAACCCATGCCCTACGTTAGGGCAGAGTTTAGGGCACGGTTAGGGCAAAAGTTAGGGCAATTCTAGGACAGAGTTTAGGGCAGTCTACAAATCAATTAATTTTTATTAGCTAAAGAGGTCTATCAATGTCTGAGTTTCAAGAGGACGTTCTATCGATTACGTGGCACAAAATTAAATCGACTCGCACCCATGTTTTATGCGTTTGTCGGTTGCCAGAAGAGGTGAGAGATAGATTAGCCCGTGAGGTTGTTAGGAAGGCTCACGGGGCATTTATCCTATCGTTCAGCAGCTTTCCATCGGTCGGTGAAGAGTTTCCATATCAGGGGCAAATGTGGAAGGTGAAATCGATTGTTCAGTTCCCCCGCCGCTACAAAACTCAAGAGCCAAGCTACCCTGCGATCGCGCAACTTGAATGGGTCAGCAGTTATGACTCGATCGAGAGTGTGCTGATGGAATATCTGAATCTGGAGGCAGAATGAAGCGACCCAAAATTAAGCCACTGCAAGGCGACCAATTAGCGATCGATGAGTTGCTGCCAGATGCACCCAAAACCAACCACAAGCCAGCTAAGAAGGCGCTCAAGAAACGAGCGCTTTACCGAGTGAGAAAATGATTCTTTTTGTTGATCATCTTTCAAGAAATCGAGCCGAACAGAAAGACGATGCCTATATGTGCACATGGATAGTCTTTGATAAAGAGTCTTTACAACAACTATTTTCAAGTGCGAACTTGGGGGGTGTGTTTCAGGGAAGAGAATTCACATGCACGCAGCCAACGATCCTTTTCCATTGAAATCCTAGGGTGGAATCATCAATTGGCGCTCTCCATATACCATCTTTGCGCGTGTAATTCTCACGCGGATGTCTGCGGTAGGAGTGATACCTGAAAGTACCTGAGCAGCAGGTGGAAGCGAAATCACAGTGCTGGAATTCTGAACTCACGTTCAGTAATTTAAATTCACGACCCGCTGTCCGAAATTGTTCGACACTCTGTCATAATCTTTGTATCTGTCAAGTAAATTGAGGAGTGTAAGTCGTGCCTCGCCTGAGAAGCTTTTACGAAATAGACCAGAAACAATGGCAACTGATACCAAAAGGCAATAAGCTATCTGCGCTAGATACTCGCAGGGAATTGATCAGGCAGTGGGTACTTCAGGAATTAATACAAACTTATCGATTTCCTCACAAGTGGGTTAAAGGAAGGATTAATTTTGTTAATAGTAATTCAGATGAATTTGAGAGAGATTTTTTTGGTTTTTACCTAAAAACGCCGCATGGAAATCAACCTTTCTTATTAGTTTCTATTGCAGAAATAGGTAAAGCATCTGAAGCAGAAAAAGTTCTTTCTTCAATACTGCTTAATCAATACATTGTAGGAGCAGGAATTTGCACGGATGGAACTGAAAAAGGAACTAAGTTTATTCGTAAGCGTTTTGATAGCAACAAATGTGAATACATTACTGATCTTGAGCTTTACTCATCTCCAGGTCAAGCACCTGGATCGCAACCCTATTTAGCTGGATTGACCGAAATAACATCTGAAGGACGTAATATAACCTCCTTATCTGAGCGCGTTGAAAACGTTTTTTTTGAAGCTCACAGTTTTATTCGAGATATAGATGGATTGCACGCTGACGAGGCTTTGGACGAGCTTTGCAAGGTTCTATATACAAAAATGTATGACGAAGAAATTAGTGAGAATCTAAAGCCTTACCGTATGCAGCGATGGCTATATGGATCGACAGAGGAAATGGCAGCAAGCATCAGAGAAACCTATAAAGAAGCAAATGAGTATGACACAAGAGTCTTTAGCCTAAAGATTCCAGGCTATCAACGCTCTCGTGGAGTTTTTAATGCACCTATAAAATTGTCAAGTCCTGCACTTGTAAAAGTTGTAGAAACAATACAGGAATACAATGTTACTCAATCTGATACTGATATTAAAGGGCGTGCATTTCAAAAAGTAATAGGTCCTACTATACGAGCAGGTATGGGTCAATACTTCACTCCTCAAGCAGTCGTAAGGTTTATGGTTAATGTTGCGTGCCCACGGGTCTCAGAACTGATATTAGATCCTTTTTGCGGATCTGCACATTTCCTAACATCATGCTTACAATACGTTAAAAACTTTTCTTCCAAAGCTTCTGATAAAAGTTTGCATGAATTCGCTTTTGGAAAACTACACGGAATTGAAAAGAGTGACCGAATGGTTCGTGTTGCCATGACAGATATGCGCCTTCAAGGTGATGGTCATAGTAATATTCGCTGTACAGATTCTCTACTTGACTTACAGAATTATCCTGATCTACAACCAGAATCTTTTGATCTAGTTCTTACAAATCCTCCTTTTGGCTCACTTCTTGGATCAGAAGCTCTAAGCCAGCTTGGCAGCTACGTTCTTATTCAAGGAAGAAAAACAATTCCACTAGAGGTTCTTGGTGTTGAAAGAAGCATACAATTCCTTAGACCAGGTGGGCGGTTGGGAATCGTACTTCCTGACAGTTTTTTGGATGGTAAAAAATCTAAGTACGTTCGTGATTGGCTTCAAACACAAGCAAAGCTACGTGCAGTCATTAGTCTTCCAATTGAGACTTTCCCTCCTTTTGGTGCCTCTATCAAAACAAGCATTGTATTCTTACGTAAGTGGAAAAGAGGGGAAAAAAAGAAAACTGATTATTCTATATTTCTTGGTCGTCTAGACAATATTGGATATGACGCTAGTGGTCGTTTTCGTGAAGGAGCAGAGTTAGGAAAACTTGAGGAAGAGTTGCTGGATTTCTTTCAGAAGGAGGGGTGGTAGAATGTGGACCCAAAAGACATCTTTTACCGCTTTGTGTGAGCGTTCATGTTGGAAAGTTGAATTTTTTTGTGGAGAATCTGCAATTGAGACATCCACTCAATTTCCTTTAATTGAGTTAAAAGAAATACTGTCAGAGAGGAGTGAATTTATAACTCCTCAAGACTATCCAGAGAAGTATTTTCAATACATAGGTTTAGAAAATATTCAGTCTCAAACTGGTGATTTGATCGATTTAAAAGAGAAAAGTGGGAAGGAAATCCGCTCAAGGTCCAAAATTTTTCATTCAGGCGACATTTTATATGGAAGGCTTAGACCTTACCTCAATAAAGTTTACCTAGTAGAAGATAAAATCTTAGAAGGTATTTGTTCTACAGAGATTTTTGTGCTAATAGCAAAAGCAGATAAAGTCTTACCACATTATCTACGTGCAATTCTTGCGTCAAGCTATGTTTATCAGTATGCTTGCAGATGGCAGACTGGCGCAGCATTGCCAAGACTTCAACTAAGTGATCTTCTTAGCATTAAAGTCCCACTACCTCCTTTAGAAGTTCAAGCCGAATTTGAAGAATTTCTAATTGAAGAGAACGCATATAGACGAAATCTTGTAGAAGAAATCTCAGGATTATCTCAACGCACTCTTGATGTAGTTGTTCATTCTCTAGAGTCTGGAGAGAAGCCGACAAGTAGTAGAAGATTTGCCTCGACGGTTTCTACTGGGAAGGAGGTTCATCAAACAATTGAGTCTGCTTAGATATAAGGCGACGAGCGTAAGTGGAAATATCTCTAAGGCGGTTACGGTAGTTCGGGTCTATTACTTGTATTTGAAGAATTATTTCTTTTTTGGAGAGTTTTTTAGCTGCAATTCCTAAAGACTCAGCAATCGTCCTCCATTCGTCCGTTGAATATTGATTTGCTTCCTCTTTAGGATAATTTCTGTGTATGAATGAAATATAATTATGAGCATCAATGTTATTAAGCCGAAGTTCGCGAAATTTAAGTTTTGCAGACGGTGAACTGGTTTGTAGCATCCTCACTAATCCTCCAAAGTTAGCAGAATGAGAAGTATTAGCTGGTTTGCAATTTTTAGGACCTGAAGTTCTCTCCCGATTTCCATTTACATTTATAGGTTCACCGTGATGCAAGCAAAGTTCGGGTGTACATCTGTCTGGGCAATCATTTCTATCAACAAAATAGCCCCCGCGGCAGAGATGGAGCTCATCCCGCAGGTTAGCAATAGCAAGGGCTGGACCTACAAAGGAATCTAGAATTCGTGGGTAAACATAGGGAAATTGACGATCTGAACTCACTTCAACCCATGACCATATAAGAACCAGTATCAAGTCTGACTCACCGAGGTTCTCAACAATTTCATCAAAATGTCCTTTAGACTCGTCAGTTTGAACGTTCATGGACTTCGCCTCAATGCGAAGTACCTCACCTAAACGAGTAGTAGAATCCCACTGAGAATCTCTTTGAACGCAGGCAAAATCGTTGTACCCATGGTCAGAAAACCACCCTAATTCACACTCTTCACCTACTGCTGCATCTACTCTGTATAAAAAGCGATTAGCATAAAAACCCCAAAGAGCTTCCAATACCGCCCCCATACCACTTCCAAGCCGACCTCCTCGCGTTCTGAAAAGCTCAATAGTTAGCGCATTGATTTCTTCACAAACTAAAGGAGTTGCCCTCTCAATTGCGCTTGCAGTAAGTTGGGGAGTAACCACAGTGTATAAATCTTTCTACGGCATAGGCATTTTAAAGCTGATAGGAAAAAGTGTCCAACGGTAGTTGGCATTTCCGTGATTTTTAGACTAAAAGAACAACGGCAAGGATCGGTTGAACCGATTTTGGTTCGCCTGGTCGTGAGATTGAGGTCTACAAGTACCTGTTTCTCGTTGTGGTGACCGCTTGAAAAACAAATTTAGGAGTTGAGTTTAACTCAACCCCATGACCGGATGATAGCCAGCCATGAGTAAGCTTAACGGCAGTTCTCCAGAAATCGCCAAATTAATTAATTAATTTAGCGGTTGATTCTCATCTAAAGGTCAGAGCCGCGATCGCCACTTCTACCTGTTCCTCTGAGACTTCCAGATATTTCTGGAGTGCCTGTAGGTTGCGGTGTCCAGATATTTTTTGCAGCACTCCTAACGGAATCCCCGCACGGTGCATCACGGTGAGAGCCGTCCGTCTCATGCTGTGTGTGCTAACTCCTTCCAGTCCCACTCGCTGACAGGCATCGCGCAAAATGGCATCGGCAGATGTCGGGTGAAGATGCCCTCTTCCATGCCGACCGGGGAATAGATGCTCCTTCCTTTGCCCCTGATAGAGAGTGAGGTAGTCAGCGAGAGCCGGATGAATGGCAACTTGGCGCGTGTCCTGCTGCCCTTTGGTATTGCCCTTACGAATGGTCAGCCTTGCCCTCACGCCACTGGCATCATAAACATCAGTGCTCAACAGGGTGCAAGCCTCATTGATTCTGCAAGCTGTATAGAGGCAGATGCCAAACAGTGCTCGATCGCGATCGCAGGTGAAGCCCGTCTCAAACAATCTCTTGATTTCGTCTGAAGTCAGAATCTTGGCTTGCCCGTGTCGATCGGTCTTCATGTCGATAACGATTGATAACGGCGTTATCAATATCTTAGATGGACTAAACGTAATTAGTCCATCTAGAGCCTGTAACCCCTGTTCTAGCGTTGATAACGATTGATAACACCGTTATCGGTTGCTGATTAATCTTTGCTTATCAGTCTGGCAGAGCGGGAAATCGCTGTAACCCTGATGCTGCCGTTGATTGATAAGTTCTACTTAATTCGTTATCGCTGATAACGATGTTATCGAGCCGATTGAGGATTGATCGAATATCCTTGATTCATCAACGCTAACGACGATAACGGAGATAACGAAATATGGCAAAACAAATGGTAGGGACGCGAGTGCCCGAATCTTGGATCGGCAGGCTTAAAGAACTGTCTGAGAGTACGGGAATGAGCCAGAGTGAGCTAATCTACCAGGCGATCGCTAAACTGATTGGTGAAGACGTTAGCGACGTTAGCGACCGTATAGCAGGCATTGAGGCGGAGGTGCAGACTATCAAGCAACGCCTGGGAAAATTGACAGCCTCTCTGACCAGCTAACCGCAGCATTAAGCCGTGTTGCTGAGTTAGAAGGGGCGATCGAGCATCAAGCTCCCATAGTCCAGAAACAGCCCTCTGAGAATGCTCTGCACAGCTTGTCTGGCGAATCAGTAGGGCAATCCATCGTTAAACATCGTCAACCAGCGACCGAGAAAGTCGCACCTCAAAATTTTGGGGTCTTGCCTCCCGCTTCAGATGAGGGATTAAGTCAGACCGCTTTGTGCAATTTCTATGGGTTGAGCTGGCGTAACTTGAAGCGGAACTCTGCGATCGCTGGCTTCGATACGATCGAGGGCTACTTGCAGCAGATGACGGGAATTGCCTGGACGCAGGGGAAAACATCGGGAATGACAAAGCTCTATTTCCCGAATAAGTAAGTCAAATGTAAGTCAAATTTGGATTGCCCCGTAAAGCCTCTATTTTAAAGAGCTTCGGCTAAGATAAAGGGTTTCAGCCCCATAAACCGCATTTTTGGACTTCTGCGGCTATATACAGAAGTGCAACGAGAGAATGAGGGTTTCAGGCGTTAAAACTACCTCAAAACAGGCTGTGTACTACTGATTTTCGACTAGTACTTAGTCCACAGGTAGTCCAAACCTGTACCAATCAAGGGTTCCAAGGATAAGGCCTTAAGCCACGCTCGCTGAAACCTTTACAGGGAGGAGGCTATAGACCTATCTTGCACTTTTTTGCCCTTATGTCGGCTCAACCCCTTTTTACTTCAGCAGGGGAGCGAAAATATAGCCCACCCCATTCATACTAATAATTACCACTAGAAGAGCCGTTCGGGATAGCGGAGACTGACCGACTAAGCAGCACTTCGATTTGCCGTTTAAGTCGCTCGTCACAATAGACGCGCCAATAGTGGGTTGAGCCATTTCCACCTGGTTGACCGGCGTATCTCGCGTGAAAACCCCCGTTAAATTCCAGATAGTAATTTGGGCGAGTTCTGGAATAGAGCTTTTGATATAATTTCTCTCGTTCTTCCCTCTGCCTTTGAGGAGTTCACTGCTGGCAAGCAGGATAGAGTGATATCAAAAAGTCGCGAAGCTGAGGCATTGTGAGCATAAACTCAAAAGGGAGAGAGCTACCACTTGCAACGATCGCGCCTCCGTTTCTGCCCCGTCCCCCGTTATCGCTTTGCTCAATAATTTGATCAACAAATTCCCAAACTGCTTAATCGCCACACCTAGAGCCGTGTCGAATTTCTTTGCGCCCGTCTGGATGATATTTCACACATCATTCCCCGCCTGCCTCCACACTCGAACACCGTGCGAAAACTAGGCGATGAATGAGTTCTATATAGCAGAGCCTCTGAAAAAGTTTTGTCAATCGCAAAGGTTGTTCTGGGAACTCTGTTGAGTAGCACAAGGAATTTTGTAGAAGCAGCCGCTTGACTTCCTGTGTGAGATTTCGCACTTCTCCACTTTTTCAACAGATATGAGTGACGATTTAGCAGTAAGTAATGCAGAGATATTTTTCGTATATGCTGGCAAAGATCTTCAGAAATGGAATGAGATTGTCTCTCGGAAAGTTGTGCATATTCGCTACGGTGCAGGAACAGTTGAAAAAGTTGATGAGTGTGTTTACGTTAATTACAACGGAGAAACTAAGCGATGGGTTCGCAGATGCTTCGCAACTGAGTTCTTAGACGTAGAACTTCCGGCGCTTAATGAATTCCTCAGAAGAGAAATCATTGAGAAAATTCGACAGGCTAAACGCAAAGAACTTGAAGAAGAGCGCAAAAGAAAAGCAGAGGAAGAGGAGAGACAAGCAGAGGTTCTTGCTCAGGAAATGGAACGCAGGCGCTTAGAGCAAGAGAGGCTTGAGGCTTTACGGAAACAGCAAGAAGCAATGCAAGAATTTAATACTCTCAAAGCAAAGTATTCCGCCTCTGATTATGTTTCATTCTCGCCCTTCGATCGTTTACACGATGTACTGTTGAAGCTGGAAACGGAAAAAGCGCTCACTTCATCTGACTTAAAATGGCTGGAAGAAGAGCAGCTCTTTGGAGTTATTGCCACCTTCTATGGAATCTGTTTCTCAAAATCGAATGATCCTTGGTTTCTTGTTAGATCAAGCCGATATTGGAGAGATAAAGGAGAACCCAAGAAAGCCCTTGACCTAAGTTTACAAGTTAGGAATACTTCCGATAGAAAACTGATGTCAGCTATCTTAACAACACGCGGCGGAGCCTATAGGGATTTGAGTAAGTTATCTGATGCTGAATCATGTGGATTAAGAGCAATTCAGATCGATGGCAGAAACCACTATCCGTATAGCTTGATGGGCGCAATTTATTATCAATCAGGCGAACCTGCCAAAGGTGATGAGTTTTTTAAAGAAGCTAGAAATAGAGGTGCAACTGATAATCACGATAAGGAAATAAGAACTGCTGTTAAGAAGGCTGATGAAAGTAGTAGGAAGAGGATTATTGCATACCTTCTGAGCAAAGACCCAGCCCGTTACGAGTGGGTTAAGGCTTACGCTAGTTAGCAAGTACAGGGGTCTCAGTAGCAATGGAACCGTTCTTTGCCTTAAGGCTGTAACGCTCTCCCAGTAGTGCAGAGCCGCTACTCAAGCCACCTTGGATTCCCTAATGCAGCACAAGTCGCTTGAGCGGTCGATCTATAGAAGTCCAAAGCTGATTTGAGGGCAGCACGATCGTCTTCACTCAAAGTTGAGTCTCGATCGACTGCTCGTTGGATTGAATCAGATTGGATTGCGGCTGCATATTTGGCTGTGATTGCCATCAAATCATGTTCCTGCTGAATGCTGAGATAACGTCCAGCTTCTGTGAAAATTGCGAGGTTCTCAGTTGTATAGAAATTCAAAGTTCGGTAGAGCGCTTCTGCCGACTCGAACAAACTGCGAACTGCCCAAAAAGCTGCACCCTGCTTCGCTGCATCACTCAACTTGCCCTCTAGACAAGCAGAGAACTGGCTGACTGTGGGTTGCACGTGGTTAACGTTGTAATTTTTCATGTCGGTGATAGAAACGACTTTCAGAAGCATACCCATATAGACACCTATCTAGCAGACTGATAGACACCTTTGATAGACAGCCATCTAGCAAGTGGTCGCTATTTTATTTTCATCTTGCTTGACATTTAGCAGATAATGTCTAGCAGTCATCCAACAAGGCTGCTAGACATGACCAAGCACTTAGGGACATTCAGGATTGACCTAGACCTGTGGAGCCAATTCAAGACGGTGACAGCAGATGAAGGCAGTTCAGCGAGTGCAGAGATCATCGGCTTCATCAGCCGCTATCTAGCAGGTTACAGGCTTCCGTCTAGCAGTGCTGAAGAGCCGTTGTCTAGCAGTATTGAAGCGTTGATAGACGCTCATCTAGCACCTGTCAAGCAGCAGTTGATAGACATCGAAGCGCGTCTAGCAGCCGTCCAGCAATTGTCTAGCAGCAGTGATAGACACTCATCTATCAAGATGTCTAGCAAGCCAAAACCTGTTATGCAGCAGAAAAGCTCCTCTGAGAATGCCCTAGAAAGCCCCTCCAGTGAACCTGTGCAACAATTCATCGTTAAACAGCGTCCAACAGCGATCGGGAAAGTTGCCCCTCAAAACTATGGGGTCTTGCCTCCCGCTTCAGATGAGGGATTAAGCCAGACGGCACTCTGTACCTTCTATGGGCTGAGTTGGAAGAACTTAAGGCGAAGTATGGCGGTCGCTGGCTTTGATGACGTGGGGAGCTATTTACAGCAGATGACGGGCTTCACCTGGGCGCAGGGTGAGAGAGCAGGAACGGCAAAGCTCTATTTCCCAGGTGAGTCCTGAGCCATCAAGGTAGAGCGCGAGCCAGCCGCTCAATGACTTCACTCCGGCTGCACTGTTGACGATCTGCCAAGTCATCCAGGCAAGCGATAGCCGTTGGAGTCAGACTCATATGTGCGAGTCTTGCGCCAAAGCATCAGTAGTTAATTGAGCCGTGAATCGCTCTCAAAAGCCTTGGTAATCATCCCTCCCATATATCTGATAGCTGGAGCTACCTGGCGGTCGTTGATGCCATGATTGTATGTGGTTTCGCCCATCTTATCGGACTGTTTCATAAGCTTTCTAGAAGCAGCTTTCACGTCTTGCGGTGCATTACTTTCCTCTAGATGAGTATTGAAAATATGGCGGAGCAGATGTGGGTTGACAGCCTTTCCAGTGTGCCGATGGAAGGCAGTGACAACTATGTTGTGAACATCCGCAGCCTTCAATTTGTCTCCCTTTTTATGTTTCACAAACAACCAATTCCCTCTTGGATTCAGAAGGGAACGATACTGATTTAACCAAAGGTCAACGTAGTCATACAAGAAGGTTCCATCACCAAAAGGATAGTTTGGTAGTGTAATCTTGCAATCACCGTATGTTTTACGGGTTTTATACTTAGTGAGATTGAAGCACCAGCCAGCTTGACTGGGCTCGTCCATTTCATCTTCCGGAACAAAGATATTTCCTGGACCGAAATATCCTCTCGCAAAGCTAGTTCCGATTTCTAATTCACGAACTAACTGTTGTCGATCCGGTGGAAGAAGTGAAAGAAGTGAAACGATCAAAAATCGGCTGCAAGCCAGAGCCATTGCTTGAGGAGTACGAGGTCCAAAGTGCGTCTTGTCCTTGGTTCTGTAGTAGACTCGCTCTTGCTGGTCTGCTCGTTTTTTAAGCTCTACAACAACTTGAAGAACTTCTTCGTATGAGATGAATTTTTTCTCGATCGGCACAGCCTTAGGAGAGTTTTTTGCCTCTTCTTTTTCAGTCCTCTTCAGGACTTTTAACTTTAGAAGTATGGATGGAATTGTCTCTAGGTTGGTTTCATCAATTTCGTCACGATAAAGGTATTGGGTGAGGCTGATTGCCATAGAAATCAGAAACTCTCTAGTGGAGTGGTTTTCTGAGTAAAAATCTAGAAAATCCTTAAAAAGCTTTAGAGCGTCATCTGCCTTTTCACTGCGAATATCTTTAACATCTTCTTTCGCCTCAATATATTCACTGCGAGTAGTAAATCGGCTTCTCTTCGGTAAGGGATTAAATGGGATTAAGGTTTCAAAACAGAAGCCATCCATTATTTTCCTAAATTTGGCAGTCTGCTCCTTTTCTTGCTCCTCTCTTTGCTCCTTTTCTTGATCCTCTCCCTGTAAAGTCTGCCATTGAGAAGCCAGTTCATATCGAATAAGCCAGCCAAAAAACTGGTTTAGAGATTTCAAGCGACTATTGAAAATCGTCTCGGAAAGTTTTTTCTTGAAGACGTACCATTGTCGAAATTGATTGATTTCGTTTTCTAGCCGGAGGTTGATAAAGTCACCCGGCTGAGAACCTAATGCATAGTCTGATTTATGTTTTATATCAGTCAGCTTTGGGATGGGAGGAACTTTCTTGCCTCCAACAAGATTCAAGGGAGCGGGGGTTGATGATTCAACTGATTCTTTCTCTCTCAGCCACCCCTCCCTTTCGGCAAGAGCGATTAGTTGATTCAAGTAGTATCTGGCATTTGTGCGCTGCTTTGCCGCTACGTCAATTTGGCTGAAAACCCTTTCCTGTGCAGCATTTCCTTCTCTCAACTTCTCGATCGGTAATAGCTTCAGAAAATTTAGACCTTCCTCCACATCCTGCTTAGTAGAGCGCTTCAAGTTTGTCGGCGTGTATCCGCCCCAACCCGGCACAGTGCGACGCAGCAGGGCTGTCTGCATATTTTTTACCTCTGCGGGCTTTCCAAGCTTGAGCAGCCGTGCCTCGTACTCCTTGAAAGAATCTAAGACCGTCTCTGGCTTAGTCATAGTCATATAAATTCCAAAATTTAATTTATTTTGTGGGCATCAAATACGCAAAAACTGAAGGCTGATGGAATCGACTTGTTTTTAGTTCGTGTGTTCTAAGTTTATAGGATTTTTTGACAATTTTATCAAAGCGCCCCCAGGTGCGTTTAATTTGCTTCAACCACATGATTAAAAATTAAATCGCTCAAGCTATTGCCCCTTAAAGGTTATGGCAGACTTAGCAATTTTCAAGTCCTGTAAAATTGCTCCTATGAATATAGGAGAGGGTATGACGTTGGTTTATGAGCATTTAATGGTCATAAACTGGTTTCCTGCTGGGCAGGAGTTTCATCCATGGTCTTCTCTTATAGAGTGCTCTCCTATAAAATCCCTGCAAGGCACGATGAACGGCTCTGGCAGATTGATGCGACTGAGATAGGATCAAGCATCAAACGCAGAAGGCATGGTGTATGTTTGAACAGAGAAGGCTAACTCAGCGTAAACAGGGGCATAAAGACAAAAAGTGTGAGCGCGGTAAGCCGCTCCTCTATTCAGAGATGAAAGAACGCATGGCACTCTCTCTGACTCCCACCTCTAAACGTTTCTTAGAGAAGATGGCAGAACAGGAAATGTGTTCGGTCTCAGAGGTAATAGAACGCTGGGCACGGGGCAGACTGCACACCAACCCAGAGGAAGTGATTGCACTCCTCAACGAAGCTTGCTTGCCCCTGGCATCAAAGCAACCTTTGGGGTGATTTTGGGTTCTGACTCAGGAGATCGCTCTCTCTAAAACCTCAATTGGAATGACTTGTCTCAATGCCGCCTGTGATTCGGGGCAGTCTGCCAGCTTACAGAGTTCACGAATTTCGTTTAAGGACTCTGGAGTGAGCCATTTTTCTAGGCTTTCAGGGTCTTTAACTGCGATCACATCCCTCTGATTTACTTCTTGATCTAGGGGGGATGTGATCACCTCTGGTGCAGCAAAGCTGTTCGCAGTTTTACGCCGCTCAATAATGGCTAGAATTGCCTCTAACTCTGGTTTACAGACTTCATAGCGAAGATTGTTCTTATTGCCCCGTCGCTTCTTTTTGATGCCGTGACGGGTCAAAATCTCCCCTATGATCTGCTGATCTGAGAGGGCGGCAACGTTGCGGAACTTGAAGGCAGTTCTAAACTCTGGCTCATGAGCGCGAATGAATTCTGCGATCGGGTCTGTTAGCTCAGGGGTCAGGACTGACACCTCCCCGGCTACAATTCCCCGAATCAGTGAAGCTGCCCCGCTCTGCTCTAGAAGCCAAGCTCTCACCACTAAAGCATCCCAGTCCTGTGGGTTCTCAGGATTCTGGTTAATCGTTCTAGCAGTCGTTTCGTTTGCCAGGTGGGGCGATAAAACCGCTTCAAGGGCTTTAATCTGCGATCGTGTGCGACCGTTGCGGTGAAACGCCACATCTGCCACGGCAACCTCATCCAGCCGATAAAACTCAGCGATGTAGAACTTCTCAAGACTCAAAACCTGATCCGGTGTCAGGGGGTCACTTTGTTCAGACAGCGCTTTAGCCTCTACTTTATCAATCGTTGCCGCCGCCACCACCGCTTCATGATGCCGGGTCTTTATAGCGCTGCTGGCACTGCTAACCGTTGCCCCGATCGCGCTCAAATCAGTCTTAGAGATTTTGGGTTTGCAGATTGACACCCGCTTACCCTCTTTGCGGAGCAGGGCAATCAACGTCTCTTTCAGATAGAACATTCCCTGATTCCGCCGCACTTCCAGCGCTGCCAGCATCCGTAGGTTCTGACTCTGCCAGTCCGTTCCTTCAGCCGTGAATTTGGCTTCTGGAGTCAGGGAGTGAGCGACGAGCCGCACCGCCGCACTGTTGAGCTGCCTAAACTCTTTCAGGAATGCCGGGATGGATTGGGCTTTGCTCAAGCGGCTGGTGGCACTGCCCTTATTGGCAATGTGGAAGAACCGGGGGATATCGCTATTCCTGATCCGATCTGGCGCTTGAGCGATGGAGTGGGCAGAGATAGAGCAACCCGAATAGAAGCCCCAGACGCTATCAATCAAGTCGGTGTGATGCTCGATTGAGAAGCCCTGCGTGACCGAGGGAGATGAGATGATATATCTCACCCCTTGAGTCGCTAGACCCGGCAAGTCACGCCCTTTACTCGCTAGGAAACTGGCTTGAACATCACCCCCGCTTGTGTCTGCGGTAATCAGCAGGGTCTTATCACGTCCTAGAAGCTCTGCCATCATCTCTGCAAAGGCTTTTGCATCGGCATTGATATAAATAATCTTGCTGTCTAAAGCTGGCTTGATACGGTCTTGCAGCAGCGCGATCGCAGCATTCTTGGTGCCGTCGATGATGGTCGCATCATAGGTCAGCGCTTTTCGGTCTGACTTCACCAAGTAGGCGCGTTCACATCGAATCGATTCGATGAACTGCAAGGCTTCCTCAGACATATCAGCACAGGCAATCACCACCAATCGCGCCGCTTTGACTCTCTCGTAAAACTCACTCAGCAAGAGTGGGCGTATCCCGTCTTTGTTGGCAAGTTTGGAGATCAGCAGAAACTCTAAGACGACTGAAACCTCATCGAGAACCAAAATATCGGCATTGACGGCAGAAACTTTGAGCAGGGAGGGCACACAGACCGAGCCACCATTGACAGGCACACCATCCTTAAGCAGGTTCGAGCCGTGTCGATCTCCATCATTGACAAACACTCCGCCCCATCCTGCCGCCTGGTCACGTCCCAAGCTGCTGAGATGAGTGATTGATAGCCACTTCTGCCATTTGAGCAGTTCCGCAATCGCCTTAGACTTGCCTGAACCCTTGCCCCCATAGAGTGCGACAATCCCCGATTTAGGCAGTTGATCAGCAACCTCATGGAACTCGCGATAGCCAATATTCAGGTCAGGTTTGCGGCGTACTTCATGGGTTAACCGACGTGCAATTGACCACTGACTAAATGAAACCGCGCCGCAAAGGGCTGTCTCCCACGCTGCAACCCCGGCATTCACAATCAGGTCATCTACTCCCTTGCAGCGTCCGTTTTGCCCATCCCATTGAGCAATGGAAACCACGCAGCCAGCCGCTCTGAGTAACCCGCCCAATCGGTCTAATGCAGCGCTAACTTGGCTCCGAGTTTTGGTGCTTTCATCTTGGTCAAATGCCAGCGTGACTGGACGACCCGAAACAGCAAACGGTTGCAGGTCTGTGATTAACTCAGGCTTCAGTTTGCGAAGCTTCTCACCATTGATCCACTCGTTGAATAAGCCGCCGCCATCGACCCCATAGAGCGCGATCGCCACATAGCCTTGACTGAGCAGAGATAAGGATTTCTTGCCGCCCTCAGTGATGATGATTTTGATTTCAGGGTGCAGCTCTACCCACTTCCAAAAGCTATGCCCTTGGTATAAGGGTGCTGATGGTGTCGAGCCACTGCTGATCTGGCTTGACTCGGACGCAATAGCCATGTCCGTCCCAGCCGACATAGATGGTCTTGTCTCTGGGGTTGCGACTTGCGTAAGACTGTAATCCCAAGGCGAGCAATCCATCGAAGTCTCCGCCTGTGAAGCTGATTTCAACCCATCCTGTAGGTTCAAGCCATCCTTGCATGACAGCGTTACAGACTTCGTTCTCGATTTGGTGCCCAATGCTATAAAGCCGCTCGGCTTCAGCCTGGGTTCTCGCTCCGGTAACAGGATTTCCCCGTCAATCATGGGGAGATCGTTTGAGCTTTTCTTGCTCAAATTTCCATCGGCTACGGCTCTTTTTACCCATGACGGTAATTTGTCCTCTAGATTGTGTTTTGAAGCGATTTCAGACCAAATTCTCACCGTAACCGCAGGCAAAAAAGCCCGTGAACCATTGCCCTTAATTGATTCATATCTCTGAGCCTTGCCCTTTTTGTCGATTCTAGGGTTCTGAGGCTTGGCTTGCCAGAAGCTACCGTCTTCATTTTCAAGGCAAGCCAGCGCCCCGTAGCTTTGAGGTTTGCGGGTTTGATACTGCCTTGATACGCGCTGCCCTAAAAGCTCATTAGGTTCCCAGTTGCCCGTATCTTCAGTGAAGCTGGTCGTTGCCTCGAATAGGTCAGGGTCAATCCCGCTGCCTTCGATAAATTCGCGCCTAATTGTCGATCGCCACCCAGATTCAGAAATTAAATCAATTGATTTGAAAGTTTCTGAAACTGTTTCCCGGTAAGCTTCCGGGTGGGCTGGTATATTGAGTGAAGAGATTACCGAGTCAATCTCTGAGGCAAATTGATTGCTTTTAGCCTTGAGACAAATCAATAACCTATAGTGGGTTATAGATATCATGTATTCAAGATGAGTCTCTTAAATGAGACTCATCCCTCGTGTATCTGGCATTAAGCGTTTCGAGCCGTCAAACTTTCGCGCTTAAATCCAGGTGTGTAGTTGATCCCCTAGTAGCCTAAAAACTACTAGGGGTTTCGATTTTTGAGGGGGTGTTCAGACATTACTCCTACCCTGCTACAGCAGGTTCTTTAGGTTTCTTTTCAAAGACTTGGATGCTCGGCTCTGCCAGTACAAAACCTTTGCCCGTAGGCTGTCCCATCTTCCCAGCGACAGCAGCAACCCACATCGGAAAGTTTGCCTGAGCATCCTCTAGCTTCTTCCAAACTTTAGGCTTGACGGTGATAGAAATCATTTGACCATCGCAATCGATTTCAAATGATTTCCAGCCATTCTCGACTGTGGCGGCGGTTGGCATCTCGCTGATTTTGATAGTGAGTTCAAGTTTTCCACTGACTGTCATTGGCGGTTGCCCTCCTTGTAGAGTTTTCTGTCTATAAACTTCTTGATTAACGAATCAGCGATCGCGCCTCTAGCTCAACGAATCAACCTTGATACGTCGATTTGAACGTCTGGAAAGGACAGGGAGTTAATCATTCCACTGGTTAGCGTCACCTGCGATTGATACTCTCCATTCACCGGGTCACGGAAGATAATGAGTTCTCTCGATCGCAGGTTGATCACCCAATATTCGAGGATGCTGGCTTCTGCGTAAACCTTGCTCTTAATCTTCAAATCCTTATCGAGACTTGTGTTTGAGTATTCAATCAGCCAGAAGATGTTCTCTGGATAGGGATGATGCTCTAGATATGCCGCGCCTAAAGGTTGAACGATCGCTAAGTCTGGCTCTGGTTCTGAGTTGTTAGGCAGGGTGATCGGGTGCCCTTCTCTAACGTCTGCCTGTTCTCCGAGCAACCGTTGCAGGTATTTCCCAGAACGATCGCTGTAATAGGCGTGTGGCGTTCCTTCAGGGGACATCTCGATCAATTCTCCATTCAGTAATTCAACAGGCTGATCATCAAACACACCTGCTTCTACCGCGTGGTGATAGCGGTCGATCGTCCATTTGTACGTTGCAACCGTCATTGGATATCATCTCCTTTTACAGCGTCAGCTCTGCGATCTCGTTTACCGCCCCTAGTCTCACCTAATGGTTCCTCATCTGGTGCAATGACTCCATTAACTTTGCCGTGCTGAAAAACCAAGTCTTCTAGATATTCATTTACAGATTTTCCTGTGCGTTTAGCCAGTTCCCTAAGCGCATCAATACATCTCTCGTCTAAACGATATCCAGCATTCTTTCGCGGCATTGGCGTTTGAAAAGTGGTCACTTCATCCTCCGTTCATTAAAAACCATAACCACAGCATAATCTCATCGATTGTAAAGTGCTAGCACTTTGATATAGTTTCTGCTTATGTCAAAGTGCTAGCACTTTATTCGCGCAAAACGTTACCTCATAAAGGCTATAGACTAGTTCCAGAGGTAGATGTCAGTATAAGTAAAAACAAAGTAATAGTACTAACACTTTGTAGAAAATGACGCTACATTGATTGCATCGAGTTCAAAACGCTCATGCCTTACTCAAGCCACCGACTACAGACCGCGCTCGATTGCCTCAACATCTTGATAGAACAAGGCTATGAGTTTCCTGAAGCCGTAGATAAGACCTTAGAAGCGCTGGCAGTCAATCGAGATGAGTTAGTTTCTGCCTACGATTCACAGCCCATCTAGCAAATAGGCTCTAGCAGGTTATGACAGCCTACGGGAGCCTGACCGCTTAAAACACTTCAAATACTTACCCAATCTGCCTTTGAGGTTCTTCTCATGAATTTACAAGCATCCACCTCTCCTAAGTCACTGGCTACCGTAGACTATGCCAACCTCCTACAGCCTATGGGTGTAGACATTGGCAACGGGCAACTAAAGCTTGTGACGACAAACGGTGAAACTCGCACTGAGAGCTACGTTCACTACCTCACTGAGCGCTCAACCGACACCGTGAAGGGCTATGTCGAGTACCTCGACGGCGATCGCGCTGACCTAATTGGTAAGCAGTGGATCGGCGGACTGAATGCCTACTACAACGGACTCAACTCAATCTATCGGGTCACTGATGACAAGCAGGGTAAACCTCAACTGGGGCTGCAAATCTTTCTCTCTGCCCTGTCAGAATTTCCCCATCGTGATGTTTGGAATGTTGCCCTAGCAGTTTCGGTTCACGACTCTAAAACGCTCGGCTCTGCCCTGAAGAGAGCATTGGAAGGCTCTCACGGGGTACGCATTCGCAACAAAGCAACCCGCGTCAATATCAAGGTTGTCGCTGGATTGGAAGAAGGCACGGGCGCGATCATCACCTATCAGAAGCAAGCCGATACAACCAACGCCATTCTGTACGACTTGGGCAATGGGACGCTCATCGTCTCCAGCTTCAACGGCATGAAGATGACCGATCGCAAGTACAGCCAGAACGGAGGCGTAGAGAAGCTGTTTGACCAAATCGCTACCCATGACGCAATCCGCGAAAAGCTTCTGAAGGAGGGCGATCGCCACCTGATTCGTAAGGGCATCGAAGCTCAAACCTTCACCTATGGTACTCAATACCCTGACTGGAATTTTGAAGCTGTCTACCGTGAAGAGTTGCCCCGGTGGGTGAAAGATGTTCTCTCCCCTACCGTTCGCCCTTGGGACGATCGCAGAGATTCAGCGACGGCGTTAATCGCTGTGGGTGGCGGTGCCGAGCTACCAGGCATCGAGCCACTGCTGTCTAAGAAGAATATCAAGGTTCTGAGTGACCCTCTTTGGGCTAATGCTCGTGGACTCTACACGCTGGCGACTCGCAAGGTTGCCGCAACGGAGGCACGGTGAAGCAGCTTAGAGCCACGATTCCGACTCACTTACAAGCTGCCTTTTTAGAAGTAGGGAGTCAGTTAAACACAAATGATCCAACCGTCATCAACACTCACATCTTGAGTTGCTATTTCACGGGTGATAGGTCTGACTCTCCCAGAAAAACCCAATTAGTTCAGGCAGTAGACGGCTTTGACGATTTAGCTGACTGGACAGATGAGGAGCTTTGAACTCACTCAAAAGCCGAACGCGCCAGCCTGTGACGGGGAGAACGCGCTCGGCTCTATCCCACAAACGACCATCAACCAATCACTTGAGGATTCTCAACCATGCCACAAAAAGAAAGTCAGATCACCTATCAAGCTCATTCCGTTTCTGAATGCCTCGATCAACTCATCCAACGGTTTGGAGACAGCCTCGGAAGACTAACCGCCGTCGATAAGCTTGACCTGCTTGGCATCCTGGCTTTCTGGCAGAGTGCAGACACACAGCGCCAGGAGGCTGATATGGAGCCTATCAGTCTGGCTCAATATCTAGACTTGAACTCAGACCTACGACTTGCTACCAGTGTTGAACTTGACGATGCTTTAAGGCTTCTGTGGTTGGCTGATTGCAGCGAGGGTGACGCGATGACGTTGATGGTTGCCATTCCTCAGCAGTTACGTGATGGGTGCTACTCATGAGCGACGAACAACGTCAACGCCGCAACGCGGACCGCATTGGCTTCTTTCTACTGGGGTGTGCAATTGCCCTCGGTATCACCCTCACGATTCAAATATTGCAAGCTTTTCACTGCGTAGCCAATGGAGGCACAGCAGACGCGATCGATAACCAAGTGGTTTGTAGGGAGCGAGGTGTGAAGTAATGCACAAACAGCTTTACAAGGCTGCCAACTACTTAGGCATCGGTGGGCTGTTGGTAGCAGTCGCGATCGGGGGCGCTCAACTCTTTGTTAAAGCCCAGAGCCAGCACTCCACCGACATCGCTACTCAGCAACTCGAAAGTCAGGCACAAGTGGCAGAGAAGAAAGCCGACTTGAAAGCCCGATCGGAAGATGCCTACCGCAAAGCGGATCAACTCAAGACAGGCTCGATGACGATGATTGACCGCAATCGCGACGATAACAACCTGCCCTCTGAATATCTAGCCCGTCGCGGCATCGCAGAAGACCTCTTCATCTATGACAAGTTCGATCGCTGTTGGGGCATCTGGCAGAAGGGCAAGTTCACCAAAGATTTCACCGTTTGCAAAAACCCAAACCATCCACTTAACCAACAATAGGAGTTCTCATCATGGCAATCTCAAAGTCTAGAACCAACAGTTCCAACAGCACAGCCACTAAATCAGCACAGCCAAGCACCGACAATCACAGCACCGATCCAACGTTTGAGGATGCGATCGAGAGTCTTTCTGATTCTGTGGCTTGGTTCTTTTCCCGTCCGGCTGCTCTCTACAAATGGCTCACAGCGCCCAAAGGTGGGAATCGAATCGTCTTAGGTTCGCTCACCATTTACTTTTGGGCTGTGTCTGCTGAGG
>Ga0209724_1001247_pt1 | contig 23377 bp, 23 predicted proteins | sample grotaG_FD_184143 | JGI IMG/M metagenome (GOLD analysis project Ga0209724, IMG submission 184143) | Glacier valley bacterial and archeal communities from Borup Fiord, Nunavut, Canada, to study Microbial Dark Matter (Phase II) -... | ecosystem: Environmental > Aquatic > Freshwater > Ice > Glacier ...
CGGGACCGAGCGCACTCTTGCTCTACTTGGGCGTCAAGGGCGAGCTGCCGCAGCTCGAACACCACACGCTCCTCTTCACACGCGAGTGGGAGAAGGGGTTCGAGGCGATCTTCGGCGAGAACTCGCACGTGCCCGAGCCGGCATCCCTCTATGTCTGCAAGCCGAGCGGGGTCGATCCGGATGTAGCGCCGGAAGGCTACGAGAACCTCTTTGTGCTCGTGCCGATTCCCGCCGATCCCTCGATCGGGCACGGAGACGTGGACGGCGACGGCGACCCGCGCATCGAGGCGATGGCAGACAAAGTCATCGAGCAGATTTCGCAGTGGGCGGGCATCCCCGACCTTGCCGAGCGCATCACTGTTCGACGGACCGTCGGTCCCGGCGATTTCGCGGACGATTTGCACGCGTGGAAGGGCACGGCCCTCGGCCCAGCACACACCCTCAAGCAGAGCGCGTTTTTCCGCGCGGGCAATATGTCGAAGAAGGTCAAGGGGCTCTACTACGTGGGCAGTTCGACCATCCCGGGAATCGGGTTGCCGATGTGCCTCATCAGCGCCGAAATCCTGCTCAAGCGCCTCCGCGGAGATACGTCGACCGGGCCGCTTCCTGCGCCGCTCGTGGGAACCGTCGTGCCCACTCCCACCCCTGCGCCTGCGGTTCCATGACCTTCGCGTACCTCGCGGCGCTGCTCGTTGCGCTCACGGGGATGGTGCTGCTCGATCGCAGGTTCCGGTTGTTTTTCTGGCGGGATTCGCGACGAGCAGCGATCGTTCTCGGCGCGGGAGTGCTGTTCTTTCTCGCCTGGGATCTCGCCGGTGTGGGGCTCGGCATCTTCTTTCGAGGGGTGACCCCGTTCATGACCGGCTGGCAAATTGCGAGTGAGATACCCGCCGAAGAGGTCTTCTTCCTCGCGCTGCTGTGTTACCTCACGATGAATGTGTACAACGCGCTGGAGCTGGGAGCGAAGGCCATTTCTGGCCTTCGCCGCGACGCCAGTGCCGACGGCCGTCCTGGCCGGCGATCTTGAGGGGCGGCGTCGTGACCTATTGGGCGCTCAACGCGATCTTCTTGGGCGTGGTCGCCGTCGTTACGGCCTTCGCCGCGCGCCGACTGAACTGGGCTGCCGTCGGGGTAACCGCCGCGGTTGTCCTCGTGATGACGGTCGTGTTCGACAACATCATGATCTCTGTCGGGCTCGTCGCTTACAATCCGGCGCTGATCACGGGCGCCCTCCTCGGTGTCGCCCCCCTCGAGGATTTCGCTTACGCGATCGCGGCGATCGTCGGGCTCCCGTCGCTGTGGGTGCTGCTCGGGCGCCGCGCGAAGGCGGGAACCGATGCTTAAGGCGCTGTTCGTGTCATCCCGACCGCTCAGTTGGGTCAACACCGCCTTCCCTTTCGCTTCCGCATATTTTTTGACGACTCGGCACATCGATGCCGTGCTCATCGTCGGCACGATCTTCTTCCTCGTGCCGTACAACCTCGCGATGTACGGAATCAACGACGTGTTCGACTACGAGAGCGACCTCAGAAACCCGCGCAAGGGCGGTGTCGAAGGCGCGCTTCTCGACACTCGGATGCACCGGCCCACAATCATTGCGGCGATCGTCACGACCGCCCCGTTCCTCGTGTTCCTGGTGATCGTCGGCAATCCGCTGAGCTGGCTGGTGCTCGCCGTGAGCATGTTTGCCGTGGTCGCGTATTCGACGAAGGGACTGCGCTTCAAAGAACGGCCCGTGCTTGACTCGGTGACGTCAAGCACGCATTTCGTCTCGCCCGCCGTCTGCGGTCTCGTGATCGCGGGGGCGACCTTCACCTCACAACTGTGGGCGATTCTCGCGGCGTTCTTCTTGTGGGGCATGGCATCGCACGCCTTCGGTGCTGTCCAGGATGTCATCGCCGATCGTGAAGCAGACATCTCGTCGATTGCGACCGTGATCGGCGCGCGCACAACCGCTCGGTTCGCCGTCATCGCCTACCTGCTTGCGGGGGTGCTGCTTCTTTTGAGTTCGTGGCCTGGCCCGCTTGGCGCGGTTCTCGTACTGCCATACGCCACGGTGTGCGCGCCGTTCTGGAACGTCACGGATGCGACGTCCGAGTTAGCAAACCGCGGGTGGCGACGATTCCTGCTCTTGAACTTCATCACCGGCTTCTTCGTGACGATGCTCATGATCTGGTGGGCGCTCGCCGCGTGAGAAACGGGCTCAGTCGTTCCAGCCGAGGTTGCGCGCGACCTTCTCGAGAACGGCCACTGTGTTTTCGTACTGCTTGGCAGTCACGCCCTCGGTCGCGAGCGTGCGCTGCGCTTCGACAACGGCCGCGAGCCGATCCGCGGCGATCCTGCCGCGGTCGGTGACTTCGTAGCCGACATCGGTGGCATCAACCCACCCGCTGTCGATGAGCTCGGTGAGGTGCTCTACGGACGACTCGTGGTCGTCGGCCGACAGAAACGGCGCGACCGTGGCATCCAGTTGGTCGACCGACGCGGACCCTCGAGAGAGCTCGCTCAGTAGTTGCCACTGGCGCCGGGTCACGCCGTGTTCCTCGAGCGTGGAGGCGAATTGCTCGTCGATCATCCGATCAACGAGCGTGAGCCAAAATCCGATCGGTCGAGAACTGTCCATGCTCCGAGGCTACGCCTCGGGTGTCTCACCACGTGAGGTCTTTGTGCCCTCCGGGCGACCGGGTCCGAATCCACGGTGTCCGAAGTGCGGGCGACCCATTCCGCGACCGTACCGTAGCCCGAACCTCGGACCGAAGTGACCGCGCTCGTCGGCTTGAGAGTCATCCCAGCCGAGGTTGCGAGCCATCTTCTCGAGCGTCGCCATCGTCGTGGCGTAGTCCTCGTCGGAGACGCCGTCGCGGGCCTTCTCGCCGAGACTCGCGCGGTACTCGCGTGTGAGTGCGTGTTTGCGGTACTCCATGGCACGAAGCCAGTGGCCGGGGCGAAGGGGCCGTTCGTGGTTGTTTTCTGTGGTTTCTGTTGGGGTGTTCATGAGTGATTTCCTTTGATTGATATGTATGTCATATAACAACAGTTGTAAAGTTACATATATGGATGAGGAAAGTCAAGCGGGCGATGCCGTGCACCAGATCGAGCAGGCGCTGATCGCCCTGCGCCTGCAGGGCCGCGGACCGAGACACGGGCATCCGGGCCCGGGCGATAACCGCCCGCCGTGGGGCGACGGACCGCCGCCCTGGTTGCAGCGACCCGCGGTGGCACCCGACGGGTCGGGTCGGGTCGGCGGCGCCCGTCCACACGACCGTTCGCTCGGCGGCGCCGCGCGCTTTCGCCTCTTGGCGGTCCTGCTCGCGGCCGAGTCAAGCGCGGCGCGAATGGGCATCTCCGAGGTTGCCGACGCGGTCGGCGTCGATCAGCCGCGCGCGAGCCGACTCGTCAACGAAGCGGCCGAGCGCGGCATGGTGACCCGGGCGGTCGACGAGAGGGATGCCCGGCGCAGCGTAATCACGCTCACGCCGGCCGGGCGCGCCCTGCTCGAATCAGCCCAGGCCAACCGCCGCAACGCGGTGACGCAGGCACTCGCGAGGTTCACCGCGGCGGAAACTGCGACTCTGGCTGGGTTACTCACTCGGTTCGTGGCTGGCCTGCCGCGCTGAGTTCGCGCGGTTGGCCGCCAACGCAGGGTGTCTATTTCTGCGCGCCGACCGTCGACTTCACAGGGACGAGCAGCCCCAGGCCGATGACCAGCACGATCACGATGCCAACGATTCCCCAGTACTGCGCACCGAAGGTACTCACAAACACCGCGAAGAGCAGCGGCGCAAGGAAACTCACGGCTCGCCCTGTCGTCGCGTACAGCCCGAAGACCTCGCCCTCGCGGCCCGCAGGCGTGATGCGTGCGAGGAAGGTGCGGCTCGCCGATTGGGCGGGCCCGACAAAGAGACTCAGGAAGAGTCCGAGGATCCAGAACGCCCGTTGCCCGGCGTCGTGGGCGAAGAAGATACCGGTGCCGGCAATGATCAGCCCGATCAGGGAGAAGACGATGACGGGCTTCGCTCCGAACTTGTCGTCGAACAGGCCGGAAATGAAGGTGCTGATCCCCGCGACGACATTCGCGGCGATCGCGAAGATGATCACTTGGCTCGTCGTGAAGCCGAATGTTCCCTTCGCGAGGATGCCTCCAAAAGTGAACACCCCGACGAGCCCATCGCGGAAGATTGCGCTGGAAATCAGGAAGAGCACGGTGTTGCGGCTTACCTTCCACAGTTCGCGGACGTCGCGCACGAGCACGACGTATGACTGCAAGAACCCAACGTTGTCACGGCGATTTTTCTTCTCGATCTCAGGAACCCAGATGAGAATCGGGAGCGAGAATAGCAGCATCCAACCGGCACACACGAGCGCGATAATTCGAATGTTCAGACCGTTGTCGTGGCTGACGCCGAAGAAGCCGCCGCTGTCCGCAGTGAGTCCTACTAGCCCCAGGAGCACGAACAACAAGAGAACGATTCCACCAAGGTAGCCCGACCCCCAACCCAGTCCGCTGACCTTCCCGACGGTCTTCCGCGTCGACACCTGAATCAGCAGGGCGTTGTAGTTGACGGTAGCGATTTCGAAGAACACGGTGCCAACCGAGACGAGGAGCACGCCGAGGACGAAGTACTCGGGTTGGCCCTGAACGAAGAACAGGAGCGCCATCGAGACGATGACGACGCCCGTGTTGATGGCGAGCCAGAGCTTTCGGCGTCCGCTTGCGTCGGTGCGCTGCCCCAGGACAGGAGCGATCAGGGCGACGACGATTCCGGCTGCGCCGAGCCCGTAGCCGAGCCCGGACGAGAGTACCGCGATCGCGGCCTCCACCGCCTTGTGTGCAGGACCGAGCGGGTCAGTTTCCGCGTCAGCAGCCGCGTTCAACACGGGGTCAATGAAGTAGCTGCTGGTCAAGTACACCGTGAAGACGAACGTCGTGATCACGGAGTTGAATGAGGCTCCGCCCCAGTCCCAGAACGCCCATGCCACGATGTGGCTACGAGCGATCTTCTTTCCCTCTTGAAGGTCGAGACCCACCACGGGAAGAGCCCCAGTGTGCACCCCCAAAGGAATTTTTCGAGAGCCGGCTGCGACGTCATTGTCGGGGGGTGTGTCCGTCATGCTCACACGCTAGTGGCTGGCGGTATTCTCGACGTGAACTTTTCGAACCCAACCTTGGGCCGTGGTGTAAATCAGCACGAGCGTGATGGCGGCGAGCACCGAATTGCGCAACGCAGAGCGCGTTGCATGCGACGAGGAGGGCCACGGCGAATGGCAGAGAGCCGACGCTGTGCCACCATGTTCGATTCGGGGGAGTCGTCACCATAACTGAACGGCAGAACCGCCGGACCGCACTGTCACCTTGAGTCGTGGGGGCTCAAGTTGTGCGCCACCGGCTTGACACGGTTATCCACAGGCCGCAAACTTGATACAGCGCGACTCAACTTGACGCGCGTATCGCTTCAAAGGAGACAGAGCACATGGCTCGAGCAGTAGGTATCGACCTCGGAACCACCAACTCAGTGGTTGCCGTACTCGAAGGTGGAGAACCCACCGTCATCGCTAACGCCGAAGGCTTCCGCACGACGCCTTCCGTGGTGGCATTCACGAAGGATGGTGAGGTGCTCGTCGGAGAGACCGCCAAGCGTCAGGCCGTCACCAACGTCGATCGCACGATCGCCTCGGTCAAGCGCCACATGGGCACGACCTGGAAGGCCGACATCGACGGCAAGAAGTACACGCCCCAGGAGATCTCGGCGCGTATCCTCGCCAAGCTCAAGCGCGACGCCGAGCAATACCTCGGCGAGCCCGTCACCGACGCGGTCATCACCGTTCCCGCGTACTTTAACGACGCCGAGCGCCAAGCGACCAAGGAAGCCGGCGAGATCTCGGGTCTCAACGTCTTGCGCATCATCAACGAGCCGACCGCGGCCGCACTCGCGTACGGCCTCGATAAGGGCAAGGAAGACGAGTTGATCCTCGTCTTCGACCTCGGTGGCGGAACGTTCGACGTCTCACTGCTCGAAGTGGGCAAGGACGATGACTTCTCGACCATTCAGGTCAAGTCAACCTCGGGTGACAACCGGCTCGGCGGCGACGACTGGGATCAGCGCGTCGTGACCTACCTCATCCAGAAGTTCAAGGACACCACGGGCGTTGACGTCTCAAACGACAAGATCGCCAAGCAGCGCCTCAAGGAGGCGTCGGAGCAAGCCAAGAAGGAGCTCTCGAGCCAAACCTCCACGACCATCCAGCTTCCGTACCTGTCGCTCACCGAGAACGGCCCGGCCAACCTCGACGAGACGCTCACGCGAGCCAAGTTCGAGGAGCTCACGGCAGACCTGCTCGAGCGCACCAAGAAGCCATTCAACGACGTGATCAAGGAAGCGGGCGTCAAGCTCGCGGATGTCGCGCACGTCGTGCTTGTCGGTGGATCGACCCGCATGCCGGCAGTGGTCGACCTCGTCAAGAAGCTCACGGGAGGCAAGGAGCCCAACAAGGGTGTCAACCCGGACGAGGTCGTCGCCGTGGGCGCGGCTCTCCAGGCCGGCGTACTGAAGGGCGAGCGCAAGGACGTTCTGCTTATCGACGTCACGCCCTTGAGCCTCGGTATCGAGACCAAGGGTGGCATCATGACGAAGCTCATCGAACGCAATACCGCTATCCCGACCAAGCGCAGCGAGACCTTCACGACCGCGGATGACAACCAACCCTCCGTGGCGATTCAGGTGTTCCAGGGCGAACGCGAGTTCACTCGCGACAACAAGAACCTCGGCACGTTCGAGTTGCAGGGGATTGCGCCCGCGCCGCGTGGTGTGCCACAAGTCGAGGTCACTTTCGACATCGACGCCAACGGCATCGTGCACGTGTCCGCGAAGGACAAGGGCACGGGCAAGGAGCAGTCGATGACGATCACGGGTGGCTCGAGCCTCTCGAAGGACGACATCGAGCGCATGGTGCGCGAGGGCGAAGAACACGCGGCAGAGGACAAGGCGCGTCGCGAGGCGGCCGAGATCCGCAACACCGCCGAACAGCTCGCCTACTCGACCGACAAGCTCATCAAGGACAACGAGGACAAGCTGCCCGCCGACGTGAAGACCGAGGTGCAGGCCGACGTCGACGCGCTCAAGAGCGCGCTCGCCGGCGACGACGAGGCCGCGGTCAAGGTCGCGTTCGACACGCTCACTGAGAGCCAGCAGAAGCTTGGCCAGGCGATTTACCAGTCCAGCCAAGAGCAGCCTGCCGAGAGCGAAGCGCCCGCGGAAGAGGCTGCCGGTAGCGACGAGGACATCGTCGACGCCGAGGTCGTTGACGACGAGGAAGAGCCCAAGAAGTAACGATGAATGACAAGAAGAACAACGACGAGGAACGGGACGAATCCGTCTCCCGCGAGAAGCCCGACATTCAGGACAAGCGGAGGATCGATCCCGAGACCGGCGATGTTCGCGAGCCCGACGGAGCGGGGGCGGCAGCTGATACCGCTCCCGGCACCGACGCGGCAGCCGAGGGTACGGATGTCGACGAAGACTTGAGCGAAGCCGATCAGGCGCTTCTCGATCAGGCCGGTCAGGACCTCATCGCGGAAATGCGCTCGGATATGCTCCGCGCTCAAGCTGAGCTCGTGAACTTCCGTTCGCGCGTCGAGCGCGATCGCGCCGCGAATCGGGATGCCGTCATCAGCGAGGTCATCCGTTCGCTCCTGCCCGCGCTCGACGATCTGGCACGGGCCGAGGCTCACGGTGACCTCGTCGAGGGCGCACCTTTGACGATCGTTGCGCAGAAGCTGCGTGGCGCATTCGAGAAGTACGGCCTCAGGCAGATCGGTGAGAAGGGCGAGCCCTTCGATCCGGCGTTCCACGAAGCTGTCGTTCAGTTGCCGTCGCCCGACGTCACGGTCAACACCATCGCCGACGTGATCGAACCCGGCTATGTTTTGGGGGACCGCCTCGTGCGGCCCGCGAAGGTGGCCGTGTTCGTTCCGGCCGAATAGTCGGAGGGAAGACACCGTGGCCAGCCAAGACTGGTTCGACAAGGACTTCTACGCCGTTCTCGGTGTCTCCAAAGACGTCAGTGAAGCGGAGCTCAAGAAGACCTACCGCAAACTCGCGCGCCAGTATCACCCCGATTCGAACCCAGGCAACCCCAAAGCCGAGGCGAAGTTCAAGGAGATCAGCGAGGCGCACTCGGTGCTCTCCGATCCCGAGCTCCGCCGCGAATACGACCAGATTCGCGCGATGGGTACCGGTGCACGATTCAGTGCGGGCGGGCGTCCCGGCCAGCCGGGTGGGTTTGAAGACGTCTTCGGTGGATTGTTCAACAGCGGCAGCCAGCAGCGCACGACCTACGGCGCCGGTGGCAATTCGGCCAACTTTGAGGATCTTCTCGGCGGGATGTTCGGCGGCGGCGGCGGCGGGTTCGGTTCGTCGAGCGGCGGATTCCGTGGTGCGGGCGGGCCGAGCAAGGGGCGAGACGTCACAGCATCGACGACTCTGGACTTCGTCACCGCTATCAACGGCGAGACCATCAAGCTCCAGCCCGCGGGCGGTCGACCCATCAATGTCAAGATCCCAGCGGGCGTCAACGACGGCCAGAAGATCAAGCTCAAGGGCAAAGGCGAGCCGAGCATCGACGGCGGTGCCCCCGGGGATCTCGTGCTCACGGTGAGCGTGCGCAAGCATCCCGTGTTTGAGCGCGACGGACTCAACCTCCGCGTCGATGTACCCGTGACGTTCGTCGAGGCGACTCTCGGCGCCACCATCGAGGTACCGACCTTGGGCGGGGAGCCCGTGAAACTTCGGGTGGCACCGGGGACCCCGAGTGGGCGGATTCTGCGCGTCAAGGGTCGGGGCGTCGCATCCGATCGCGGCACAGGTGACTTGCTCGCCGAGGTACAGGTTGCCGTTCCGGCTCGGGTGCCCGACGATGCTCTCGCGCACTTGCGTGCCTTCGAGCAAGCCATGCCGCCGGAGAACCCGCGTGCTGACCTGATCGAGCGAGCGCGAGCGGATCACTGATGGGCCAGCGCTGATGGATGAGTTCTCGCCAGTGTTCGCGATCGCGATGGCGGCCGAGCTCACCGGCATGCACCCGCAGACCCTCCGGCAGTACGACCGACTCGGGCTCGTGAGCCCCACCCGCACTGCGGGCCAGTCGAGGCGGTACTCAATGCGGGATGTCGTGCAGCTTCGCGAGATCGCCGCATTGAGTGCGCAGGGGCTGAATCTCGAGGGCATCAAGCGCATCCTCGAGCTCGAGAACCAGGTCTCGGCCCTGAGTGAGCGAGTTCGCGAACTCGAACATGCTCTCGCCGACGAACTCCTTGCTCGACCCGGTCGCAGGGTTTTCGCCGCGGGGACTGCGGGCGAAGTGGTGTCGCTGCGCGCAGGTGCGCGGGCCGAGCGGTCCAACCAAGTCGTCGTGTGGCGACCGCTGCGGCGAGGGTGATCCAGCCCATGATTGGCGCGCCGGCATTCGACTTCGCAACGCTTCGGCGGTATCCCGAGGTTGAAGCGGCCAACCTGTTTGCCCACGACTCCGCCGATCGGCTGATCTTGGACGAAGCAGGCGATGCACTCGCCACAGCGGCGCCCGGTGAGGTCGCCGTTATCGGCGACGCATACGGTGCGCTCACGCTCGGTTCCGGTGCGCTTCACGTGCGGGTGTTTCAGGACTCGATCGTTTCGGAGAGCGCCCTTGCGAACAACGCCCCGGCGGGTGGGTCCTATCGATCGCTTGGACTCGATCGCGAGCTTCTCGAGGGCGCCCGAATCGTATTGCTCAAGCTGCCCAAGGGCCTCGACGGGCTCGACGACATCGCGGCGTCCATCTCCGAGTGGGCGAGCGACGACGTCGTTGTATTCGCGGGCGGCCGCATTAAGCACATGACGCTCTCGATGAACGAGGTGCTATCACGCCACTTTGGCAAGCTCGAAGTGCGGCTCGCCCGGCAGAAGTCGAGGGTGCTCGTCGCCTCGAGTCCGATCACTACCGGCGGCCCGGTGGTTCGTCGCACATTCGACGACGAGCTGCGGCTGTGGGTGTGTGCAACGGGATCGGTCTTTGCCGGGGCCCGCGTCGACATCGGCACGCGTGCACTACTCGCGGTGCTCGATCAGGCGGCACCGGATGCTCGCTCCGCAGCCGATCTGGGGTGCGGCACGGGCGTGCTCGCCGCCGAGCTCGCGAAGCGGCGGCCCGGACTCGCGGTGCTGGCGAGCGATGCGTCGGCGTCGGCCGTGGCATCCACGCGCGCCACGATCGCAGCCAACCGACTTGATAACGTGACGGTGACGAGGGATAACGCGCTCGCGGCCGAGCCCGCCGCGAGTCTCGATCTCGTCGTGCTCAACCCACCGTTTCATCTCGCATCGACCGTGCACACGGGTGCCGCGACGAAGCTTTTCGAGGCAGCCGCTCGCGTGCTCGCGCCCGGAGGCGAACTGTGGACCGTGTACAACTCACACCTCGGCTACCGCGGCGAGCTCGAGCGCGTTGTAGGTCCAACCCGCGAGGTTTCGCGCAACTCCAAGTTCACCGTAACCGTGTCGAAGAGAGTGATCTAGATGGCAAACATGCAAGGCGCCCCCGCTCCCGACGAGGAGCAGAAAACCGCCCTCCAGCGCTACGGCGTGAATCTCACCGACATCGCGCGCAGCGGCAAACTCGATCCCGTGATCGGGCGTGACGCCGAGATTCGCCGGGTGAGCCAAGTGCTCACGAGACGCACCAAGAACAACCCCGTGCTCATCGGCGAACCCGGTGTGGGCAAGACCGCGGTCGTCGAAGGCCTCGCCCAGCGCATCGTCGCGGGCGACGTCGCCGACTCGCTCAAGGACAAGCAGCTCGTCTCACTCGACCTTGCTGCGCTCGTCGCGGGGGCGAAGTACCGTGGCGAGTTCGAGGAGCGCCTCAAGGCAGTGCTCAAGGAGATCAACGACTCCGACGGCCAGATCATCACGTTTATCGACGAACTCCACACCCTCATGGGGGCGGGCGGCGGCGAGGGCTCGGTGGCCGCCGCGAACATGCTCAAGCCCATGCTCGCGCGCGGCGAGCTGCGGCTCATTGGAGCGACGACGCTCGACGAATACCGCCAGTACATCGAGAAGGATGCCGCGCTCGAGCGCCGATTCCAGCAGGTATTCGTCGGCGAGCCGAGCGTCGAAGACACCGTCGCGATCCTTCGCGGGCTCAAGGAGCGCTACGAGGCACATCACAAAGTCGCGATCGCGGATTCGGCCCTGGTGGCCGCGGCGACCCTGAGCAACCGGTACATCACCGGGCGGAAGTTGCCAGACAAGGCGATCGACCTCATCGACGAGGCGGCATCCCGGCTCAAGATGGAAATCGATTCGAGTCCTGTGGAGATCGACCAACTCAAGCGCGCCGTCGACCGGCTGCGCATTGAAGAGCTCGCGCTCAAGAAGGAGAAAGACGACGCGTCCAAGGCGCGACTCGAGAAGCTGCGCGAGGACCTCGCTGCGCGCCAAACCGAACTCGGGACGCTCGAGGCTCGCTGGAAGAGCGAGAAGGCGTCGCTGACGGGAGTGGGCGAGCTCAAGACGCGGCTCAACGACGCGCGCATCGAACTCGACCGGGCCATGCGCGAGGGTAACTACCAGAAGGCGTCTCAGCTGAACTACGAGACCATTCCGCAGATTGAAGCCGCGGTTGCCGCCGCAGAGTCCGACCAGCCGGTTGGGCCGCGGATGGTCAACGACCAGGTCACGGAAGAAGACATCGCGAGCGTGGTCGCGGCGTGGACCGGTATCCCCATTGATCGGCTCACGCAGGGTGAGACCGAAAAGCTCCTACACCTCGAGGCCGAGCTCGGCAAGCGACTCATCGGTCAGAAGGATGCCGTGCAAGCGGTGAGCGAGGCAGTGCGGCGCACGCGGGCGGGAATCTCCGATCCCGACCGACCCACGGGATCGTTCCTGTTCCTCGGCCCCACCGGCGTGGGTAAAACCGAGCTCGCGAAGGCGCTCGCGGAGTACTTGTTCGACGACGAGAAGGCGCTCGTGCGCATCGACATGAGCGAGTACGGCGAGAAGTTCAGCGTCTCGCGCCTCGTCGGTGCTCCCCCCGGCTACGTGGGCTACGAGCAGGGCGGGCAGTTGACCGAAGCGGTGCGGCGTCGCCCGTACTCCGTAATCCTGCTCGACGAGGTCGAGAAGGCACATCCCGAGGTCTTCGACGTGCTGCTTCAAGTGCTTGACGACGGCCGGCTCACCGACGGGCAGGGTCGCACGGTCGACTTCCGCAACGTGATCCTGATCCTCACGAGCAACCTCGGCAGTCAGTACCTGACCGATCAGAGCCTTCCCTGGGCCGAGCGCAAGGAAGCGGTGAACGAACTCGTGCGCCAGGCGTTCAAACCCGAGTTCATCAATCGGCTCGACGACATAGTGGTGTTTGCGCCGCTCTCGACCGACGACCTCAGCCAGATCGTCGAGCTCTACATCGATCGGCTCGCGAAGCGGCTCGGGGGGCGCAGGCTCGACCTCGCGGTCACTCCGGCCGCACGCACGTGGCTAGCCGAGCGCGGCTATGACCCGGTCTATGGCGCGCGTCCGCTACGCCGACTCATGCAGCGCGAGATCGACGACAAACTCGCGAAGTCGCTCTTGGCGGGCGAAATCCAGGATGGCGACACCGTGCTGGTCGAAGTGTCCGCGGACGGCGCAGGCCTCACGGTCACGCAGTTGCCTCAGTCCTGAGGGGTCGCTGCATCGACGTATGGTTGAACCATGCTTGCAACGGTGATCCACGGCGAACGCGACATTCGACTCGATGAGGTTGCCGACCCGGTGCTCTCGACCGGCGGCGATGCCATCGTGCGCGTCGTCGCGGCGTGCGTGTGTGGTTCGGACCTCTGGCCCTACCGCGGAATTACGCCGACGTCGAGCCCGAAGCGCATAGGGCACGAGTTCGTCGGCATCGTCGAGAGCATCGGCGCGGAGGTGTCCACGATCAAGGTCGGTGACTTCGTGATCGCACCCTTCTACGACTGCGACATGACCTGCCTAAATTGCCTCAATGGCGTGAGCACGTCGTGCCTTCACGGTGGTTGGTGGGGTGCGGATGACCGGCTCGGCGGCTTCGCCGATGGCGCCCAAGGTGAGCGCGTCCGGGTGCCACACGCCGACGGATCGCTCGTCGCGACGCCGGAACTCCCGGCCGAGCACCTCATCCCGAGCTTGCTCACCCTCGCCGATGTCATGGGGACGGGTCACCACGCGGCGGTTTCCGCCGGCGTCACGACGGGCAGCACGGTCGTCGTGGTCGGCGACGGCGCGGTTGGGCTCTGTGCCGTGCTTGCAGCGAAACGATTGGGCGCATCCCGAATCGTCGCGATGTCGCGGCACGCAGATCGCCAAGCGGTCGCGCGAGAGTTTGGCGCGACCGACATCGTCGAGGAGCGCGGCCCCGAAGGCATTGCGCGCATCAAGGCGCTGTTTGACGGGATCGGACCGGACTGCGTTCTTGAGTGCGTGGGTACGAAGGAGTCGATGGATCAGGCGCTGCGCTCGGCGCGCCCCGGCGGAATGATCGGCTACGTGGGAGTACCCAACGGCGGCGCCGAGCTGCCGATCGGGTTCATGTTCGGCAATAACGTCGGTGCGAACGGCGGCGTTGCCCCCGTCCGCAACTACATCGACGAACTGCTTCCCGAGGTGCTCTCGGGCGCGCTCAACCCGGGCATAGTGTTCGACCTCGAGCTTCCTCTTGCCGAGGTCGCCGAGGCCTACGCGGCGATGGACGAGCGTCGCGCAATCAAGGTGCTGCTGCGGCCGTAGGGCTCAGCGGCCAGTCAACTCCGCGGCAATGGCCGCGACGAAAGCATCGACATCGTCTTCGGTCGTGTCGAAGGCCGTCATCCAGCGCACCTCTCCGGTGGCTGGCGTCCAGTCGTAGAACCTGAAACTCTCGTGGAGCCGCGCGGTTGCGGCGGGCGGGAGTATCGCGAAGACAGCGTTGGCCTGGGTCGGCCGAGAGAACTGGAGTCCGCTGATCGTGCCCGAAGCCAAATGCGCCTCGAGTGAGCCGCGCAAGCGCGCGGCCATCGCGTTGGCGTGCGACGCCGACCGCAGCCACAGATCGTCGGTCAGCAGGGCGATCAGCTGGGCAGAAACGAACCTCATCTTCGACGCGAGTTGCGCGTTCATCTTCCGCAAGTAGGTCAAGCCCGCGGACCGCTCGGGGTTAATCACAACCACGGCCTCCCCATACAGCAGGCCGTTCTTCGTGCCACCGAAGCTCAGGATGTCGACACCGGCGTCGGTCGTGAACTCGGCGAAGGAGCAGCCCAGAGCCGCCGCCGCGTTGGAGATCCGCGCGCCATCGAGGTGCAGCACCATCCCGCGTTCATGGGCAAAGTCGGCGATCGCTCTGATCTCGGCGACCGTGTAGAGCGTGCCCAATTCCGATGTTTGCGTGATGCTGACCGCGAGAGGTTGAGGTCGGTGCTCGTCTCCCCACCCCCATGCTTCGGTCGCGATGAGTTCGGGCGTGAGTTTGCCGTCGAGCGTTGGCACGGGCAGCAGCTTGAGTCCGCTCATCCGCTCCGGCGCGCCGTTTTCATCGGTGTGGATGTGCGCGGTCGTGGTGGAGATGACCGCCCCCCAGCGCGGAAGCACGCTCGTGAGCGCGAGGACGTTGGCACCAGTCCCGTTGAATACCGGAAATGCCTCAGCTTGGTCGCCGAAGTGCTCCCTGATCACCTTCTGAAGGCGAGCCGTGTATACGTCTTCGCCGTACGCGATTTGGTGCCCACCGTTGGCCTCGGCGATCGCAGCGATCACCTCTGGATGGGCGCCGGCATAGTTGTCGCTCGCAAAGCCACGGAAGTTCTCGTTGTGCAGTTTCACGTCTTTAGTCTCCCCGCTGACGACAACCGAGACCGACTGGTTCTGCCCCCCCAATGGGGAGTCCCCCTAAAGGCGGACATAACGAATACTTGACACAGCGCAGGGGGAACCCGAACCCCCTGTGCTTTCCCATCGTCGTCACTCTGATGTCGCCGTGATTCCCGCGGTTGACGCGATCACATCGGTCATCTTCTTGCTGAGTGCCTCGTAGAACATCGACAACGGAAACTCGTCGTCGAGCACGGCATCAGTCAAGCCTTTCGGCGGGCCATCGAGTGGCAGGTCCCGAACGGCCCACTTCGACGCGGGATGTGGCGTGAGGGTCGACGAGACGAGGTCATACGCCGCGAGCCAGTGCGCGACCTTCGGGCGATCGATCGACGCCCAGTACATCTCGTTGATGGCGTCAGACAACGCGACCACGACATCCGGAACCTCGGCCCAGTCGATCCTGAGGCGCGTGTCGGTCCAGTGCAGGACGTGATGCTGGTGGAGCCACGCAAACAGCAGCTGGCCACCGAGTCCGTCGTAGTTGCGCACGCGCGTGCCCGTAATGGCGAACCGGAAGATGCGGTCGAAGATCACCGCATACTGGACCAGTTCCGCGTGTTCTCGCGTGACCTCATCCGTATCGACCGCGCGCGCGAGCCGCACCGCCTCGCGATACGCGGTGAGGTCGCAGCGCAGCTCCTCGAGGGAGTACAAGAAGTACGGCATCCGCTGTTTGATCATGAACGGATCGAATGGCAGGTCGCCGCGCATGTGCGTGCGGTCATGGATGAGGTCCCACATCACAAACGTGCGCTCGGCGAGCTGCTGGTCATCCAACAATCGCGTCGCCTGTACGTCGAGCTCGAGCTTGGTGATCTCGGCCGCGGCACGCACGACCCGGCGGAAACGCGCCGCCTCGCGGTCAGCGAAGATCGCACCCCATGTGAAGGTCGGGATTTCGCGCATCGCGACCGTTTCGGGAAACAGCACTGCCGAGTTCGTGTCGTAACCCGCGGTGAAGTCGATGAATCTGATCGGTACGAACAGTTTGTTCGAGTACTCATTGGCCTCGAGCGCACCGATGAACTCGGGCCAGATCACCTCGATCAACAGCGCCTCGACGAGCCGGTCCGGGCTGCCATTTTGCGTATACATCGGGAAGACCACGAGGTGTCGACTGCCGTCCGCTCGGTGCAGTTCGGGCCGGAATGCCGAGAGTGAGTCGAGGAAGTCGGGGACGTCGAATCCGCCGTCGGCCCAGCGTTGGAAATCGGCGGTGAGCGCGGACAGATAAGAAGCGTCGTGCGGGAACAGCGACGCAAACTCCGGGAGTTCCTCTTGGATGCTTGCGACGAGCTCGCGCGCTTGCCCCCGCCCGCTCGCGATGCTTCCATCGGCTGCCTGCAGCCCCCGAAGTTCGGTGGCCGCGTTCTTCAGTCGGAGCCACGCGGGGTGTGTCGCAAGGCCCTCGACGACTTCGGGTTCTCCTATGATCGCGTCCTTAAGAATGGTCATGGCTCACCTCCGGATGTCGAGAATCGGTCGTCTCTTTGAGGGTAGCTAGGCGGGTCCGGCGTTTCGTTGCGGTCCGCGGCGAAAAGCTGCGTATCTGGGGGCTCCGCAGGGCGGTTCGAGGGTACGAGCGCCGAGATTGATCGCGTGGCCTCGGCTGACAGACTGTAGCCGTGTCTGGAGTACTCATCGGGTTCGCGATTATCGGCAGCGTGATCCTTGTCGGATACATCGTCGGGCGCACGGGTGTGCTCGGCGAGCACGGCCAATTTGTCTTGGGGCGTGCGGTGTTCTTCGTGCTGTCGCCGTTCCTGCTGTTCACAGTGCTCGCGCAAGCCGACGTGCACGTGCTGTTTTCCTCCCTGCTACCGGTATCGCTCATCGCGGCCGCCGTGAGCGGGTTGAGCTTCGCGCTCATCGCTCGGCTCGCCTGGCACCGCGGCGTGCCTGAAACGGTGATCGGGACGCTTGCCTCCGGCTACGTCAATGGCAATTACATCGGAATCCCCGTTGCGATCTACGTGCTGGGAAATGCGGCATACGCCGCGCCGATCGTTCTGTTGCAGCTGTTGTTATTCGCACCGATCGCACTCACGATTCTCGACATTCAGAGTCGGGGATCGGTCTCGGTTCGGTCAGTCCTGACGCAACCGCTGCGGAATCCCATCCTGATCGCGTCGCTCGCGGGCGTCGCGTTGTCCATTGCCAACGTCAAGCTGCCCGAGCCGGTCATGGAGCCGTTCCGGTTGATCGGGGCGGCAGCGGTTCCCGTCGTGCTCATAGCTTTTGGGATGTCGCTGCACGGCCAACGCCCGCTCGCCCCCGGCTCCGACCGGCGCGATGTCATTCTCGCCTCGGTGCTCAAGCTCGTGCTCATGCCGCTTATCGCGTGGCTAGTGGGACACGTCGTGTTCCAACTCGCGCGAGAGGCCCTGTTTGCCGTGGTGGTTCTCGCGGCACTGCCGGCCGCCCAAAACGTGTTCAACTACGCGCAACGCTATGAGCGCGGTGTGATTGTCGCTCGCGATGTCGTGCTTATCACAACGGTCTTGTGCGTTCCCGTGCTCGTGGTGATCGCGGCACTGCTCGCTCCGACCTAACCCGTCAACTACAAGAACATGGGTCGGTCGTCGTCATCCCCGGGGTCGACGGCGAGGTCAACCGTCAGGGGAACGTGGTCGCTTGGGCCGTCTCCCTTTCGCTCGTCGCGGTGGATCTTGGCCGATTCGATGAGCTCGTCGAATGCGGGGGATCCGAGGATGAAGTCGATGCGCATCCCCTCGTTTCGCGGGAAGCGTAGCTGCTGGTAGTCCCAGTAGGTGTAACCCTCGATGCCACGCGAACGCAGGGCATCCACGAGCCCGATCTCCAGCAGAGCCGCGAACGCGTCTCGCTCGGGCACGCTCACGTGAGTTCGGCCGGCGAAGGCTTCGATGTCCCACACGTCGATGTCGAGTGGCGCGATGTTGAAGTCGCCCATGAGCGCGAGCGGCTCGTCGGGATGCGCCTGAAGCCACTGAGCCGTGTCGGCCGTCAGCCGTGACAGCCACTCGAGCTTGTAGGGATAATGCGGGTTGTCAAGCTCTCGACCGTTGGGCACGTAGAGGCTCCACAGCCGAACCCCATCAACAGTCACACCGATCGCTCGCGCCTCGACCGGGAGCGAACCGTCGTCGAGAACTTTCCCGAACCCGGGTGCGCCCGCAAAGCCGATTGACACGTCGTGCAGGGGCAGCCGACTCGCAAAGGCCACGCCGTTCCATTGATTGAGCCCGTGAAGCACGACTTCGTAGCCCGCAGCGCTAAACGCATCGAAGGGAAACTGCGCCTCGGTACATTTGATTTCCTGCATCCCCAGAACATCCACGTCCTCGCGGACGAGCCACTCGACGACTCGACCGACCCTGCTGCGGATCGAATTGACATTCCAGGTGGCTACTCGCATGGCATCCACGGTAGTAGTTCACACCGAGAGACCACGCCCGTTCCTCCCCCTAACTGGGCGGCGACAAGAGCGTACCGACCGTTCTATTGTGCAGTTGTGGCGAACCGTGACGAGCATCTCGACGATCTCGCGCTCGCCGAGAATCGACGCGACGCGCGGCGGGCCATCGCGATCACACTCGTCGGCTTGGTCGCCGTGATACTCGCGAGCGTGCTTGTCCTACTCGGCACGGTGCACCCCTGATTGGTGCCAAGCCAATCCACAGACGCAGGATCGCTAGGCTGAACGGGTGAATAGCGCCCGGGAGCAGCTCATCGAGCACATCCGTGCTGAGGCAGTGTTTCACGGTGATTTCACCCTCACGAGTGGGAAGAAGGCGACGTACTACGTCGACTTACGCAAGGTGAGCCTCGACCATCGAGTCGCACCGCTCATCGGACAAGTCATGCTTGATCTCATCGCAGACGTGCCCACCGTGCGCGCAGTCGGGGGGATGACGATGGGAGCCGATCCGGTCGCCACCGCGATCCTGCACCAGGGGGCCGCTCGAGGGCTCGCCTATGACGCCTTCGTCGTGCGCAAGGAGCCTAAGGATCACGGCCGTGGTAAGCAGGTCGAGGGGCCAGACCTCTCGGGCCAGCGAGTGATCGTTCTTGAGGACACCTCGACCACAGGTGGTTCGCCGCTTGCCGCGATCGATGCGCTTCTCAAGGTCGGCGCGGAAATCGCGGCGGTCGCCGTTGTGGTTGATCGTAACACCGGCGCTCGCGAGCGAATCGAGGCAGCCGGGTATCCCTATCTTTTCGCAATCGGACTCGCTGACCTCGGGCTCGAGGGCTGATGGTCGACCGCGGCGATCTTGACCCCGCAGATTGGCTTTCGAGCCAGTTCGGCGAAGATCCGCCTGCACCCCGGGCGAGCCAACCTCCGCCCGCCCCAGTTGCACCGGCCGTGCTCCCGCCGGCCCCAGTTGCACCGGCCGTGCTCCCGCCGGCCCCAGTTGCGGCGCCCGTGCTCCCGCCGGCCCCGGTTGCACCGCCCGTGTCGGATCCCGAGGTTGGCGGCTTCATGTGGGGACTCACCCCCGGAGCCACGCTGGGGTCGACCACTGTTCCGACGACAGGAGTTCCGTCGACGACGGATGCTCCGCCCATCTGGGATTCCGCGCCGCCCGCGGCCGTTGCGCCCCCGGCGCCCCCTCCGTTCTGGAACAGTGCCCCCGCCGCCAAGGAACTACCCACTCAGACGTTCTCCTTCGATTCCCCCATCGCAGCCACGGGTGCCCCACCCCCGCAGGCGCCTGTGATTCCGCCCGCGGCACCGATCGAGGCGGCGAGCCCCGCCTGGCCCGTGATTCCCGCTGCCGGGTGGGACACCTCGACCCAGCCGAACTCATACGACACCCCGACTCAAGCGATCTCTTATCCCGCACCGACGGATGCGCCCACTCAAGCGTTCCCTGGCCAAGCTCTCGCGCCCGCGTGGCAACCTGAGCCGTCACCGGGGTCGTGGCTCGCAGCGCCGTTTGATTCAGCTCTCGACGGACTGACCGACGTGGTCGAGGCGGAGCTCGTTGGCTCAACCGCTCCTGTCGGCGAAGGTCGCGACGCGTCCGCTATTGATGATTTGTTCGGTGCCAGCCAGTTCAAGGACTTCAGCGACGAGCCATTCATTGCGCCCCCGCCACCGCGCCAGCCGGGCGGCACCGTCGCCGGTGCGCCGAAGCCGGTGCGGGCGCCAATCCCCCGCAACCAAAAGATTCTGATGTGGATTGCCGGGGGCCTCGTTGCGGCGCTCGCCCTAGTTGCGTTGTTTGCGCTCGGGACAAAGCTTTCTGGCGTAGTCGCGGGCCCACCCGTGTTGCCGACCCCGACGCCGAGCGATACGACACCGGCGGTCCCGACGATCGGTCCCGTGGCACCCGGCGAACACACCTGGGACGCCCTCCTTGGCGGCGAGTGCCTCGCGCCGTACCAGTCTGCGTGGCAAGACAGTTACGTCGTCGTCGTGTGCACGACGCCGCATCCCGCTCAGATGATTTTTCGCGGAACTTTCGCGGACCTCGCGAGCGCTACCTACCCGGGGATTGTGGAGCTACAAAAACGGATCCCCGCGCTGTGCACCGCTGCCACGGTGATCAATTACGCCGTCGCGGGAGCCGCGACGGACATCCAGATCACGGCGAGTTTTGCGGTCGACGAGACCGATTGGGATTCAGGCAACCGCACGTTCTTCTGCTTCGCCACCCGGGCAGCGGGCGCGATGTTCACGGGCTCAATCGCCGTTGCGCAAAAGCCGGTCTCACCAACTCCCACGCCGACGCCCTAAACCCGCGCTAGTCGATCTCTGATTCGAGAATCTCGATCGCGAGCAAGTCGGCCACACTGTCGATGATCTCGTCTGGGCGAAACGGGAATCGGTCGATCTCGGCCCGGTCGCTGATCCCCGTGAGCACGAGGATCGTGTGGAGCCCCGCCTCGATCCCCGCGACGATGTCGGTATCCATCCGGTCGCCAATCATCCCCGTGTTTTCGGAGTGCGCTCCGATCTTGTTCATCGCCGAGCGGAACATCATCGGGTTGGGCTTTCCCACGACATAGGGGTCTTTGCCGGTCGCTTTCGTGATGAGGGCCGTGACCGCACCCGTCGCGGGCATGGGCCCGTCGGCGCTTGGCCCCGTTGCGTCCGGATTCGTCGCAATGAAGCGCGAGCCAGAACCGATCAGGCGGATCGCCTTGGTGATGGCCTCGAAAGAGTAGTTGCGGGTTTCGCCGATGACGACGTAGTCCGGATCGGTCTCGGTCATCACGAATCCGGCTTCGTGCAGCGCAGTGGTGATGCCGGCCTCGCCGATCACAAATGCGCTACCGCCCGGCTTTTGGGACTTGAGAAAATCGGCTGTTGCCAGCGCGGAGGTCCAGATTGCTTCCTCGGGCACAATGAGTCCGGATGCCGCCAATCGTGCACTCAGATCGCGGGGGGTGAAGATCGAGTTGTTCGTGAGGACGAGGTACGGCTTGCCTTCGTCTCTCCACTGCTGAAGCAGCTCAGATGCCCCCGGCACCGGATGGTTTTCGTGCACGAGCACGCCGTCCATGTCGGTGAGCCAACACTCGATGTCGCCGCGATTGCGCATGCGGCCATGGTACCGGGGGCGCTAGGCGTCGGATCGCGCCTTGGTTCGCGGTGCCACCGCGAACAGAAAAATCATGTCGAGGATCCCAACGGTGTTGACGAGAAGCAGCGCAACGAACCAGGGCTTGCTCTTCACCTCGGCCGCGCGCCAGAGCCTTTGCATGCGAGGCTCCCCGCGGCGAGAACCGAGATCGCCGCGGTGGCACGCGGCGAAGGGTACTGGACAGTACTCATCCTCACAGTCTGCTCCCGCTGTCAAAAATTGTGTCAGCGGGGAGCCTGTGCCGCATTATCGCTACGGCCTCCGGATTCTCGTCAACGAGTACGAACCGTCGCCCAAGGGCAGCAGCTACAGCGCCGGTTGTGCCACTGCCGGCGAAGAAGTCGAGAACCCAGTCCCCGGGAGCGCTCGAGGCTTGGATGATGCGGCGCACGATGCCCTCGGGCTTCTGCGTCGCGTACCCCGTCTTCTCCCGGCCGGTGGGTGACACGATCGTGTGCCACCACACATCCGTGGGCAGTTTGCCGCGAGCGGCCTTCTCGGGACTGACGAGCCCGGGTGCCATGTATGGCTCGCGGTCGACGGCCTCGTTGTCGAAGTAGTAGTTTTTCGGATTCTTGACGTACACGAGGATCGTGTCGTGTTTTGTGGGCCACCGCCGCGTTGCGCGGGCACCGTAGTCGTAGGCCCAGATGATCTCGTTGAGAAAGCACTCGCGCCCGAACAACGCGTCGAGCGCGACTTTGGCGTAATGCGCCTCGCGGTAGTCCAGATGCAAGTACAGGGTGCCGTCGACGGTCAGCAAGCGCCAGGCCTCGATGAGTCGCGGCTCGAGAAACTCCCAGTAGTCGGTGAAGGTATCGTCGTAGCGAGTGAGTGTTCCCTTGACGGTGTTGTAACTCTGGCCCTGGAATCCCGTGCGTGCGCCGTCGCTGCTCCGCGTCGTCGTGATGGTCTGGCGCGTTTGCGTGCGGCCGGTGTTGAACGGCGGGTCAAGGTAGATCAGCCGGAACGCGGAATCCGGCAGCACCCTGATGGCGGCCAGGTTGTCGCCGTGGATCACGCGGCTCGCGCTCTCGGGGCTCCATGGTTCGCGCATCCCCCGAGGTTAACAGGTTGCGTTCAGCGCGCAATCACCCTCACGAGGTGAGCGCCGGCTTGGTGACGTAGGTGCGACCGCTGGGCGAGGTCCAATGCAGAAGGCCGTGGCCGACCTGTCGCACGGCCCATCGGGTGTTGTGTTTGAGGTGATGGTGCGATGGGCAGAGGTGTGCCAGGTTGTCGTGCGACGTGGGGCCGCGATTCTGCCAGTCGTCAGTGTGGTCGATTTCACAGTCACCCGTTCGACGAGCGCACCCGGGGAACCGACAGGTCTCGTCACGCGCTCGAAGCCAGCGGCGCAATTCGGGAGGCGGCGAATAGCGATCCCGCCCGACCGACAGCACCGCCCCGGTTTCGGGATGGGTTAGCAATCGCGTGAATCCCGGCGCGGTCGCGGCAAGGCGGGCCGCCGTGTGCGGGTCGATCGGGCCGTAGCCCTCGAGCGTGGCGTGCACTGTGCGGTCGACCGCGCTGCAACCCTCGAGAGTTGCCCGCGCCGAGCCGCTGGCTTCACCGCCCGCCCCGAGCAGCGAAAGCACCGGCACAGTGACATGCACCGAAGCGCGGATGCCGCGGCCGATACTTGAACGACCATCCCCCGCGACGATCTCGCCATCGATCAGCAGATCTGACAGCACGTCGACCTTGAGTTGAGTGAGCGTGCGCACTGGGGCTGGCTCGTGTGTGGAGCCTGCGCCGGCCGCGGCACCGTGCTGGGCCGCACCGTGCTGGGCCGCACCGTGCTGGGCCGCACCGTGCTGGCTCGCATCTGCTTGCTCCGCCGCCCGAAGTCCCGCAGCGATGCGACCGAGCCGATCGTCGATCGCGATC
>Ga0209724_1001256_pt1 | contig 23315 bp, 27 predicted proteins | sample grotaG_FD_184143 | JGI IMG/M metagenome (GOLD analysis project Ga0209724, IMG submission 184143) | Glacier valley bacterial and archeal communities from Borup Fiord, Nunavut, Canada, to study Microbial Dark Matter (Phase II) -... | ecosystem: Environmental > Aquatic > Freshwater > Ice > Glacier ...
TGCGCTTAAACGCTTGCCACAACACCTCCGCTGAGTCCTGAATTTTCAGTTGTAAGGGCTGGCTCATGGCTCTACTTTACTGAATTTATCGGAATCCGTATGAGCACCCCTCCCAGTGCAGAACTCAGGTTGCCGCCCACCGCTGCCACAATGCCCCACAGGTCCAGGTGGGCCGAGGGACCCAGAACCACCATCGCCACGCCGACGATGCCTAAAACGGCGGCCAGCAAGGTACTCGAGCGCAGGCGTTCACCCAGCAGCGGTCCCGCCAGCAGCGCTACTACCAGTGGATTGATTGCGCCGACGGTGGCGGCCACTCCCCCCGGTAAGCGGTACACCGCCACGAACAGCAGCGCCCAGAAGACTCCCATGCTGAGCAGTCCCAGAGTCGCGGTGCGGCCCCACCACGCTCGAGGCAAGGGTGAGCGGGTCCATAAGAGCAGCAGTAAGCCCATCGGCAGCGCTCGCAAGGCCGCTACCCACAGCGGAGGCCAACCGGGTAAAAACTGGGTGGTGACGAAAAAAGTGCTGCCCCAAATCAGCGGGGCCAGCGCGGCGGTGAAAAGGAGTTTCATAACGCACCTCGAGAGCCATAGTTTAACATCAAATAGTTAGATGTCAAATTATATTGCGTCAAAGTAAGTGCTACACTCGAGCCATGTCCACTCGCCTTTCGCTCGAGCGCATCGCTCAGGACTGGGCCGAGGTTCGCCCCGACCTGGACACGCGTCCGATGCTCACCTTCATTGCCTTGAACCGAACGGCTAAAATGCTCGAGAGCGCCCTGGAGCGGGGATACGCGGCCTCGGGTCTTAATTCGGCCAGCTTTGACCTTCTGCTGACCCTTTACCGCTCGAGTCCCCCTGAAGGCTCCACGCCCAGCGGACTGGCGACCAGCATGGCTGTTACCCCCGCCACCGTGACCAACCGCATTGACTGCCTGCTCGAGCGCAATTTAGCCAAACGTGAACCCTCGAGCGAGGACCGCCGTTCACTGAGAATCCACCTTACCCCAGAGGGCCGGGAAATGGTCGAGCAGTTTTTACCGCTTCACCTCGAGAACGAGCGTCAGTTGCTGAGCAGCTTTTCGCCCGAGGAGCACGCCGCGCTCGAGCGCCTGTTGGACAAACTCTCAGGCGCGCTCGAGGCGGCGGAAGGTCGGGATTGAGGGCAAGTGCTCACCCGGTTTTGCTCGAGCCGCTACCACCACTGAATATCCACGCCTGGGAAAGCCGCGAAGTGGGCCAGTTCCCCTTGCTCGAGCGTCTGCCGCAGCTTGTATTGGGCAGGTCCTGGGTTGCGGTAAATCTCGAGCTGAAGGTCGTTCACATTCACAATCCAGTATTCCGGGATGCCCGCTCGAGCGTAGATTCTCTGTTTGATGCCCCGGTCTTTGTTGAGGCTCGAGACGAGAGCGCGTGCTCTCTGCGAATCCGAGATTTCGATGACAGCCAAAACCTCATGCACTCGAGGTTTGCGGCGAATCTCGGACTCGCGGGACAAAACCATCAAATCAGGTTCTGGCTCTCCTCCTTCGGTTAATAGAACAAGTGGAACCTGAATGGCGACTCTAACGAGTCCAGCCAACTTTTCACGTACTTCTTGGCTTCTTGGTCCAACCAGCGCAATGCTTCCGCATGTGGGTCATCCATTGCGTCCATTTCAAAAATCTCCCCCTCGAGCAATTCAAAACGCACACCCTCGGGGAACACACCCGCTCGAGTCATCCGGTAAAACTCTTCTACCGAGATGAAATGGCGAAAGTGCCCTTCTGGAAACACCAGCGTCTGGGTCATGGTTCAGTTTAACCCAAAGGGCGCTCGAGCCAAAGGTTCCGGCCAAGAAAAAGCCCCTCTCCTGAACTCGGGAGAGGGGTTGGGGTGAGGGCTGTCCTCAGCGGCTGCGCGGGTCGGTGGCGTCGCGTAGCGCGTCGCCCAGCATGTTCCAGCCCAGCACGAACACGATGATGGTCACGCCAGGATAAAACCAGGTGAACCAGTATTGCGGCTGGGTCAGCCAGTCCTTGCTCAGGTTGATGAGCTGGCCCCAGTCCGGGAAGCCCGACGGCGCGCCGATGCCCAGAAACGAGAGGGCCGCGAACGTGACCACCGTGGTCCCGATGTCCAGGCTCACTAATACCAGCAAACTGGTCAGGCTGTTGGGCAGCACATGACGCAAAATGATGCGCCCATTGGCGGTTCCCAGCGCCCTGGCCGCGTCCACATACTCGAGGTTTTTGACCTTCAGAATTTCACTTCGCAGGACCCTGGCGTACTGACCCCAACCGGTGAGCGCGGTGGCCACCATGATGATGGTCAAGCGGGTCGCCACATCGCCGTTGCGGGCAAACACCGTGACCAGCACAATCAGTAGCACCAAACTGGGAAAGGCGTACACGATGTCGGTAAAGCGCATCAGGATGTTGTCCACCCAGCCGCCGAAATAACCCGCCAGAGTACCGACCACTAGGCCCGCAATCAGGGAAAGCAAGGTCACGACTATACCGACCAGAAAGGCGCTGCGGGTTCCCCAAACCAGCCCGAAGAAGATGTCGTAACCGTTGGCCGCAATACCGAAGTGGTACTGAGCATTTGGTTCCACCGGCACAGGGGAAAAGCTGGCCTGTGCCATCCGATTGGGGATGATGCCGTAGCTCGAGCCATAGTTCTGAATGTCGGCAGGAACCGGGGCAAGTATTGGAGCAAAAAGAGCCACCAGAACGAAAAATGTCAGGATAACCAGGCCGATGACGCCCAGCGGGTTGCGGAGCACCTTGGCGACTACCGAACGGCTACGGTCCTTTTTGACGCTCGAGGGTGCGCTCTGGGGAAGAGAAACAGTGGTGGTCACGGGGAAAAACCTCCGGGTTTCGCAGAAGGCCGAAAGCAGAAGGCCAAAGGCAAAACACATTTTGAATTTGGAAAATTTAGGGATGGCTCGAGGGGTTGGGGGTTGGCTTTCAGCCTGTCTTGGGCAGAACGGCACTGTCTTGGCCCAACTTCAGCACCTCACGGGCTGGGCCGCCTTCCGGGCCTGCCCGCATCTTGGGCACAGCGGCACCTTCCGGGCCTGCCCGCTTCTGCGAGGGCGAAGCCCTCCTCAATCGTAGCGAATGCGCGGGTCCACCACGCCGTAAAGCAAGTCAACCACCAGATTGATGACCACGATAGCGAAAGCCGCAAACAGCGCAAAGCCAATCACAGCGGGAATATCCACCTGAAGCGCCGCGTTGCCTGCCCAGCTTCCGATGCCGGGGTAGTTGAACACCGTCTCGGTGATGATGACCCCCGTCACCAGGCCGTATATCAGGCCCCCGATGAGGGTAATCACCGGAATCAGTGCGTTTCTGAGCACATGCTTGAAGGTGATGCTGCGCTGCTCGAGACCCTTAGCCTTGGCGGTTCGCACGTAATCCTGCTCGAGCTGGTCAATCACGTTGCTGCGGACCACCCGCATCAGGCCCCCGGTTAGCACCACGGTGAGGGTGATGATGGGCATGACCAGATGGTTGAGCAGGTCGCCTACTAAGTCCCAGCGACCCTGCAAGATGGCTCGAGGCAATAAAAAACCGTCAGTGGGGAAATCTCCGGGCAGGTTGACGATTTCGTAACGCCCCGGCCTGAAGATGTGCAGCGTGCCGTACAGAGTGGCCAGCAAAAAGATACCGACCACGAAGGTGGGCAGCGAATAGGTAAAAATCGAAACGATTCGGCCCACCTGGTCGGGCCACTTGTTGCGGTTCATACCCGCCACCACCCCGGAGAGCACCCCGATGATGATGATGGGAATAAACGAGAGCAGGGATAGCTCGAGCGTGGCGGGAAGGTAGGTGCTCATGGCCTCGAGCACCGGGCGCTTGGCCGCGCTGGACCAGCCCAGATTGCCCTGCACCACGTTTTGCAGCCACACCCAATACTGGGTAAACACGTCCTTATCGAGGCCGTACTGCTTGATGATGGCTGGAATCTGACCAATCTGCTTGTCGCTGCGAATAAAGGCCCCGGCCCTCACATCGGCAGGAATAGCCTGGGTGATGGCAAAAATCAGAATCGAGACCCCTAGGAGTACGAGCGGGATGCTCAAAAGCCGCCGCACGATGAAGTTGAACACCGAAACCTCCACTGAACTGCTGCGCTCGAGCGTCGCCTGGGCGATTCACTCGAGCAATAAAGTAGTGTAACGCCTCGAGCACAGTTTTTTGAGGGGTGGGAGCGAATTAGACAAGGAGATAAGACTTGAGCGTTTCCCTCGAGCCACCCTCGACCTTAACGAAAAGTGCCGAGTGGAACGCAATCCACTCGGCACTCGAGCTACTCATTGACCTCAGTTCTTGCTGAAGTAGTAGAAGAAGCTGTTCTGAACAGGGTTAGCGTTGATTTTGACGTTGTTGCGGTGAACGTAAGAATCCACGGCCTGATAGGTGGCGATGAACGGCACGTCAGCAAAGCCAATTTGCGAGATGGTGCGGTAAAGCGAGGTCTGCTTGGTCAGGTTGGTCTCGGCCACGGCTTCGTCTATCAGCGCGTCGGCCTTGGGGTTTTTGTAATTGATGTTGCGGGCGTACAGACCCGCCGAGGCCAGGAAAGGCTGGGCAAAGGTGTGGGTGTTGGGGAAGTCGGCCTGCCAGCCCGAGAACCACACGGTCATCTGGTTCTTGGCGGCCTTGGCGTTGATTTCCGAGAACGGCAGCTCGCGCACGTCAATTTTGAACTTGGGGTTCAGGCTCTCGATATTCTTCTTGAGCAGCTCGAGGGTGCGCTGACGGGTGCTGTTGCCCCGGTTGAAGAACACGGGCAGCGAAAAGCCGTTGGTCCACACCTGTCCACCGTGGGCGTTCTTGAAGAGCTGGGTCGCCAAGCCCTTGTTGAAACGGTAGGTGGCCTGCTGCTTGCTGTATCCCGGCAGACCCTGAATCAGCACGGTGTTCTGCTGAGCGCCGTTGCCCTGTAAAATGTCGCCCACGATGGCCTTGTAGTCCATGCTGGCGGCAAAGGCTTTGCGGACGTTGATGTCGTTGAAGAAGTTGGATGGAATGCCCTGACCGTCGAGCTTGCCGCTGCCCAGATAGCCGGTGCCTTCCCCGTTGATGCTCTGGGTCATGAACAGCGCAATCAGGGTCAGGCTGGGCTTCTTCTCGACCACCACGCCCGGGATTTTGGCCACGCTGGCGAGCTGGGCCGAGGGAATCCCGCCCGCTTCGGCTGCGTCGGCGTCGCCAGTTTGCAGCTTCTGAATGCGGGTGGTGTCTTCCTTGATGCCCTCAATGATGATTCTCGAGAACTTGCTGGGGCCGCGCCAGTAGGTGTCGTTGCGCTTGAGCACGATGGTGCTGGTGCCGTCGTCAAAGCGCTCGAGCGTGAAGGGACCGGTGCCCACTGGGGGCTTTTTGGCGTAGGGCGTGCTGCCTTCGGCCTTGCCGATGAAGTTCTTCCAGGTAGCAGCCGTGCCGTCCCAGTCTCCGGCCTTGACTGCTTCCGACTTGTCATACACGAAGCCAAAGCTGACCATGGTGGTCAAAAAGGGACCGAAGGGCTTGGCCAGTTTGAACACGATGGTATTGGCGTCGGGAGTCTCGACGGTTTTATCGAGGTCGGCAAAGGTCACTTTGGTGTCTTTGGTCAGCAGGTCAGCGCTGCCCAGCAGCGGCTCGAGCAGTAGCCCTGCCGCGCCCACGTCGGCGCTGTAGACCATGAAGCGCAGAATGCTGTACTTGACGTCGGCAGCGGTGACGGGCTGACCGTTGGTGAACTTGGCACCGGGGCGAATTTTAAAGGTGTAAGTTTTACCGTCCTTAGAAATTCCGCCGTTGGCTGCCGTGGGCACCTGAGCTGCGACGAGCGGCACCAGTTGGGTGGTGCTGTTGGGCGCGTAACCAATCAGGCCCTCGAGCGTGTTATACAAGATGGCCGAGCAAGAGGTCTCGTAACAATATGCGGGGTCAAAGGTGGCGTAGTCGGGCAGGGTCACGACGTTGAGCACATCGGCGCTCTTCTGGGCAGAAGCGAGGCCGAGCGCAAGGACGGTGCTGGCGATAATCAGTTTCTTCATAGGTCTCCTCGAGTGGTGCGTACAGACTTGCTCTGGCAAACTTGCTGGGGGTGGCCCTGCGCTGGATTTGGCGGTTTTTTTGAACCGGGTGTAAAGGATACGTAGTTAGAAACTCTAGCAGCAAACTCTGAAGATTTCTTCAGGTTCGGCTGACTGGTAGGCTCATATACAAGGGCGAATTGTAGCAGAGGGAAAGGCTAGACAAGTAGTGATTTGAGTTACACTTTGGGGGATTCGCACTGCGGAACGTTAAAAGCAGAGAGCAGAAAGCAAGGAGTCAAAATTAAAACGCTGGAGCGTTCTCTATCTGCCTGCCTCCTGCCTTCTGCTCTACAAAAAACTTACTTACTCAGCAGGTAAAAGTAATCCCCCGCAGTAATCGGGTTGAAGATACGGCCCTTCACCCAGTCGCGGTTGGCTGAGAAGCCCACCGTCTGCACCAGCGGAATGTGCACCACATCGTTGAAAGCAGCGCGCTGAATCTGGGCGTACAGGCGCACCCGCTTGGTTGGGTCGGTCTCGTCCACGGCTTTATCAATCAGGGCGTCGAGCGCGGCATTTTTATAGCCCACGATGCCGGGAAACGCCCCGCTCGAGGCCAGCAGCGGAAAGGCGAAGTTGTGTGGGTCGGCGTAGTCGGCGGTCCAGTTGCCCAGGGCCAGGGTCATCTTGCCGCTGGAGCGCTGGGCGAACAGGGCTGAACGCGACAGTTCGCGCACCTCAATTTTGAACTTGGGGTTGACGCCCTCAATGCCGCGCTTGAGCAGCTCGAGGATGCGTTGACGGGTGGTGTTCCCCGAGTTGTAAAACACCGGCAGCACGAAGCCGTTATCCCACACCTGACCGCCAAAGGCAGCTTTGAAGGCTCGAGTGGCGGCGGCTTTATCGAACTTGTACTTGGGCGCGTTGGGGTCAAACCCGGCGATGCCGCGAATCAGGATGCTGTTGTTCTGGGTGGCCTTGCCCTGATAGATGTCGTTCACCAGTGAGCCGTAATCAACGCTGGCGGCGAAGCCCTTACGCACGTTCAAATCCGAGAAAAAGTTGGCCGGAACGCCCTTTCCATCGAGCTTTCCGCTGCCCAGGTAGCCGGTTCCCTCGCCGTCAATCTTCTGGTTTAAGAACACGAAGTCGAGGCCCAGATTGGGGATGTTGTCGGTGATGACCACGCCAGGAAAGCTCGAGACCTGGGGAACCTGCGCCCTGGTGAAGCCCACTAAGTCAGCGTCACCCACCTTGAGCATCTGAATGCGGGTGTTCTCGTCCTTGACCACCTCGAAAATCACCCGGCTGAGCTTGGCAGGGGTTTGCCAGAAGGTGTCGTTGCGCTTCAAGGTCAGGGTCTTGCCCACGTCGTAGCGCTCGAGCGCGAAAGGGCCACTGCCCACGGGTGGGTTGGCCGCGAATTTGCTGTTCTCAAGCTTGGGGTTGTTGAACTTTTCCCAACTGGCCTGGGTGCCGTCCCACTCGCCGCGCTTGAGGGCGTCGGCCTTGGAGTAAACCGCGAAATACGGCAGGGCTATCACGCTCAAAAACGGCGAAAAGGGCTTGGCCAGGGTGAAGACCACATCGTTTCCGTTGGCTTTGACGGCCTTCTGAATCAGGTCCCAACCGAATTTCTTGCCGGGGCGCACGTAGTCGGCGTCGCCAAAGAGTGGCTCGGTCAGCAGCGTTACCGCGCCATCTTCGCTCGAGGCCACCAACATGCGCTGGAAGCTGTAGACCACATCCTGCGCGGTTAAGGGCGTGCCATCGGAGAACTTGGTTCCGGGGCGCAGTTTGAAGGTATAAGTTTTACCGTCGGCGCTGATGCCGCCGTTTTGCTTGGTCGGCAGCGCGGTGGCCAGCCAGGGGATGAACTTGCCGGGGTTGGCCCCGTTGTAAAAAATCAGGGTATCCAGGGTGTTTTGCAGCACCTCGCCGCACACCAGGTCGTAGCAGGCCACCGGGTCGAGCGAGGTCCAGTCGGAGTCCACCGCCTCGACGATGACGCCGGGGTTCTTGACCGCCTGCGCCTGGGCCAGCCCCAGGGTGAGCAGTCCTGCCAGTAGGGTGTATTTGAGCATTGAATCCTCCTCGAGCCTGAAAAACGCCCGAATGTAACGCAGTTTGCGAAAGTTTAGCAGAGAAAAGTGTGGACTGCAAAACTCGAGCAAAGCGCAGCAAAGGTACGCTTGAGCGGGTGCAAGTGGTATGGGCGCTCGAGCAAACCTCTTACGAGGTTGCAAACGTCAAACGTCAAACGCCAGGGCTGTGTTTAGGCGTTTGACGTTTGCGGTGCAGCGAAAGCCACATTTCAACTCACGAGGTTTTGAGCGGCGCTCAGCATCGCATTCATGTAACCTCGAGAAGCAGCGGCTTGCAGAACCCGCACCAGCGGCGTTCCCAGCACCGCCAGTGGGTGACGTGGCTTGGAAAACGCGAACAGCTCGAAGAACACTGCACCTTGCTCGTCTATAAAGACCAAAAAACGCTCCTCACCCTGCTCGGCGTGGCCCTCGAGCGTGCCATAGCCAAAGCCAAACCGGGTGGGTTCCTCGAGCACATAAACCAATCGGTTGGCAATCAGGCTGTAAAACCCGAAGTGCCGGATAAGCAGCATCAGCGTGGTTCCGGCTTCAAAGGGTGCGTCGGGCGTCAGATTACTCACCCAGCCGAGCTTGAAGGGACCCCAGCGCCTGAGCGCGGCGCAAGCCCGCTCGAATACTTCCCGACCTTCGCCCAGTCGGATGCGGTGGCGGTCCGTGTGGTATCCGGCTGGACCCGTTTCCAGTTCCATGCGGGTTGCGCCCAGTTCGCTGTAAGAAAAAGCGGCGCGCTGCTGACTCTCGAGAAAGGCTTGCGCTCGAGCCGCTGAAGGTTTTTGCAGGAAGAACATAAGTCAGGTTAGCGGCTTTGGGACGGGCGAAGTTGGGATATTTTTGCTTGGGTTGAGGCTCGAGTGCAAACGGAAGAATCCCCCGAACCGCAAGCGCCGCGCTATTGCGGTGGTTCCCCCTTGTTAAGGGGACCTAAAAGAGTTGACGCTCGAACGTCAAACGCCAGGGCCGTTTTTGGGCGTTTGACGTTCGACGTTTGCAGTGCGGCGAAAGCCGCATTTCAACTCAAGGCGTCTCGAGCGTCAACTCTCCCTTCACCTTGGTCTGCCCCGAAACGATGCGGTTGATGGCGTCCAACCACGCCCTGGCGCTGGCCTCCACCACGTCGGTAGCCACGCCTATGCCCTGCACTTTGGCCTCGAAGTGCCGCACGGTGATGCTCACCTCGCCCAGCGCGTCACCGCCCCTTGTAACAGCTTCAATGCGGTAGCTCTCGAGCGTGGGCCGTATGCCAGTAATCTCGGAAATCGCGTTGTAGCTGGCGTCCACCGGACCGTCTCCAGTGGCGGCTTTCTGCACCGTGCCACCCGGCGTAACCAGCCGCACCGTGGCGGTAGGCACCACCCGCATTCCCGAGAGCACCTGAAGGTCCTCGAGCGCAAAAGTTTGCAGCACGTCGCTTCTGCCCTCGACCAGCGCGCGCAAGTCGTCGTCCGAAATCTGACCCTTGCGGTCCGCCATCTCCTTGAAGCGCCCAAACAGCGCGTTGATGGCGGTGTCGTTGAGGCCGCTGTCACTGGTCCCCTCGAGCGTGTAACCCAGCTTCTCGAGCGCGTCCTTGAAGGCGGCGCGGCCCGAGTGCTTGCCCATCACCATCACAGCGGCCTCGCGCCCCACGATTTCGGCGTTCATGATTTCGTAGGTTTCTTTGTGCTTGAGCACCCCGTCCTGGTGGATGCCCGACTCGTGTGCGAAGGCGTTGTCGCCCACCACGGCCTTGTTAGGCTGTACCGGCATTCCGGTCAGGCGCTCGACCAGTCTCGAGGTGCGGTACAGCTCTCGAGTATTGATTTGGGTTTTAGCCCGGTAGTAATCGGCTCGCGTGTGCAGCGCCATCACCACTTCCTCGAGCGCAGTGTTTCCGGCCCGCTCCCCGATGCCATTCAAGGTGCATTCAATCTGAGACGCGCCGTTTTCGACGGCGGCCAGACTTAGCGCAGTGGCCATACCCAGGTCGTCGTGGCAGTGAGTAGAAATCGCAATATTACGCCCCGCCACCACTTGCTCAAAAATGCGCCGAATGAGTGCGCCGTACTCGAGCGGGGTTCCGTAGCCCACCGTATCGGGAATGTTGATGGTGGTCGCGCCCGCCTCAATCGCCACTTTATACAGTTGAAACACGAACTCGGGATTGGCCCGCATCACGTCCTGACCGCTGAATTCGATGTCGTCGGTGAACTGCTTGGCAAAGCGAACCATTTTGTCGGACATCTCGAGCACTTCTTCAGGCGTTTTCCGCAACATGTATTTAATCTGCACCTCCGAGGCCGAGGTGAACACATGGATGCGTGATTTGGCCGCACCCTCGAGCGCTTGAGCTGCCCGTTCGATGTCTTTGGCGTTGGTCCGGGCCAGCCCGCAGATGACCGGGCCGCGCACCTCGCGGGCAATGCGGCTCACACAGTCAAAATCGCCGTCCGAGGTAATCGGAAAGCCCGCCTCGATGATGTCCACGCCCAGCTTGGAGAGCTGATGGGCAATCTCGAGCTTCTGCGCGGTGTTGAGCGCCACCCCCGGCGACTGCTCCCCATCGCGCAGGGTGGTGTCAAAAATTTTGATGTGGCGGTGTGCGGCGGTATCTGTACTGGACATGGTTTCTCCTGTGTTTTCCTAAAGGGTTGAGTGAGACCAACAAAAACCCCTCGAGCCGGAACTCGAGGGGGACTTTTTTGGATTTACGCCTTACACACTAAGCGTCGCTCCACTCCCTCGAGTGTGCGGGTCCTAGTAGGAGGGCGCTGAGTTTCGACATCTACGAGGAGTTTAACAGGGCGAGTGTGAAGATGTCAATGTTGAATTTCAGAGCATCTTCTTGAGAGTTATGTTAAGATTGGGTAAAGGAGATTGCAATGAAACTAGGGTTTAAAGGCAAGAGAGTGCTGCGGGGTCTGGCACCGTGGACCCTGGCACTGTGGACTCTGGGCACCGGGACCTTGCTGGGTCATGGAGGAAGTGCGGCCCAGGCCCAGAATCTGGCCGCGCTCAACCTGGGGGTGCTGGCCCCGTTGAGTGGACCGCAGAAAAACGTGGGGCTGGACATCCGCGACGCGGTGAGCCTGTGCGTGGAACAGGCCGGGCCAGAGTTTGCCCGGCTGGGTTTCCGGCTGGGTTTCCGGGCGTTTGATGACGAGCACCGCGATACGGTGGCCAAGCTGCGTGCCGAGGCGATGGTCAAAGACCGCAGTATCCTGGCCGTGGTTGGCTCTTACAGCTCGAGCGTGAGCCTCACCGCCGCCGCCCTGTTCTCACCGCCCAAACTGGCGCTCATCACCCCGGCGAGCAGTGGAACGGCGCTCACCGCCATCGGCTTTGACAACGTGAACCGCATCGTGGCCAGGGAGGACGCGCTGGGCGAGGCTTTCGCTACCTTTCTGGCTCTGAAACTGAAAGCCAGGACGGTGCATCTGGTGGAGGACAACAGCGCAGGCGCTTCCCCATTGCTCGAGGGGGTGTCTGGGGCACTCGAGGCTCAGGGCATCAAACTGGTGGGCCACAGCCGCACCGCCCGCGAAACCGACTTCTCGCAGGTGGTGGATGAGGTCAAGAAGTCCAACCCAGATGTGGTTTTTTACGCCGGAGAGTACGGACCGGGGGCAGGAATCGTGCGGGCAATGCGCGCTGCCCGGCTCAACATGCTCTTCATCGGGGGAGACGCGCTGAGCGACCCCAGCTTCAAAAAGCAGGCGGGTAGCGCGTTCGAGGGAGTGTACATGGGGACCGTGGCCGCGCCCGCCGCGCTGTTCAAACAGGCCAAAGCTTTCGGAGACGCCTTCCGTGCCCGCTTCAAGCGCGAGGCCAGCGGCTACGGCGTGCTCAGCTTCGACGCCTGTCAGGTGGCGCTCCAGGGGCTGCGTAAAACGCTGGATCAGAATCCAGGAAAAATGCCCACTCGAGCGCAAATTCAGGCTGCGGTGCGCCAGGTGAACCTGGTAGGCCAGCTCAGCGGCGACATCCGCTTCGACTCCAGGGGAGAGCGCCTCAAAAGCGCTGTTTTCCTCGAGCAGTACGGTCAGGACGGGCTTCTGCGGGTGGTGGAGCTGGTCTCGGTGAGGACCAAGTAAGGGGTCTTCTCCGCATAAAGCGGGAGTCCCCTTCATCCTCTAACTCACCTTGCTCCCAGACGGCATCTCGAGCCGGGTTCCCAGCAAGTCCAGGTTTCCGTCTGCGTCCTGAGCGGCCAGAATCATGCCCTGACTCATCACGCCGCGCAGTTTGACGGGTTTGAGGTTGGCCACCAGCACCACCTTGCGCCCCACCAAATCTCCGGCCTGAAACCAGCTCCGAATGCCGGAAACCACGGTTCTTACTTCATCGCCCATTTTGACACTGAGCTTGAACAGCTTGTCCGACTTGGGAATCTCCTCCACCTCGAGAATTTCGGCAATGCGAAGGTCCAGTTTGGCAAAATCGTCAATCGAGATTTCCGGGGTCACGGCTTCGCTCGAGCTTTCAGGCTTGGGAGGCGCAGTTTCCACCGCTACAGCTTTAGGTTCTACCGTTTCCATTTTTTTAGTTTTCCCTTCTTTAAGGTCCGTTCCCTCGGGTTTGACAGTCTCGAGCTTCGGGAAGAGCACCGGACCACCCTTTAACTCGAGTCCAGCGGGAGCCAGTCCCCAGGCACTTTCCAGCGTGTAGGATTGCTCGAGTCCCAGTTGAGCGCGCAACTCCTTCATCTTGCCGGGAAGCACCGCCTCGAGCAGCACGCTGGCCACCCGAATTCCTTCGATGACGGTATAGAGCGTGGTGTCGAGTTCCTGTGCTTTGGCCGGGTCTTTGGCCAGCGCCCACGGCTGCTTTTCGGCAATGTAACGGTTGAGGTCGCGCACAAATTCCATACTGTTTTCAATGGCCTGCGACACCTTAACCGCACGGGCCAGCGCCATAACCTCTCCAGGTAGCTCGAGCGCCCGCGCTTTGATGCCCTCTTCGCGCTCGCCCAGTTCGCCGCTGGCGGGCAGCACGCCGCCCCGGTACTTCTGCACCATGCTCACCGACCTCGAGAGCAGGTTGCCCAAATCGTTGGCCAGGTCGTCGTTCAGGCGCTTTTCGATGATGGCATCACTGATGATGCCGTCCACCCCAAAGCTGATTTCGCGCAGCAGGGCGTAGCGCAGCGTTTCGCGGCCAAACTTTTCCACCGCCAGCAGCGGGTCCACCGCGTTGCCCAGACTTTTGCTCATCTTGCGCCCGTCCTGCCCAAAGATGTAGCCGGACACGTTCAGGCGCTTAAAGACGGGCAGTTCCATACTTTTAAGCATGGTGGGCCAGAAAATCGCGTGCGGCTTGAGGATGTCCTTGCCAATCAGGTGCCACGCCACCGGCCAGTATTTGAGGAACTTTTCGCCCTCAAACGGCTCGAGCGCCGAAACATAGCTCAGCAGCGCGTCGAACCACACGTAGGTGACGTGCTTGGGGTCCCACGGCAGCTCGATGCCCCAGGATACGCGCTCCTTAGGCCTCGAGATGCTGAGGTCGCCGATGTCCTCCTCGAGCATCCTGAGGACTTCGTTGGCGTACCCAGCGGGCTGAATAAAGTCGGGGTGGGTTTTGATGTGGTCTATCAGCCACTCCCGGTACACGCTCATGCGGAAGTAGTAGTTGCCCTCTTTACGCAGCTCGGGCGGCACGTTGTCCTCGGGGAGTTTACCGTCTACCAGCTCTTTTTCGGTGACAAAGCGCTCCTGGCCCACTGAATACAGACCCTCGTACTCGTCGAAGTAGATGTCTCCCTTGTCATACACGCGCTGGAGCATCTCCTGCACAAACTTTTTATGGCGCTCGTCGGTGGTGCGTACAAAGCCGTCGTAGCCCACCCCCAGCGTGGCCCAGGCGTCGCGGAAGGACTTGCTGATGGTGTCGGTAAACGCCTGCGTTCCCTGCCCAGCGGCCTGAGCGGCTCGAGCCACTTTTTCGCCGTGTTCATCGGTGCCGGTCAGAAAAAAAGCGTCGTATCCGGCGAGGCGGTAAAACTCTTTAAGCGTATCGGCCACCGCAGTGGCGTAGGCGTGTCCGATGTGAGGCTGACCGTTCACGTAAAAAATAGGGCTGGTGATGTAGAAAGGTTGGGTCATTGGGCGGGGTTCTCCTAGAGAGTGGGTGGGAATAAAAAAGAGGCGCGTGACGCGCCCCTCGAGCTGGTTCCAAACTTGGAAAAGTTCAGGAACTCGAGGGACTAAATTGCATCATCGTCGCCTTCATGGAACTCAGTATAGCTCGAGCAGAATATGTGCGGTCAATCCTGATTAGATTCTTTCGTCTCCGGCTCGAGAATCACATCTTCGTAAATCTGCTCGAGGGTGATGAAGTCCTGCAAACAGGTGATTTCCAGTCGGTCCTCGAGCGCCTGATATTGCAGAAACTGCCAGTATCCTATTTGGCGTTGATAAACCTCCACTCGAACCTTGTTGGGATACACGCTGACGTACTGCTCGAGCGTGGGCATCAGCAGATAGTTGTCCCGCTTCTCAATCAGGTCACGGTTTATGGAAGTGGGGGAAAGCACCTCGACTATCAGACAAGGGTTGTACTCGATATATGGGTTTATACCCAGTGGAGCACACGATACCATCACATCTGGGTAGTAACCGTTTCCATTGGCCAGGGTCTTCATATCAGCAATGCGTCTACGGCAACCTTTTCTTCTAGCGCCGGGGCGAAGGGCATCCGAAAGATTGACAGCAATGGCGTTGTGGTTATCCGTACCACCAGACATAACGTAAAAACCCCCATGCTCAAATTCGTGGCGAACGTGGGCGGACTTCTCGAGTTCAATCCAATCCTCGAGCGTGTAGGGCAATTCTCGAGCGGCTTGGGACATATTTAAAGTTTAGCACCTGGGATAAACTGAGCCATGCGTGCGATGTTTCTCCTTGTGCTGATGGCGGTGGCAACCGCAGCAGCGGGCGGGGCCATCTCGAGCAACGACCACGATTCGGTGTATTACTCGAGCTACTGCCGCAAATATTCTTGTGTGCTCGAGGACCGGGGATTCTCGCACACCGACGGAGTGGATTTTGGGCAGTTCAAATACCGCCTGAAGGACGGCAGTGTTTTGATTCAGCATCGTTACGTTCCTTTCGACCCTTCAGAACACTATGCAAACGACTATGCGGTGGCGGTACTCACCCTCGAGCTGAGCAAGAAACTCACGCCCAAGCAACTCGGACGACGCCTGCTCGAGCTGGTCAATTACGGCACTGGCTCGAGCTTCACTCGTTTCCCCTTCGACTTTGCCTACAAATGCGTCCGCCCCACCCCGTCACCAAACGCTTATCCCTGGAACGGTCCTTATGGTGAGACCTATACTTTCGAGACACAGAAACAAAAATTCGAGTTGACCTGCGTCTGGAGCAGGGAAAACTGGGCCTTTTACCTGCACAGTGGGATTATTTTCCCTTCCTTCCGTTCACTCAAGAGTTATTCAGAGTAAACCACGGGTTTGACCCCGCCCTCGAGCGACGTTCATCACTCAACGGGTAAACTCTTGAGCATGACTTACCGAATCGGATACGGCGAAGACGCACACCAGCTAGAGACAGGTAGACCCCTGTGGCTCGGCGGCCTCGAGATAGCAGACAGCCCGCACGGGGCCGTGGCTCACAGCGACGGCGACGCGCTGCTGCACTGCCTGTCCGACGCGCTGCTCTCGAGCATTTCGAGCGGGGACATCGGAATGCACTTTTCCGACACCGACCCGCAGTGGAAGGGGGTCAGCAGTGAGCACATTCTCAAACACTGCCTCAACCGGGTGCTCGAGCAGGGTTATACCCCGGTCAACGTGGCGGCGGTGGTCACGCTGGACCGTCCCAAACTGGGGCCATTGCGCGACGCCCTCATCTCGAGGGTAGCGGAACTGCTGCAAATGAGCGTGCAAGACGTAGGGCTGACCTTCAAAACCAGCGAAGGGCTGGCCCCGAATCACATTCAGGCTCGAGCGACTTTACTGCTCGAGCACCCTTGAAGCATGTTAAATGTTGTTTTGTTCGAGCCGGAGAACGCGGGTAACGTGGGTAACATCGCCCGGACCTGCGCGGTGGTGGGTGCAAAGCTGCACCTGATTCGCCCTTTCGGTTTCCACCTGCACGACACCCAATTTCGGCGCGCAGGCATGGATTATCTCGAGGGGGTCACGCTGCTCGAGCACCCCGACTGGCTAGGATTCCGCTCGAGCGTTTCCCCAGAGGCACACTTGTGGGGCTTCACCTCCAAGACTGAACGCACCTTCTGGGAGGTGAGTTTCTCGAGCGAGGATTACCTGATTTTCGGACCCGAATCGCGGGGCCTGCCGCTGTGGATTAAAGCACAGCTCGAGCCAGTGACCATTCCGATGCCTGCGGGGGGGCGTTCGCTCAATTTGGCGGTGTCGGTAGGGATTGGATTGTACGAAGCGGTGCGCCAAATTCAGGGTGCAGGATAAAAATATTTACTTGGAATCACCTGACGCGTAATCGTGGGGGTAGTCCACTCGAGCTTGACCGAGGCCACGCCGCCATTCTCGTAATACTCGAGCCGGATAGGGTAGCGCTTTCCCCCCTCGAGCGTGATTTTGGCGCTGTATTGGGTGGCATCGTGGTCGTTCCACTCGTTGATGAGCGCCTGACCGTTCACATAAAGCCGCACGCCGTCGTCGGAGGTCACAAAAAAGGTGTACTCCTCGCCGTAAGGAATCAAAATATCACCGCTCCAGCGCACGCTAAAGGTCTCAGGGGCGATTCCGGGCGTGGGGCTGCTCGCCAGCCAGTCGAAATCGATTTGCGGGTCGGTCTGGGTCACGGGGGTTCCAGCAAACTCGAGCGCGTCGTAATACTGCGCCTTGAGACCGCTGCCGGGAGTAAAACCCAAACCGCTCGACCCACAGCTCGAGAGCAGGACCAGAGCCAGGGAAATGCCGACCAGGATGCGGTGTTTCATAGGAACCTCCAGGGTGCTGCGAGCAGTTTACAACCAGAGCCTTCAAAAAGCTCACTCGTCCGCTCGAGCTTTCTTTTGAAGCAAAGGTGCGGGTGTAGGTTCAGGTGATTTCTGGCCGATGCTCTGGCTGAGCACCATCGCGCCCACAATGAGCGCCCCACCCAGCCAGCCGCGCACCCCCAGCGTTTCCCCGGCCCACACCCAGGCAAAGAGTGCCGCAAACACCGGCTCGAGTGCGTACACGATGGCCGCCTCAGAGGCGCTGACCGCCTTTTGACCCAGCGCCATGAGCAGCGTGGTTCCCGCCGTGGCAAAAAAGGAGAGGTAGAGCAGGGTCCAGGGCAGGCTCGAGGGGATGAGCACGCCGCCCTCAAAGGTCAGTGCTCGAGGATTAAACAGGGTGGGCCAGCCCTGAGTAAGTAATCCCGGAACGCTCCACAGCAGGCTCAGAGCCGCCACAATCAGCATCTGAACACCGACCAGGGCCAGCGAATCATGTTCGCTCGAGCGCTCGAGGTAAATGATGTAGAGCGCGTAGGCAAAAGCGCAACCCAGGGTCCAGAAGTCCCCGCTCGAGAGGGGACCGCCCTCCGCCGAGATAAAGCCAATTCCAGCCAGCGCCAGGGTTGCCGCACCCCACACCACACCCGGCAGACGGCGGCGAAAGAAGAAGGCCAGCAACAGCGGAACCATCACCACGTTTAGGCCGGTGATAAACGCGCTGCGGTTGCTGCCAATCAGGGTCAGCCCGATGGCCTGAGCGATGTAACTGGCAAAGTTGAGCACTCCTAAAATCAGGCCATCGCGCCACAGGGTGCGGTCCGCTCGAGCGGCTCTCCTGAGCATAAACGGCACGAAGGGAATCAGGCCCAGCGAAAAGCGTAGCGCGGTCAGCACCTCGGGTTTGAGGGTGTGGGTGGCGTCTTTGACCAGAGCAAAGGTCGTGCCCCACAGTAAAGTGACCAGCACGAGGGTGAGCAAACCTTTAGCGTGTGCGGACATACAGGCTCGAGCATATCAGGGAACTTGGGTTGGCTCGAGTCCACAGTTGTCAAATAGGCTAATGTGAAAGGGCCTCGAGCGGGCGTGGTGAATGACAATCAGGGTAAGCAGGATTTTCTCCAATGCCGAAAAGGGCGCACCCAAGCGCCTAGGAACGCTTGGGTGCAAATCTTCCCTTCTCAAAGGGGGTGAAAGTATTTCTAACCACCGCTATTCTAGCAGAATACAACGAAAGCGCAACCCGAAAGGGAAGCCCGATTGGATAGGATTTCTGAACCTCGTTCTGAACTTCATCCGTATCCTGCTAGACCTCCTCAAATGAGGATTAACCCTGATTGATTGATGCTAGACCGCTCGAGGCCCCTTAATCGGGGGTTTTGACCTCACATCACAATAAAATTCACCCAAACGCCAAAATTTGGCACTCGAGCGAACACCTCGAGCAAATCTCTATCCCTAGCTCGAGAAGCGGCTCACATTCCGGTGTATGCTGTCCCTATGGTCGTTCTTGGCATTGACCCTGGCCTCGCCAATCTGGGTCTCGGCGTGGTACAGGAAGAGTCGCGCAAAAGCCGTGCCCTGTTCTATGACTGCTTTGAGACCAGCAGCAACCGCAGCCTGCCCGAGAGATTGGGCTACCTGTATCAGGCGGTGAGCGACACCATCCGCATTCATAAACCCGAGTGCGTGGCCATGGAGGAGCAGTTTCTCAAAAAGCAGGCCGACATCGCCTTCAAGGTGGGTCAGGCGGTGGGCGTGGTGCAACTGGCGGTGTTTCAGGCCGGACTCGAGATGCACACTTACGGCCCCATGCAGGTCAAGCAGGCGCTGGTGGGCACTGGGCGGGCCGACAAGGAGCAGGTGATTTACATGGTCAAGGCCACCCTGGGCGTGCGCGACCTGACCAATAACCACGCCGCTGATGCGCTGGCGCTGGCGCTGACCCATTTAGCCAGCCGTAAGTTTTCGGCGCTGGTGTCAAGATAGGGTTATCAGTCGTCAGTTTTCAGTTATCGGTTTGAACCTTTGACCTTCCATGCTCGAGCCAAACCAAACACAGAACTGAAGACTGATAACTGATAACTCACCCCTCACAAAGCACCCCTGTTCCCATGCTCCAGACCCTCCTGATAGTCGCCATCAACCTGATTCCGGTGCTGTTCTGGTTCTGGTGGTTCGAGGGCCGCGACCCCATCCCCGAGCCTCGAGCGCTGTTGCTTCGCACCTTCGCATATGGCGCAGTGGGCTACGTGCTGGCCACCCTGCTCGAACTCGACGTGCTGCGCTTGCTCGGTCTTCCGGCAGTCTCTATTCTGATGGTCCTGATTATTGCCGCGCTCGAGGAAACCATCAAATACCTGGCCGCCAGCACCATTTTACGCCACAGCGACTTCGACGAACTCATAGACGGCCTGATTTACGCTACCGTCGCCGCGCTGGGGTTTGCCTTCTTTGAAAACGTGATGTACGGCATTCAGTACGGACTGGGCAGCACTTTTTTGCTGCGCGGAGCGCTCACCACCCTGGCCCATGTGCTGTTCGCTGCATCGTGGGGCGTGGCGATGGCGGTCAAGAAGTTCATCGGAGGGCGTTACCTGCTGCGTTCGGCGCTGTTGTTGAGCATGGTGCTGCACGGCGCTTTCAACTTTTTACTGCTCGAGCAGCAAAAGAACGCCTGGTATTTGCTGCCCATCCTGGGCCTGTTCGTGACCATGTATCTGCTGACCCTGAACTATTACCGCACCACCTTAAAGCGCAACCGCAACCGCATTCACGGCGCAAGGATGCTCGAGCGTGGGAAGGAATTGGGAGGGTGAGAGGGTAGGAGAGTGGGAGAGTGAGAGGGTAGGAGGGTAGGAGGGTAAGTGCGTAAGTGGGTTGGTCAAGCTTAGAGTGCCTCGAATCCGGTGTTTCCCTCCACCCACTCTTCGCCGTCCGAGGTATGCTCGAGCTTCCACACCGGTAGGGCCACCTTGATGCGCTCGATGAGATAATCGCACGCTGTGATTGCGGCGCGGCGGTGCGGGCTACCCACCCCCACCAGGATGCTCATTTCGGCGGGGTACAGCCGTCCGGTGCGGTGGGCCACGTATACGCCGCCTATGGGCCATTTCTCACTGGCCTCGAGCGCTAGACCCTCGAGCACCTTGACACACATGGGGCCGTAAGCCTCGTACTCGAGGTACTCCACGTCCTTGCCTTTGTTGGGGGTGCGGACCGTGCCGGTAAAAAAGCTCTGTGCGCCCCAGCCGGGACGCCGCAGGAACTCGAGCGCGTCCTCGAGCGAGAGCTTGCTTTCAGTTACCAGAAAACGGGTTTCCATCAGCCACCCGCCACCGGGGGCAGAAAAGCCACCGCGTCACCCTCGCTGAGCCGTGTGTCCGGGGTGGCGTACACCTCGTTGATGGCGGCCATACAGCCCGTGAGCGTCAAGGGAAAGCGGGCCTCGAGTAAGAGCGCCGCCTCGCGCACGCTCGCGCCCTCCGGCAGCTCGAGCGCGGTCTGGCCCACGCCCGCTTCGCGTTTGAGTTTGGCAAAAAGTAATACCTGAACTTGCATGGCTTCAGGGTACACCAGCCCACTCGAGGATAAGGTTGGACTCGTCCCGTTTTGTGGGGCCTCGAGCGCAAAAACAGGTTCATCGGTTGGCACGCTCGAGGGAATTGAACCTGAACAGACTCTCGAACGTATCTTGGTTTAGAACTTGTTCTCAGGAGGAATTTATGAAAACCATCACCCGCGCTGGACTGTTGTTTGCTGCCCTCACCGTTGCTGGCCTCGCCTTTGCCACCCCCTCGTTTCAATTCAGCACCGACGCCAAGATGAACCTGATGGCGTCGGGAGGCAAGATTGACGTATCCCCCTTCTCGGGCATGAAGCTGTACTCGCACAACGTGCGGGCCTCGAGCGCGACCCTGGTCTACACCGGAAAAGACGCGGCAGGTGCTTACGCCTTCTACGACAAGGCCCTCAAATCTGAAGGCTGGAAGGATTCCCCCGACGGCATGATGAAGGAAGACGCCACGATGAAGGATGGCGCAATGAAAGATGGTGCCATGAAAGACGGGGCTATGAAAGATGGGGCTATGAAAGATGGGGCTATGAAAGACGGGGCCATGAAAGATGACGCCATGATGGGTGCAGGTCCCATCACCGACGCGGACCGCAAGATGGCCGAGAACATGAAGATGAAAGACAACAGCTACCACGGCTTTTATAGTATGAACAAAAACATCATCTCCCTGACCACCAAAACGATGTCTGGGAAGGTCACAGTGACTTTGACTGTCAAGTAAATTTGCGTCTTCTCGAGCGCCGTCACCGCGTTTCACTCCTACAGGGAAATGAAGCGCGGTGATTTTTTCGTCTCGAGGTCCGGTTTCGAGCGGTTAAACTGCGCTCATGAACTGGCTGCTCAAAAGTGAACCCGATGTTTTCTCTTACGCCGACCTCGAGCGAACTGGGCGCGAACCCTGGAGCGGAGTCCGAAATTACCAGGCCCGCAACTTTTTACGTCAGATGGTGACGGGAGAGCAGGCATTTTTTTACCACTCGAGCACCAAACAGGCCGGCATCGTGGGCATCTGCGAAATCGCTCGAGCGGCTTACCCGGACGACTTGCAATTTGACGCCTCGAGCGACTATTTCGACCCCAAAAGCAGCCCCCAGAACGTGCGCTGGAGCATGGTGGATGTGGTCCCGGTGCGTGCTTTTCCGCTTGTTTCACTGGAAAAGTTGCGGCTGGATGCCCGTCTCGAGCAGTTTGCGCTGGTCAAGCGCGGTAATCGCCTCTCGGTGCTGCCGGTGAGCGACCTCGAGTGGGCCACAATTCTGGAACTGACCCACTCGAGTTGACGGGCCTTAAATTGGTACACTGGCGTTCATGACTCCGCCTGACCCCTCCCCCAAAAACGCCACGCTTGAGCCACTTTCAGAAGTGCTTTACCCGCTCGAGGACGGTATCGGCTCAGTAGCACTGGTACAGCAGGTGGGCGATGATAAAAGCATCGTGAACGCCGCTCGAGTTTCGTTTGCCGGAGATAATTCCCTCCCCCTTGACGAGCGCGACGCTAAACTTATCAAGTATCTGCTCAAACATCATCACGGCTCTCCGTTCGAGCATAACAGCCTCACTTTTAAAGTGGTTGCTCCTATCTTTGTAGTCAGGCAATGGCAACGACATCGTATTGCATCTTACAATGAAATTTCGGCGAGGTATGTGGAAGTGCTTGAGCGCTTTTACACCCCGCTCGAGTTTCGTGAGCAGGCCAAAAATAATAGACAGGCCAGCGTTGCTGCAAGTGAATCGCTCGAGCAGGACAAAGCCCGTGAACTCTATGAGTCAGCCTGGAAAGCTTCGTTTGAGGCGTACCATCAACTGCTCGAGTTGGGCGTGGCCAAAGAGCAGGCGCGGGGTGTGCTCCCCGTCACGCAATACACCGAGTTTTATTTCACCTGCAATTTGCGGGCTTTATTTCACTTTTTGGGGCTACGAGACCACGCCGGGGCGCAGTGGGAAATTCAGCAGTACGCCAGGGCGCTGGCCCAGCTTGCCGAACCCCTTTTCCCTTCGGCGTTTGGGGCGTGGCGCGAGCTTCAAGCTGAGCATTGAGCGCAGCCCCCAGCACTTGAGCGTTCCTTAAAATTGCATCTCAGACAAACTCGAGTGCGTCCGCTCGAGCGTACACTGAACTCGAGATGAATTTTAAAACGCTTTTTGAGATTATCCGGGATAGTTATCTGGCCTTCAACATAGATAAGGTTCCCCGCCTGGGCGCGGCACTTTCTTACTTCGTCTTCTCGAGCATCGCGCCTTTGCTGGTGGTGGCGGTGGGCATTGTGGGCATCGTATTGGGGCGTAGCGAGGCGCAAAAACAAATTATCAGCGCGGTATCGGATTCGCTGGGTAAGGAGACCGCTAAGGCGCTGGACGAGCTGATTAAAACAGCCGCTCAGCCCGGCGCAGGGGTCATTGCAACCATCATCGGCTTGGTGCTGGCTTTTTTTGCGGCTTCGGGCATCTTCGCTCAGATTAAGGACGCGCTCAACACTGTTTGGGACATCAAACCCATCCCTCCCAAGAACGGTATTCTGGGTCTGATTTTTGCGCGGCTGTTCTCCATTCTGGGCGTGCTGGTTTTCGGAATTTTCGTCATCGCTTTTCTGGCCGCTCGAGTGGCGCTGGCCAGCTTCAGCACCCAACTCGGCCTCGAGAACCCAGTGTTTCTGGGCTTCCTCAGCAACGCCCTGTCGGTT
>Ga0209724_1001260_pt1 | contig 23294 bp, 22 predicted proteins | sample grotaG_FD_184143 | JGI IMG/M metagenome (GOLD analysis project Ga0209724, IMG submission 184143) | Glacier valley bacterial and archeal communities from Borup Fiord, Nunavut, Canada, to study Microbial Dark Matter (Phase II) -... | ecosystem: Environmental > Aquatic > Freshwater > Ice > Glacier ...
GCCGACCAGGCCACTCATCATGATTGGCTGATCGGCCTTATCAGTTTGAGTGCGCTTTTTATCCCGCTTATTTTAACTTTCTGGTTAAATTTGTTCCGGCTTTGCTGGTTGTATTGGCGTAGTTGGCGAAGAAGCTGGTCAGCTCCCGCAGGCTTAGAGGCTCTTGCACTAGACTCTGACTACCCTGAAATCAAGTTGGAAATCAGGCTCTGGCATAGTACGGGTTTGTTTGCCTTTAACCTGCCAAAGCTGCTCCCCTGGTCAAAAAATATGGTAATTGTTTCAACCGGGATGGTAGCCCAGCTTGACCTGGAGGAGTTACGGGCAGTATTACGGCATGAAGTTACTCATCTTAAAGCCCACGATTTTTGGGTCATCTGGTTGGCGGGCTGGTGGCGCGAAGCCTTTTTTTACCTGATTTATGGCAAAAGGTTTTTTACTTTACTACAGCAAGAGCAGGAATTGGTTTGTGATGAAAGGGTAGCCCTGGAGAGTGGGCCAGCTCTGGCACTAGCGTTGGCGGACGCTTTACTCAAGGTCTGGGAAGAAACCACTGGTAAAAACAAGCAGCAGTGTGGCCTGGACGGGTTTAAAGCCCCTGGTCTCGCCGCCGAGCAGGTTAGAAATCTTACCGAAGAGCGCGTAACTCGCCTGCTTGATTCGGATAGTCTGGAAAAGAGTCAGTTATCTGGTCAATCAGGCGTAGCCAGGCTAAAGGCTGGGGGAATGTTAGGAAGTGCCTTATTTTTATGGTTAGGCGGGTTAGTGCTAGTCCACCTGCTTATGATACCGTTGGGTTGTGCGGTTTCGTTAGGGCTAATTTAGCTGAATGGTAGGTTAATCAGGCGAATTTTTCTTAATAATCAATACTAATCATATTATATAAATTTCTGACCAACAATTTTTATTTGCTACTTACTCACCAGGAAGTTGCTTTAAGCGGTCTTTGCGGTGTCGCCAGAGCAGCCAGCTCCCGCAAATTATAATCGCTGCTATCGCCGTTAGTTGGGCGGTTCTGAAACCTCCATAGGTCAGACTATCCGTTCTCAGGCTCTCGGTAAAATACCGTCCCACGGAATAAATTACCCAATATAACAGAAAAATATCTCCCTCCTGGCGTTTCCAGCCAATCTTTTGTTCAAGCCAGGTCGGGCTGGAATAATGGGCTTCTTTAGGTTTCCAACCCATTTTCCGCTCAATCCAGCTTGTGCCAGGGTGAAGGGCGAAATAGAGAAGTACCAAAAAACAACCATAATCCCAGAGTGACTCATAAAGAAAAGTTGGGTGAAATAAACCGTCAGGGCCAGGATAGCTTGGTGTACCACAACGGGTATCAATCGTGCCAGGGTGTCCATCTGTCCGAAACTGGCAAGGGATTTTTATTCCCCAGGGTAAATCAGTCGATTGACCATAGGCTTCGTTATTCATGAAATTACCCCACCGCCCAATACTTTGAGCTAGTACCAAGCCTGGAGCAACATAATCTACCCACCGCCAAACTCTTATTTTTGCTCGGCGGGCATAAATAATTCCGCCTATCAATCCTCCTACAACCCCGCCCTGAATAGCAATCCCCCCTTCCCAGATGGCGATTATCTTATCGGGATGTTGCGAATAAGTTTGCCAGGTAAACACTACAAACCAGAGGCGCGCCATTACCAGACTGGATACCAGTACCACTGGCAGCAGTCGCCAGACATGATTATAATCTTCGCCATTTAGTTCGGCCAGATAAGCGGCTAGTAGACAGGCTAAAATTACTCCACAGGTTATTAATAATCCGTACCACCGAAAACGTAAAGGTCCCAGGTTTAGGAGGTCAGGTTCGTTACCGCCCTGAAGTCTTAGTAAGAAGAAAACTGATGCAACAAGCAAATATACACCAAGAACTGAATACCAACGAAGTAGAAAATAGGGTAAGGCTGTCCAATTCACCCGCGAGATTAATTTATTCATAGGCTGTTTAGCTTTAAGAGTTTCCTGTTTTTAGGTTTAGATAATTCAATATGTACGTACATATTGAGTATACTAATTCAGAGCTACCAGTTTGTCAACATTTTTCCAGCGTATGAAGTGGAATCCATTATTAAGTAAGCATAGAATTGGGTCTAATATAAAAACAAAAGCTGCTCATTCAGTTTCAAAACGAGGTCCGAACTGAATTGAGCAGCCAGGAATTAAGCCTTGAACCAGGCTTTTTGCCAGCCCGTCATCTGATCAATTTCCATTGTTTGAGCTTTGATAATAGCCTGGGCTAAGGTGTTTAGCTCAGGCCGCTGAGTTTTGGTAGCTACCAGATTAGCCATGTTAACCGCCTGTTGATGATGGGCAATCATCATTGTCAGGAATTGCTTATCAAAGTTCTCATCCTTTGCCGTTTTGAGCTTGTCCATATCACTCATCATGGTCATCATGCCCGGCACACTCATCGAGTCAGCAAGCGGTTTGGCATTGTTCCATTTTGCTAACCAACTGGTCATATCGCCAATCTCTTTGCTCTGAGCGGCAATAATGTCTTGCCCAAGTTTGATTAGTTCAGGACGTTTAGTATTGGTAGGAATCAGTTTTGCCATATCAATAGCGGATTGATGATGCACAATCATCATCTGCATAAAGTTTAGTTCAAAATCCATCCCACTCATACCCTTCAAACTATCAGTCATAGGGTCACTACCCATATTGTCCGCTACCGCTCCGGCGGGTTTGGTGGTCATACTACCCATACTTGCGTCTGTAGTAGCCGCAGGTTTGGAGGTAGCACCCGCCGCCACCGTAGCGGCAGGCTTAGTCATCTCCATTTGGCCCATACTTGGACTGGTAACTGTGCTATCCCCGCAAGCGGCAAGCACTACCGTCAAAAGTACAATAAGAACCGCGAGGATGGGGAACCGTCGCTTCATTTTATCTAACCTTTCCATTTATCTGTAGAGGGATGCGCAAATTTGCTACAATCCCTTGTTACTGCCAGCCTGGTAACTCACACTTCAAAGTCACAAGCCTCAACCAACCATAATTAACAACGCTCTTTCCACTAACAGTTTAAGCCAATGGGAACGGCTTACCCTGAGTGGCTACAGTAATTCAGGTTGGATTATAATGTGATTATATACTACTGTCAATAGTATTACAGTGCTTCTATACGCTTTGTATATTTTTGCCAACAATGAGAAGCTTTATCCTTAAACATGTTATACTTCAAGAGCGGAATATAAGCTGGGCATTATATTTTGAAAGCTAACCAATGAGTAGACAGCAAGCCCCGCTCCTTAATTTTCATCAACTTGAGCTATTTTATCGGGTGGTGCAAGCCGGAAGTTTCTCGCGGGCTGCCGAAGAATTATTTATTAGTCAGCCAGCCATTTCTACCCAGGTACGCGACTTTGAAACTACCCTTGAACTAAAACTGCTTGAGCGGGCTGGCCGGAGTTTCCAACTAACCGCCGCCGGGAACCTGGTTTATCAGTACGCCCACCAAATATTTGCTCAGGTTGGCGAAATGGAACGAGCTATTACTGATTTGAAGGGATTAGTTATTGGACAGCTAAACCTGGCTTCCAGCACTACCGTTGGCGAATGTATTCTGCCCCAGGCTTTTGGGCAATTCAAAGCTACCTATCCTGGCATTGAGTTGAAATTACACATTGCCAATACTGCCCAGGTGGTAGAGAGGGTTGTGGCTCGTGAGTTTGATTTGGGTTTTGTAGGGGAAGAGGTCACGGCGGCGGACCTAGTGGTGGAACCCTTTTATCAGGATGAAATTGTGCTTTTTGTTGGGCTGTCACATCCCCTGGCTGCCAAAACTGAAATTACTTTGCCTGAATTAGTAGAATTAAATTTGGCTTTTGTAACCCGCGAAAAAGGCTCTGCCACCCGCAAATGTGCTGAAAAAACTTTAAGTGCCGTAGGATTACAACCTAACATTGCCATGGAATTGGGTAGTAATGAGGCTGTCAAGCGGGCCGTGATGGCTGGATTGGGGGCAGGTATGTTGTCGGCTTGCACACTTGTACCGGAGGTACGGGCCGGAATGGTCAGAATTATTGAGGTGCAAGGACTAAAATGTTTGCGCCAATTCAGTTATATTTATCGTCAAAGCCGTACCCTCCTGACTCTTGAGCGGTGCTTTTTGGAAGTAATGTTGAAATCGCTGGATTCTTCACCGTTTTGAGCTGACTCGAACATAGGCGGAGAATATCGGCTCACAAACTTTTTAAAGTTGCACAGTTAGAAACAGAAAGAGGTTTAAAGGATGCCTGAAGAAAAAGTTCAAAATCCCAAAACCCAAGAAAAGATAATTGACATTTATCGCAAACGGGCCAAAGGCTATGACACCAGTGGTATCAGTTCGTTTGGGACATGGCGGAAGGAAGCAATCAGGAAGCTGAATTTAAGGCGCGGCGATCTGGTGGTTGATATGGGTTGTGGCACTGGACTTAATTTCGCACTGTTGCAAGAGGCGATTGGCCCGGAAGGGAAACTGATCGGCGTTGACCTGACCGATGCTATGCTCGATCAGGCTCAACAGCGAGTAGCCAAACACGGCTGGAAAAATGTTGAACTGGTGCAAAGCGATGCCACCCAGTATAAATTTCCAGCTCAAGTGGGTGGCATCATTTCCACTTTTGCCCTCACTTTTATCCCAGAGGCAGAGCGCGTAATCCAACAGGGCCGTAATGCCCTAGCTCCTGGGCGAATGTGGGTAGTGCTGGATATGGCCTGGCCTGCTGGTTGGCTGTTGAGGTTGCGCCCACTCTTGTTCTTTTTACCCCGCTATGGCATCACGGCTGAGGTAATCAAACGCCGCCCGTGGGAAACGATTATTCAGACGATGGAGCAACAACTTGGTGAGGTGGAACGAAAGCAGTTCTGGTTCGGCTTCTTTTATCTAGCTTCCGGAAGGCAAGCTCATTAACTACTTTTCCTTTAGAAAATCCCTTTCAGGTTACAATTTTGTACCGACAGCCCAGAAAATTTCGATGTCAGTTTTGTCAGGTTCGCCGTTCACGTCAACTGACGTGCTACTGGTGACACATCACTGCCTACCCACCAGACCGTAATTAAAGTCAGTTAATCCAGCTCCGGTCATTAATTGCTCTATCTGGTTGCGGCTGAAACCTAACCATACGTCCGCCATTTCGACCTTGAACCACTCATTATTATGTTGGTCAATATCGGTTATTACCACCCTTCCACCGGGCTTCACTATCCGCGCCATCTCATTTAGCATCACTTGCGGCTCAGGAGCATGATGTAAAACCATATTAGCAAAGGCAACCTCAGCCTGCTGATTATCTAGCGGCAACTGACTGACACTACCTTGCCGCGTCTCAATATTGTTAAAACCAAGTTTAATCATATTTTCGCGGGCTACCGCCAACATTCCTTCCGAATCATCTATAGCAATTACCTGACGGGTATAGGGGGCAATTCCAGCGGAGAGAAAGCCAGTGCCACAACCAACATCCACCACTAAAGCTACTTTTCCCCTATTAAAACCAGCCGCCGCCACCGCTTTTTCTATCACTTCCTCGCCATAATAATCCTGACGAATCCTATCCCACTGACGGGCTACCCCATTGAAATAGGTTTTTACCTCTTCACTGTTTGGCATACTTATTCCTCTTTCTTCGGTAAATAAAAAGCCGCTAAAAAGCCAGATAACACCGTAAGTAAGCCAACTAGCATAAAAGCCGCTTCCATACTAATCAGGTCGGAAATTATTCCGGCAAAAAAAGCTCCAAAAGCATAGCCACTATCCCGCCATAAACGGTACACTCCTACCGCCGATGCCCGCCATTCCGGGTGAACGATATCGCCAATGGCGGCTAAGAGGGTTGGATAAACCATAGCCGTCCCCAGCCCCAATAGAAACGCCCCTGTGTACCAATTCCAATAGCTATTGCCAAGCACTAAAAGATAAATCGCTCCACCTTGTAACACCATCCCGCCAACGATTAAGGGTCTGCGCCCCATCCTGTCAGATAACCCGCCTGTAATTAGTTGTAACACCCCCCAACTGGCAAGGTAAGTCGCCCCAATCGCCGCTATTGCCTCAATTGACAGTCCAAAACGAGCCAGATAAAGCGGCATTAAACCCCATATCAGGCCATCATTAAGATTATTGACTAAACCCGCCTGACTGATGGCAAACAAGCGTTTATCTTGCCAGCTTACCAGCTTGAAGATTTGGGCAGTGGAAGGTTTTTCGCTTGCAGGGTGTTGGCTGGCTTCCTGCCGAGCATAAGCCTGGGTTTCCCTTACAAAAAAGAGCGATAAAATTAAACCTGACCCGGCAAAACCCAAACCCATAATAAAAGGGTAAGGTCTTAGCCCGTAAGCTCCGGCAATATAACCCGCCGCTAAAGTAGAAGCTGCTACCGCGATATAACCGGCGGCCTCGTTCAAGCCCATTGCCAGCCCGCGCCGCTTGGAACCTACCAAATCAATTTTCATGATTACGGTGGTTGACCAGCACAACCCCTGATTGATGCCCAACAGGACATTGGCAAATATTATCCATTCCCAGGTAGGGGCAAACATCAGAATCAGGGGAAAGGGCAAGCCGAATACCCAGCCAGTTACTAACAGAGTTTTGCGCCCTATTTTGTCCGATAATCGCCCTGCCAAAAAATTGACCCCGGCTTTTACCAAGCCAAAACTGATGATAAAAGATAAGGCCGCGCTTTTGAGGGCAATCCCGAAATCTTTCTCGGCAATAAGCGGTAAGAGGGTGCGCTCTAAACCAATCATGGCCCCCACAAACCCATTCACTACTACCAGCAAACTAAATTGTGCCAGATTTTCTCGTAAGCCTAATTTAAGCCCTGTGGTAATTTCTGGGGAAGGGGGCGGGACCTCTTTCTTTAGCACCGGATTGGTCTCCTTAAAGCGCAAGGGAAGAAATAGCCCGCCCAAGATTTAGCTTAATTATGTTATCGAAACCTTCAGGTTTAGGCGGAATATCCGCCGTCATAAACTCTACAAACTCGCTCAGACTGCGGGGTTGCAAGGCTGGATTAAAGCGGCGTTCAAAGCCGAGAGTGGAGCTGGGCTTGCCACTCATACCCCTTCCACAAGCTGACCCGGCAAAGTGGGTCGGGTAAATTTCCAGGTAGTCAGGCAAGGTCGCCAGTTTCTCAAACAGGCTGTGGTAAAGTTGGGCTGCTCCTTCTGCCCCACCAAAATCAGGCCGCCCAACATCGCCCACAAAGAGAGTATCCCCGGTTAGTAACAACCAGGCTTCGTTACTGCGGGTTTTATCCGTTACCAACAGGCAAACACTTTCGGGGGTGTGACCGGGGGTATGCAGCACTTTCATTTTTACATTGCCTAAATCAAGCTCAATGTCATCCTGTAAGGGGGTAAATTCAAAGCTGGCCTGGGCTGAAGCGTGCAGGCAGAGAGCCGCCCCGGTTAGCTCGGCTAAACGACGATTACCGGAGCGGTGGTCAGCCTGAACATGAGTATCTATGACATGGGTAATTTGCATCCCATAACGCTTGGCGGTGTTAATATAGCTATCAATATCGGGCAATTGCGGGTCAATAATGGCACAGCGAGCCTTGCCCGCACAGCCAACAAGATAGGCGGCACAGCCGGTATTGGGATAGAGAAATTGGCGGAAAATCATTTAGTCTTCTCCTTTGTTGAAACTTTTAAGTAATATTTAGAAGAAGGATACCTGTATTATGGTATAATTTCCAATACATCTTTCTCGCTTTATCTATATACCCTGGCTTATAGATAACTCTTGAAGAATTGTTCAGCTTATACCTAATGACCAGCGAGTTGAGCTTGAAATCAAGAAAACTTCATTCCCAATTCAATATCTACTCATTTTATAAAGCCAATAAAAAAGGGCTTGGTTGTTGGGCGGCAATTTTAAGCCTACCTGTAATATTGCTCCTGGTTATTATTCTTGCCAACAATTTGCCCACCGATTTATCACTCGAAGCGGCCCATTATGATACTGAGAAGTGGGTTGGTAGAGAGGTGCGCTTAAAAGGCTGGGTACGTCTGTTTGAAGGTAGTAGCGGGCCACATTTTGCCATAGAAGACGCGCAGCACAACCGGGTAGGTTTACCTAATTATGATACTGATCTTCTGAAATCCCTAATTGGGAAATTCGTTATGGTAGAGGGCAAACTTGATTTCAATGAAACCTATGGCATCTATCTTACTACCCACTCCCTAAAACCAGCTTCCCTGGATAACCCAGGATAAAAACCAGATTAAGAAGAAATTAGAACGGGGTTAATACTATTGACTGTAGTATTGGCTTAGTGCTAGAATTTTGTAGACGAACTTAACACCTTGCTCTCTGCTTCTTTTTAAAACTGCTGCATCTATCAATAATACATTTTCTCAAAGAGAAAGGTTGCTTGACCTGGCTACTCCTGCTTTAAAACCCGAAAAAGCGGGTCGTAATATTACCTGGGGAATTGTATTACTTTTTGTCCTGGCTTTGTTAGGACTGTTAGGTTTTAGCTTACTCAACCAAGGCGGTAGCGGAACTGCTAAACAGCCCTTTAGTCAACCCCCAGCTTTTACCCTCAAATTGTTCGACAGCTACGGATGGGAAGGTAAATCTGAAATAAGCCCGGCACAGGTCAAAGGCCGCCCCTTCATAATTAATTTCTGGGCCAGTTGGTGTATTCCTTGCCGGGATGAAGCCCCAATCCTGAAAAAACTGTCAGAAGAGTATGCTCCCAAAGGGGTGGTTTTCCTGGGCATCGCTTATCAAGATCGTCAGGAGGATTCGTTAGCCTTTCTGCAACGCTACGGAATTAAATATGCCAATGGGCCGGATGTCACCGGTGAAATCTCGATTGATTATGGTACCACTGGTATTCCTGAGACCTGGTTTATAGATGCTGAGGGTAAGGTGGTACGCAAATATATCCGCCCCCTGACCGAGCCGATACTCCGAGAATTCCTGGACGGGCTGGTAAAGGGTAAATAAGCCGAATGAATACTCTCAACTACAAAATCTACTGGTAGAAACCTGGGGAATTTCAAAATGTATCTGAGTGATGTAGGAATAATAGCCCTGGCGCTGGCCTTAGTTTCAGCCATTTGGACGGGCAGTACCGCCGTAATCGGGGTCAGAAGCGGGAGAGCCGAATTAGCCATTAGCGCCCGGCGGGGGGTCTATCTAACGCTGGCTCTGGTTGGGGTCGCCAGTCTGCTATTGATTTTTTCTTTTGTCAGCCAGGATTTTGGTTTACGTTATGTGGCCGAACGCTCCAGCCGGGACATGCCCTGGTATTATATTGCCGCTTCCTTTTACGGTGGGCAAGAAGGTTCACTCCTTTTCTGGAGTTTAATGTTAGGTATTTTTACCGCTATTGCCGTAAAAAACCAGTATCGGCAGCAACCAACCCTGATTCCTTATTTTATCGCCGTCCAGATGGTTATCCAAATTTTTTTCCTGATATTACTGGTTTTTGTTAACTCTCCTTTTGAACGCCTCAACTTTATACCGCCGGATGGGGCAGGCTTAAACCCAATCTTGCGGGATTGGGGAATGTTAATTCACCCACCGATGCTGCTTACTGGTTATATGAGTGTATCGGTACCTTTTGCCTTTGCTATGGCGGCCCTGATTAGTGGTCGGCTGGATAATGAATGGCTCAAAGCCAGTCGACGTTGGATTCTTATCTCCTGGGTTTTCCTGAGTCTGGGTAATTTGCTTGGTAGTTGGTGGGCTTATCATGTTCTGGGCTGGGGCGGGTATTGGGGTTGGGACCCGGTTGAAAACTCGGCTATAATGCCCTGGTTTACTATGTCGGCCCTTTTGCATTCGGTACTGGTACAGGATCGGCGAGGGCTGCTTAAAGTCTGGAATATGGTGCTGGTAATCCTCAGTTTTAATCTCTCTATTTTTGGTACCTTTTTGGTGCGAAGTGGGGTTATCGCCTCAGTCCATAGTTTCTCTCTTTCCGCTATTGGCCCTTTCTTTTTCTTTTTCCTGGGTTTCTGTTTAATTGCGCCGATAGGGCTGCTGGTCTGGCGGTTGCCGCAACTTAGAGTGAAACAAACTATCGATTCCCTGGTCTCCAAAGAGGCGAGCTTTCTGTTTAACAATTTACTTTTTATCACGATTGCGGCAGTCACCTTTTGGGGGACAATCTTCCCCCTGGTGAGTGAAGCGGCCACGGGCAACAAAGCCACCGTTGGCAAACCCTTTTTTGACCAGGCTAACGGGCCTCTTTTCCTCGGTTTAATCCTGTTGATGGGCTTAGGCCCTTTAATCCCCTGGCGCAGAGCTACCCGCGATGTTTTGTTACGGAATTTGCTAAAACCCGTAGCGGCAGGAGGAGTCTTGGTAACGGTCTTATTAGTTTTGGGACTCAATGAGCCAGCCGTTTTACTGGCCTATGGAGTTTGCGCTTTTGTGGTAGCGGGAATCCTGGTGGAATTTTACCGGGGGGCGCGAGTGCGGCGGCAACAAAGCGGCGAAAATTGGCTGAGGGCCATCATCAGGATAACCTGGCGAACCCCTACGCGCTACGCTGGTTATTTGGTGCATCTTGGCATAATATTTATAGCGGTGGCCGTAATCTCTTCCTCGGTTTACAAAATCGAGCAGCAAGTTATTTTAAAACCCGGTGAGAAAACCACTATTGGAGCGTATAGTCTAACGCTAATGGGAGTTACCGAGCGGCAAGAAAATGGCACTACCGTAATTTCTACCCCACTTAAAATTAGTCGTGATGGCGGGAGTAGCGAAACCATTTCCCCGGAGAAACGGATTTATGCTGGTTTTGAGAACCAGCCCACCACCGGAGTGGCTATTCACAGCACCTTTGCCGAAGATTTGTATGTGGTATTTAGCGGCCTGGGCGACAATAATGCCGTTAATTTCCATCTGTTTATTAATCCGATGGTTATCTGGCTCTGGCTTGGTGGTGGGCTTCTGATTTTCGGTGGCCTTATTTGCTGGTATCCGCGAGTGACCCAAAAAGTTAATACAACTGTCCGGCAAACAAGCAAAAGTCCACAGGCAGTGGAGGTATGAAGTTCAAAATAATGGCAAACTTCAACATTCATAATTCTGTATTTCTAAAACTGATTTTGAGCTTTTCCCTGATTATACTGGGGTTGGAATTAGTTGGCAGCCCGGTAGCCCAGGCCCAGGTAGTGCCGCCCTCACCCACCGAATCCAGTCCCTATGATGCGGAAACGTTTAAGGTTGCCGACCAGCTTCAATGCCCGGTTTGTCAGGGGGTTACGGTGGCCTACTCTAACTCAGGGCTGGCCCAACAAATGCGGGTGCTAATCAAGAAAAAACTAGAGCAGGGTGAGGACCAGACCCAAATCCTCCAATATTTTGTGGAGCGATATGGTGAAGGCATTTTGACCACTCCCCCTAAACAGGGCTTTTTCTTATTGGTCTGGTTACTACCAATCGCCGCTCTTTTGGTGGGGGTACTGATAGTTACGGGGGCCTTAAAAAACTGGCGACCTCGCCGTTACCAGGCCAAAATTACCAGCCCTGACCTTGAAATAGGACTACCTTCGATTGCGCTGGCGGAGGTGCCTATTAGTCCTGAGATATTTGCCGAGTATGAAGAGAGAGTGGAACGTGAGTTGGCCCGGTTTAACCAGCCCATTTACCAGCAAATCGAAGGCAAGGCCGACCAGCGACCAGCCAAAGGCTCAGGGAGGCAAGCTTGATGCAATATCTGGCTTTTTTTGGACTGGCCGGGGTAATGGCTGCTTTGGGAGTATTTTATCTTTTATATCCAATGACAAAAAAGGCTTCCAGCATAGTAGTAAGCCCCAGAAGTTTTGAGCAGGAACTTTTGTTAACCAGCCAACAACGGGATAGTAACTACACTACTTTGCAAGAATTAGATCAGGATTTCGCAGCAGGCCATTTAACAGAGGCCGATTACCAGGAGCTACGTGCCCGTTACAAAAGGCAAGCGGTCCTAACGCTGATGGCCCTTGATAAACTGGAAGCTCGCCAGCAGCAAATTGGCCTGGAAATCGAGCTTGCAATCGCTCACCAAAAAACCCGATTGAAATCCAAAGACAGGGCTAAAGTGGCTGACCTTACTTTAGAGACCAGCAATTGCTCACGGTGTGGTGCGTCGGTTGAACCAGAAGCCAGCTATTGTCCAAAATGTGGTCAAAAGCTGGCAAAGTTAATGGTTTAGTGGATTAGTTACATCCTTACCCTACCCGATAAGGAAAATTCTTGTGAATGCCGAACCTCAAAAAATCTATAATCTGCCCTTTAGAATTGTCTACAGACCATTCAATTTAATTTTGGTATTTATTATTTCTGCCCTTGTTTTGATAGTCTCACCGGGCGGGGTAACGGCTAAAGCTGAATTGCAAGCTACCTCCGGGTTTGCTCAAACCCAGACGGGGCAAGGTATTATCAACGGTAAACTGTTAAACGGCACCAGTGGGGCAAGCCTGCCGCCAGCCAGACAAATAATTAAACTGGAAAGGGTGGACGCAAAGGGCAACTCCCTTGGAAAGTGGCAAACAACTACTACTACAAATGGTAGTTTTCAGTTTCAGGGGCTACCGTTGGCTGAAAATAGTAGCTACCTTGTTTCTACCCGTTATGCTGAGGTAGATTATTATTTTCAAAACGATCTGAAACTTTCAACCAGCCAGCCCACCTATTCCCTTGAGTTAAAAATTTATGAAACAACTAACGACCCTGCCCCGGTTTCAATCGCTGGAACTAGCCTGGTGATACCCCAGATAGATAGTGCCAGCGGCCAAATATTTATACTTGAAATGTATTCCATTCTCAACAAAAGTGACCGAACTTTTAGCGGGCAACCCCTCAATCAGCCAAATTCCCTCAGTAAAACCTTAAATCCCAGCGAACGTAACACCACCTTGCGTTTCTTCTTGCCAGTCGGAGCCACCGGCATAACCCCGGCATCAGCCATAAACCCCGAAGATATTGTGGAAACTACCGACGGAATTGAGGTGAAAACGCCAGTATTACCGGGGGAAAATCAGTTTGTTTTTAGCTATCAGTTAAGTTACCAGACCGAAAAATTTACTTTTACCAAGCTTTTTGCTTATGATACCCCGGCTTTCCGGCTGTTTGTGCCACTGGATGGCCCCCCTGCTACCAGCCCCCAACTGAGAGCAGGCTCACCCGTTAAGATGGGAAACCAGCAACTGACAACGCTAAACGGACAGAATTTCAAAGCTAACGCGCTGGTACAAATTGAATTAAACAATTTGCCACTCCCACCAAGTAAGGGTGTATTAAGCTTTAGGGATACTCTTCTTAAAATAAGTCTGATAGGTATCATGTTGGCGGGGTTTATTTATCTTTTTATTTATGTTAAGTTGAAATACAAGTTAGAAGCAAGTAATAAGCCAGTCTTAAAAGAACAGCTTGATTTAGAACGGCGAAAACTCCTCCAAGCTTTGGCCCGAATGGAACTCAAGTTTGAAACGGGTGAGTATCAGGGAGCTAGGGCCGAGTATGAGGCGAAACGGGCTACCTGGAAAAACCGACTGGTAGAAATTTGGGCGGTCAGTGCCGAAACCAGTCAGGAAGAACAAACCAAAGTGGAGAATAGCACCACCCTTGAAGTGCCAAAATACATAGAAAATTAGCGAGGAAAAATGGCTGCCAAACCAACCAATAAACCTGAGATTACGTCGGGCAAACCCACCGCCGTGTCAAAACCAAAAACAGCTGCCTCTGGCTCTAAACGAAAACCCAAAAAACCCAACCGTTGGTTTTGGCTGGTTGGGGTAATTGGGTTACTTTGGCTGTTGGTTGGGTTATATTTTTTGGTTCTGGCGGGTGGCAAGAGTGACCAGAAACCAATAGCTACCCTTACCACCGATGATTTCCACTCCCTGGCTTTTAGCCCAACCGAGCCTGACACGGTATTTTTTGGTAGTCATAGCGGTTTGCTCAAAAGTACCGATGGCGGACGCAATTGGCAAGCCACTAAATTAAAAAACCAGGATGCCATGAGCCAGGGCATTAGCCAGGATGGAAAACTAATTTATATTGGCGGTCACAACGTCTTTAGCAAAAGCGAGGATGGTGGACTGAGTTGGCGTTCGCTGGTGGATAAGCTCCCTGGCGCGGATATACACGCTCTGACAATTGACCCAACCAATTCCCTTAATATCTTCGCTTATGCGGTGGGGGTCGGGCTACTTGGAAGTGGGGATGGTGGACAAAGCTGGCAAACGGTATCCAGCCAGCCCGGAAACGGAACGGTTAGTCTGGCTTATGGAAACGCGACCCTCTGGGCGGCGGTAATAAACCAGGGGGTGCTAAGAAGTCAGGATGGCGGGCGTACCTGGCAGGCCGCCAGTGGCTTTGCCAACGGCTCATTAAACGCTAACACTCGTTTGACCGCATTGGCTTACGACAAAGTAGGTGGAATGCTTTACGCCGGGTCTACCGATGGTCTATATCAGAGTATGGACGGCGGCGCGGCCTGGAATCGCTCAAATTATACTGGAAGCGTGGCGGCTCTAGCGGTTAGTCTCCTTAATCCCAAACTATTATTATTGGTAAATACGCAAGGTAGCGTTTTTCGGAGCGAAGACGGTGGAGTAAGCTGGGCTTCTAAATAATTTCAAAATCTGGAGCTTTGGATATGTCAGGGGAAAACCTTTCTATTTTTGTAGCCTTTATTGCGGGAGTGGCCTCCTTTTTATCACCTTGTGTCTTACCGTTGGTGCCAGCTTACGTTGGACACTTAATCGGCGCAACCGCTAATTCCGGTTTTGAAACTGAAAAAAACCATACTGTTAGCAGCTCACTCAAACGCCCAGGCTATCGGGTAGTAGCCTTAACCCATGCCGCAATGTTCGTTTTTGGATTTTCGCTGGTCTTTGTAATTTTTTGGGCCTCCCTTGGGGCTTTGAGCCAGTTGCTACCAGCCTACATTCGCTATGTTAGACCAATCGGCGGGATTATTTTAATTATTCTCGGCCTGAATATGGCGGGCTTGTTTCGGATTGCTTTTCTTTATCGGACTTTCCGACCCCGTAGCAACAAAATAATTTCTACTAAACCTAAAACGGTTGGTTTGTCAGCCTCATTTTTCACTGGGGTGATATTTGCGGCGGGCTGGACTCCCTGTATTGGGCCAGTATTAGGTAGCATTATCGGGCTGGCAAGCGAAAGTTCAACGGCCTTAAATGGCACTTTTTTATTAGTAGCCTATTCGTTTGGGTTAGGATTACCTTTTATGGTCTGTGCGTTAGCTTTGGGCCAAGCTGACCGCCTGCTCAAACGCCTGAATTTTCGTTTGAACCGCCGGGGCTGGGTATCGCTGGTTAGTGGAATATTTGTGGCTCTGGTTGGGGTATTAATGTTAACTAATACCTTCCAGACGCTCCCTCAATATTTTAATTGGATGGCTCTCTAAATATGCAACGTTGGCTACAACAATCTAAAACCGTCTTATTTCTTTTAGTCACCTGGTTACTTTTAGTAGGGGTTCTAAATCTCAGCCTGACCGCTACTTCATCGGGTTCTGATCAAGCCCTTGTCGTAAAAGCTGAACCAGCCCTAAAAATCACGCTACCTCTCCAGGCCACTCCCACCGTTGCTGTGCCAACCGAGCCGTCCGTAATCGAAACCCCCACTCCTGTTCCTGTCGAAATAACTCCTGCTGCTACCCCCTTGCCCACCACTACGCCAATTGAAACCAGAAATTTATTAGCTCCACCTCAAATCTTAACAGTTCCTCTTATCCTGGGGCGTTTCCGCAGCGTTGAGCCTGACTCTAATCTTTTTGAAAAATTACTCAGCCTTGAACCGATCCAGGCAGGGCGATTTCAGCCAGTGGATTATCTTCTAGCGGGTAATGGCATGCCGGAGCAATTACTGGCAGTTATTGACGCGGCGGATGAAGATAAATTCAAAGTTGAGGGGCTTGAATATAGCCGTTTGGACGATGAGGCCGATACCGCCCGCTACTATTTAGTTATCTTACCCGATAAACCCACCCCTGATAGCGAGGGCTGGCTTGACCCCAAATGGCAAGTGCTAGAGCAGCTAGGAAACCGCGCCATCATAAAGGTAGATTTGCCCTTTTATTTGGGATTTGGGGTGCGTTCCAGACTAGAAATTAGTAAATTACCGCCTCGGATTTATCTTCCTGGATTAACCCAAGCTTGCCCTTGCCCAGGGCTGGCGGCCCAGGTCTTTAGCACGGGTAATGCAGCACTTAATCCTACAACTCTACCATTAAAGGAACGGTTGAACGATATTAACGAAGCCAACCTGGGAACATTGATAGGTCAGATTAGTCAAAATGAAGTTCCAGGCAAAGGTGCTTTTAATACTCGTTATATTGGTTCAGCCGGTTCGGTTTATATAGCCGAGCGGCTTTATTTATTCTTTTTCGCTCTGGGGTTAAAAGTAGAATATGACACTTTTCTGGAAGCGGCTCTGGGAACAGTAGTGACAAATGTGGTAGCCGAACAAGCTGGGGCAAAAGCTGAGAAAGCCACCAATCCGGTATTACTAATCGGGCATTACGATACAGTAGGTGAAAGGAATGCCAGGGGTATTTCCAGCCCTAAAACCTCTGCGCCAGGGGCAAATGATAACGCGGTTGGAATTGCCGGGTTGCTGGAAACCGCCCAATTATTGACTTCCTACCGTTTTGAGCGGCCTATCCGTTATATTGCTTTTGGGGCAGAGGAACAGGGAATGCTTGGTAGCCGGCACTATGTTAATGAAAGTCTTAAAGGGCAGCCCACTGCCGTTATTAATATTGATAGTTTTGGTTCTAATCCCACTACCAATGACCAGGTAATTATAGCTTATGGCAGCCATGCAAATAATCTCAAGGATGCTTTGATAGCTTACGAGAAAAAATATAATCTTAACTTACAACTGGTTTTACGTCAGGGACAACCTTTTTTTCGTAGTGATGATTTCTATTTTGATGTGGCTGGCTTTAGTGCGCTGGTGCTTACCGATAGTTTTTCAAGCCAGAGTCCCCATAACCATACTCAAAATGATACCATTGCTAATTTGAATTTAGGAACTGTCCGCAAAGTGATCCAACTGGCTTTAGTAAGTGTGGCTGAAGAGGCTGGTATTTTGTAGATGATAGCCGCGTCATTATTAAAAACTCTGAAAGCTGAAGTTGAGGCAAGGGTCTAATTTTTTTATTACACTACAAGGTGATTACTGTATGTTTATCCGAAATGTTAGATTATTCCTGGTTACATTATTAGTCAGTCTTTTAATCAGCTTAACTGCTCCGACCAACTTGCAGGCCAGTTCAATAACCCCAGCAGAGTTTGCTGATAAGAATTTTTTTACAAATTGGCAACGCACAGACTTCCCTATTCTAGAGGGTAAGGCCACCCGCAGCTGGTATTGGGGGCCGAAACCATTAGGTAGTGGTCTTCTGGAAGAATATGCCAATGCCAAACCTTATAACCGCCGGGTAGTCCAGTATTTCGACAAAGCCCGGATGGAGATAAATGATTCTACTCGACCAGCAGCTGTAACAAATGGGTTACTGGTAGTCGAAATGATTACCGGTCGCCTGCAAAAAGGTGATAAAAGTTTTGAGGATAAAGGCGGTGGGGCTAGAATTCCCATAGCTGGTGACCCAGATAATGTCCGACCAACTTATGCTGACCTTTCCAGGGTTTACAATTTATCGTTGAAGGTGCAACCGGGTGAGATAGCCCAAACCGCTTTGAATAAGGATAGCTTTGGTAGCCAAAATAGTTATAGCCAGGACGAGCTGACTAAAATAGCCATTATTCGTAATAATCTGGGGGTTCCAGTAGCTTTCTGGAATTTTTTGAACAACACTGGGCAGGTATACGAGAATGGCGAATACCGCAGCGGGGTTGTAAGCGATTGGCTTTCTAGCACAGGCTTACCCATAACAGAAGCTTTTTGGGTTAAAGTCAGAGTAGCGGGAGTTGAAAAAGATGTTTTATTTCAAGCTTTTGAACGTCGCCTTCTAACCTATACTCCGGCTAATCCGGTTGATTTTAAGGTAGAAATGGGTAATGTAGGGGTACACTATGTGAACTGGCGGTATCAAGGCAACTTACCCACCTATAGTAACAACCTTGCAACTATATTTACGGGAGTCCAGCCCGATTGGTACGAGGTCACAACTGAAGGTTTAAATATCCGGACTGGTCCGGCTACCACCTTTCCCTATCCCACCAGAACTGAGAGTTTCCCTATCCTAACCCAATTGGTTATGGGGAACCGTATCCAACCTTTAAGACAGGTTAAAGGGGAAAAACTCCTGGGCGAAAACGATATCTGGTTTCAGTTTTACGAAGGGCCGGATTTGTATGTCTATAGCGGATACTTGAAGAAGCTAACTCTACCTGACCTACCTGCCCCAACTATAACTTATAACGGGCTTTGGGTGGCGGTTTCGTTAGATAAACAGATGGCAGGCGTGTACGATGGGTCGCGTTTGCTTTATCGCACTTTAATATCCAGTGGTAGAACTAATAGTGCCGACCCAACCAAGGATTATCGTACCCCTAAAGGAAGTTTTAGGATTGATGGGAGTTTTCGACCAAAAAGTCAAACAATGGAGGGGGGAAATCGGGCCAGTGCGGACTTTTATCGCTTGGAAAAAGTGCAGAATGTAAGTTATTTCTACCTTGATAATGGGTTTCATGGTACCTATTGGCATTCTCGCTTTGGTACTGTCCCTCAAAGTAGAGGTTGCATCAACATGACTGTTTATGATGCCGGATTAATTTATCAACTCAAAGCCGGTACCCAGGTGCTGGTTTATTAGCTCAAGGCTTGGAAAACAAGGTTGAGTCGGACAAACTGTAATTTTTCAAAAAACCAATATAATATCTATGATTTCAAACCGCCGCAATTTTCTTATTAAGGCTTCGCGCCTGACCAAGCTGCTAATTGTGGCAGGCGCATTAGGGGCCTGTGGTGAGGTTACCATAGTTAGCCCCTCGACCCTACCGCCTGTTTCGCCTATCCCTTTGACTCCCACGCAGGCTGGGCTTTCGCCAGGTGGTTACGATTCCGTTGGCCCAATAAATAACTTTAAAGCCGAGGCCGCCCCTACTGCCTTCAGGCTAAAGGGGCAATCAGGCTTCGTGTTCAATCATCAGGATGAACTATTTATCTTCAGTGGTATTTGCACTCACCAGGGTTGTGAAGTTGAGTATTCGACCAAACCTGAAAAGTTTATCTGTCCCTGCCATGATAGTCAGTACGATAAAACGGGTGAGGTGGTTAAAGGCCCGGCCAAAAATCGCTTACCTCGGTTTGAGTTCAAAATAGTTAGTGGAGTACTCTTTGTAAAAGTGGCTTAACCGAGCTAAAGCATATAAGTAAGGCTATGCAAATACGAAACAACTTTATGACAGCTTGTTAATAGAGCCATCCGCTAAATTAATGGCGATTTAATTAGGTTAGTTGATAATACTATCGCGGATAGTTAAACAATTACCATATAACCACAAGATTTTATTAAATGAGCGTTAAAAACCGAGCTGAAAGGCCCAAAACCCCTCCCAAGCTGGTCATCAAATCCCCTTCTCTGGCTTTAAGGGTAGTTCAGGCTGATTCTAATATAACCTCTAAAGCTACTAATAGCCGAAACCTGAAACTGGGGCTTGAAAGTTTTTTGGCGCTAGTTCCTTTCCTGGTAATTTTTCTAGCGGGACTTTTCCCCTGGCTTTTTCTGCCGAACGGGGCCACCCGTTTTGCCGTTTTTGAAAATATTTTCCTGGGTCTAACGATTGAGGCATTACCTTTTCTATTGTTGGGCTCATTATTGGCCGCCGCCCTGGCTAGTTGGGGACAGCAAAGAATTAGCCGACTTTGGGAAGCAACCTCAAAAAATCGGTTCAAAGCTGCCGCCACTGGAGTAGGGTTAGGACTGGCCTTGCCGATGTGTGAGTGTGGCGCACCGTCAGTGGCCCGCCAGGCTGCCCGTGATGGCGCGCCCGTCGCAATGAGCCTGGTGTTTATGCTGGCGGCTCCAGTGGTAAACCCCATAACTATTTTAGTAACCTGGTTGGCCTTTGGCGGGGAATGGGCGATTGTGTTAGGGCGCATTGGTTTAAGTTTAGGAGTGGCCCTGGTGGTTGGCCTCTTTTTGAGTTTAAATCCTGACACTTCTGACTTTTTTATCCCTGAAATCAATAAGGATAGAGATGAGCATAACAGTCATTTACACTCCCACACGGCGGGAGAAAGCTGCCATCAACATGGCACAGTAGAAACTGAAAACCCTCAATCGAATTTCAGTTTGTTTTTTAACAAGGCCGTTGGTGAATTTATAATGGCGACCAAAGTGGCTTTACCTGGCATCGCCCTGGCTTCCAGCTTTCAGGCTTACTCACCCCCTGGTTTCCTGGTAGGATTGGGACAGGGCGCACTCTTTTCAGTGCTGGTGTTGATGTTGCTGGCTTCTATGATGTCAGTTTGCTCATCGGTGGATGCCTTTGTGGCCTTGAGTTTTGCCGGAATATTCCCGATTGGTTCCGTGCTGGCCTTCCTGGTGTTTGGCCCCTTGGTTAACCTGAAAAGTTTATTTCTATTCCGGCTGGTGTTGCGCTGGCGGGCCATCGGGTTAATCAGCCTTTTTTGTGCCTTGCTGGTGTTACTTTCAGGAGTTTTTATCAATCTACGGATCAACTAGGTTCTCTGGCAAATTTAAGGATTCAATCAAGTGAGTATCACCCTACAAAAAATCAAACAAACCCAACCGAATTTGCTCGGTGTTCTGAAAAATAAGGCCGCCCAATTAGCCACTGGTTTAGCTTTGCTTACATTAGGGGCCTGGCTGGAATGGCGGTTGGGGGACGGCACCCTAAGTTATTACCTGCACCCACGTTTTAATCTACTGATTGGATTTACCGGGCTGATTGTTGGAGGACTAGGGGTTTGGCTGTTACTGCCAAAGTCCCGTTATGTTGCCTCTGAAAACAGTCCTCTAAGAGCTTTCAGTGGGATTACGCTGGTAGCAGTGGTAGCCTTGTTTGGTTTGATTGTCCTGCCGCGCCCCCTCGATGGTACACGCGCGGCGCTGGTGTCCGGGTCAGGGGCAAATAGTGGGGGAAGCTCTAACCGGGCTTTAGCCTCTGCTCTATTAAAACAGGATTGGAATAATGCGGCCTCTTTGGACACGGTAAGCTGGAATTTACTGGATTGGAGTGCCGCCCTGAATGACCCGCAACGCGCCGAAAAACTGATAGACCATCCCTTTGATGTCACTGGTTTTGTGATTCTCCCGGTTACTACCAGCAGCCGTAACTTCATGGTAGCCCGTTATGTGGTGGTTTGTTGTACCGCCGACGCTAATGCTTTGCGGGTGCCAGTAGTTAGTGAAAAAGCCCAGGAAGTAGAGGCCGGACAATGGGTGCGAGTACGTGGAACCCTCGGGCGTGGTGCTAACGGAATAGTTTCTTTTTTGGCGAATAGTGTGGAAATCGTAGCGCGTCCGGCTAATCCTTATATTAACCCCTAAAAAAGCTGTTATAAATGTTAAAAACCAGTCGCCATTTTTATATCCTATCGGCAATTTTTGGATTTTCCCTGGTGGTTGTATTAGCGGTAGTATTGCTGACGGGAGATGCTTCCGGTCAACCGCTCAGGGCAAAACTGGAATATCTGCTGGAAGGGAATAGTGGATTACCCCAAATCGCCCTGACTTTTGATAAGGCCAGTTTGCCCGAAAGAACTACGGCGGAAGCTGCCTTTGAAATAACTCCTGCCCTTCCCGGCGATCTAAGCTGGAATGATACAACCCTCTTATTTACCCCTTCTACCCCCCTACTTAGCGATACCGAATACCAGGTGCGGTTAAGAGGCGGTCTTAAACTTCTCAGTGGAAGACGGCTGGAATACAATACTGCCAACTGGGTTTTTCGTACCCGCCCAGCTCGGATAACCTATTTGAAACAAGAGGGAAAGGCGGTAAATCTATGGTTAGACAAGCGGGATGGCACTGCCCCTCAACCTTTGACTTTTGAAACCGAACGTCGAATTCTCGATTTCACAGTTTCGCCCGGCGGTGAAAGATTGGTCTACAGCCTGGAGGAGACTGACTTACTTACGGCGGGGTTATGGTTGATTAAGCTTGACCAAACGGGCGGGGAAAAACCGTTGCAATTGGTTCTTGAGCGGAAAATCAAAGCCACTGCGCCACGTTGGTCGCCCAGTGGCGATCTAATCGCTTATGAACGGCGCATAACCTTTGACAAAGGTGGTTTTAGCCCAGCTCAGCTCTGGTTAGTGAAAGCTGATGGTACAAGCCTGCCGCCGTTGTATGGTGGCACCAAACGAGTGGGAGTTAACCTGAGTTGGACTAAAGGCGGTGATCAGGTTTTTTTCTGGGAGCCCTTGCGCGAAGCAGTGGGTATTTTTAACTTTGCGGGTGAACCTATCTGGAAAACTTTACCGGGTCTAAAGCCCAGTAGCCTGGCTGTTTCGCCTGACGGACGTGAACTGATATTAGCAGTGTTTGATTTTAGTGGAGCACAGGAAAAACAGGTTTTACTACATCTTACTTTGAAAAAGGGTGATGATAAAAGTAAAATGGCAAGTAGCTGGGAGAAAAGTAGTCTACAACTAACAACCCCTGCCGGGTTTAATGACCTTTCTCCCGCCTGGTCGCCCGATGGCCGATTTATAAGTTTTGTCCGGGAAGAGGCTACTCCAGGTAAAAACCGGAACAGTCGGATCTGGCTCTTTGATACCCAGAATGGGAAAACCCAGCCCCTGATTGAAGACAATCAATTTGGTATAAATCAGAACCAGGGGACTTACCAGTGGTCAGATGATAGCCAACAACTGCTTTTTGAGTTATACCCCAATAACGGTCAGGCTAAACCAGCGGCGGAAATCTGGGAAGTCGGAACTGGTGGTAAAACCCCCCAACTCTTAATAAAAGGAGGAAGTGGGCCATTGTGGGTCAGGTAGTTTCTAACTACCCGTCAGTCCCTTTAACGCTGTTTCAAATTCGCTGCCCTCAATTATCCCTATCCAACGTTTTACCAGCTTACCTTTGCCGTCTACCAGAGCAAATCCTGGATGGGCTATAATTTTGAATTGTTCCACTAATGACCTATTCTGCTCGTCATTGAAATCGAGTTCGGCAAATCTAACCTGATTTATATACTTTTGTTTTATCCCATTCACGATGGGCCGCATCTGCGCTCAAGGTGTTGAGCGATAATAAGAATAACCGGGTACGACAAAAAGAATTGCCGCATAGAGCAAGGCTGAGAGAAGGTATATCATAGGTGTTCCCCAATAAGCGAAACAATCTTAAGGAGAACACCGTGAAGAA
>Ga0209724_1001265_pt1 | contig 23247 bp, 23 predicted proteins | sample grotaG_FD_184143 | JGI IMG/M metagenome (GOLD analysis project Ga0209724, IMG submission 184143) | Glacier valley bacterial and archeal communities from Borup Fiord, Nunavut, Canada, to study Microbial Dark Matter (Phase II) -... | ecosystem: Environmental > Aquatic > Freshwater > Ice > Glacier ...
CCACGGCCCTCGAGCCGTTTGTGCAATCGCCTGGACTCGCCTGGACTCGAAGTCCTACTCCAAGAAGTCCACATCACAAGGAAAGCTATGCCCTCCCTGACTCGAGCCACCCTGACCCTGCTGCTTTCCCTTATGCCCCTGTTGGCCCGCCCCGCGCTGGCTCAGGGGTCCACGCTCCAGGTGCAGCCTCTCGGGGCGGTGCAGCCCATCGCGCCGGGCTACCAGAAGCTGCTCCCGCTGCCGCGACTTCAGCTCACCCCCTCACTGCCCGAGGTCAAATCGGTCGAGTACCTCTCAAACGGCTTTCTCGAGGCCGCCCATGCCATGGTGTTGCTCGAGCGCACGAGGCTCACACCCGAAAAGCTTTTAAGCCTGGCCCAAAGGGCCGCTGAGCGCAGCTTCGCGGCTCGCTCGAGTCTGAACGAGGTGGATGTCAGCGTGTACCAGAAAGAGGGCTACTTCGGCATCGGGGGTCCCCTGCCGCTCTTGACCGCCTCAGTGCCTCGAGCGCGGCTGACTCAGTTTCTGGCTCTCACCCCGCAGACGCTGGACACCTATGATCGGCTGTGGTGGAACCCCCGTACGACGCAAGTTCCCGAGCCGTCCACCCCCGGCGACCTCGATGGGGGGGTGCTAGAGCGGGTCCCCGAGTTCCAGGGCAGTCAATCCGAGCTGCGTATCTTACGACAGCGTCAGAAGTCGGCCCAGCGCACCGGACGGGTTCGGGGTGGAACCCTGTTTCACGGCGACCCGCGCAGCAAGGTGGCGGCCTTGACCTTTGACGACGCGGTACATCCGCTCTACGCCCCGCTGATTCTGGACGCACTGCGCCGCACCGGGGCCAAAGCCACTTTCTTCGTGGTGGGGCGCAACGTCGAGGCGTACCCGTATTTTGCCCGTGACCTGGTGCGAGAAGGACACGAGCTGGCCAACCACACCTACCACCACCTTAGAATCACCCAACTCAGCCCAGTGGTGCTCAAAGACGAGCTGCTCAAGACCAATGCGCTGATTACAGCGCTTACTGGACAGAAGGTGCGTTACTTTCGCCCTCCTGGGGGCCGCTTTTCGAGCGCTACCCTGAGGGCGGTGCGCGCACTGGGTCTCACCGTGGCCTTCTGGACCGACGATCCGGCGGACTTCAACAACCCTGGCCCGCAGGTGATTGAAACCCGCTTTGCCCGCTTTCTAAAGCCTGGAGGCATCCTGCTGCTGCACGACAACGCCCGCCAGACCGCCCAGACGCTGCCCGATTTGATCAACGACGCCCGAGCAGGGGGTCTGCGTCTGGTGGCGCTGCGCGACCTGCCCACCCGCTGAAACCGTATGGTTTTCCTGTTTGCTCCACCCTGAAAACATCCGCGTAGTGACGTATATCTTCGGAGTCGGTAAGACGCTACACTTCCCTCGCACCAAATGCTTGGAGTGTAAAAACCCTTCCAAACCTTTGGTGGTGGCTCAGAAGGGAAGGCCGAGCGCAGTCCACCCGTTTTGTTCTCGCTCGAGCCACCCGGGTCTGGAAGCTCCCCCAGCAGAACTCGAGTCCAGGGAAACATCCAGAGCTGAACTCCTACCCAAACCTCCCTGCCCACGGGAAGTATCAGGGACCCTACGCGTGCTACTGTTGGATAGGAATTCCCAAAAATGGGGGACTGTTTTCAACCCTCTCCAGTGTCGCCGCTGGAAGCAACCCCGGTCCTGATTGCCCGTCCCGTGGGCAGCGGCATTCGTGCGCGAACCGGAAGCATAAAGACCTTCACTCCATGGGGATTTGTCGCGTTGAAGCGTGCTCAGCTCGAGCACACGGGGGGATCAGAGCGTGTTTTACACAGGGAGGTTCGCTGCTGCCCCTTTGCCTGGGGGTGCCACCAGAACGTGGCGAGACCTCGAGGACTCGAGGTCTCAGCCGCCGGGTTGCGCTCCGCCGGAGGTGCGTAGGTGAGCCTCAACCGAAATTGGACCCTGCTGCTGCTGCTGCCCCTCGCGCTGTTGCTGGGGGTCTTTGTCGTGTGGCCCGCCGCGCTGGGTTTGCTTCACAGCTTCACCCGCGTCAGTGGGGGGGCCAGCGCCGCGCTCGAGTGGGTGGGTCTGGAAAACTACGCTCGCGTGGTGTCTCAGGGCGAGTTTGCCAGCGCGGTTCGCAACGGCAGCGTGCTGACCACCTTGAGCGTGTCCCTCGAGCTGAGCCTGGGCTTGGGCCTGGCCTGCGCCCTGCGCCTTCCTTTCCGGGGGCGCACGCTGGTGCGGGCGGGGCTGCTCATCCCCTGGCTGGTCAGCCCGGTGGCCAGCGGGGTGATGTGGCGCGGCCTGCTGTTGCCCAGTTCAGGCTTGCTGCACTATGGGTTCGCGCTGCTGCACCTGCCCGGCCCTCCCAACCCCCTGGACGCCCACACCGCTTTGCTGACCGTCACCCTGTGCGAGGTGTGGCGCAAAGTTCCGCTGGCCACCGCGCTGCTGCTGCTGCCCGGCGTTCTGGCCATACAGCGCCCGCTGTGGGACCACGCGGCGCTCGAGGGCTTGAGCGGATGGGGACACTTTCGGCACCTGCTGTGGCCGGGAATGCGCCCGCTGCTGCTCACCGTGGGCTTGCTGCTCACCGCCGACGCACTGCTCACCGCCGAGAGCATCTTGCAGCTCAGCGGCGGTGGACCGGGTTCAGCCACAATCACCCTGGGCCTGCTCAGCTACGAACAAACCGTGAAGGCGTACAACCCCGCCCTCGGCGCGGCGGCGGGATGGCTGTTAGCCCTGGCGGTCTCAGCCGTTTCTCTGGTTTACGGGGTGGCCCTGACGCGCTCGAGGCGGCGGTGAGACCTCGAGGGGGGTTTGGCCTGTGGCGAGGCGCACTGCTCACCGCCGCACTCGTGGCCTCGCTGGTGCCGCTGCTGTGGACCGCGCTGGCCTCGCTGGGAGTCGCGGTGGACTCCGCCTACTCGCCGCCGCGCTGGCGCGGCCCCCTGGGCTTTGAACACTTCAGCGAGGGCGTGCTGTCCAAATCCGGCTTCGCGGCGTCCCTGCTGCACAGCCTGGGACTGGCCCTGCTGACCACCGCGCTGACCACCCTCAGCGCCCTGCTGGCGGCTTTCGCTCTGACACGCACCCGGGTGAAGGGTCTCGAGCGTGCGGCACACACTTTGTTGCTGCTGACCAACCTGCCGCTGCTGGCCTACCTCACCCCGCTGCGCGAGATTCTCACCGGGTTAAAGCTCTATGACACCTGGCCCGGCGCGTCCCTGGCCGGCGCTGCGCTGCTGGCCCCACTGGCGACCTATCTGCTCTACGGCTACCTGCGGCGCTTGCCGCTCGAGCCTGAGCAGGCCGCGACCCTCGAGGGAGCGAGTCCAGGCCGGGTGCTGGCGCAGGTGGTCTGGCCCATGTCCAGGCCGGGTGTGCTGGCCACGGCGGGGGTGGTGTTCGCGCTGTCCTGGAACGCCTTTCTGTTACCGCTGGCCACCACCTTTCAGCTCAAGACCCTGCCGGTGGCCCTGGTCGATTTCTTCACCTTCGAGCGTGAACCCGATTGGCCCACCGCCGCCGCCGCGCTGATGGTGGCGCTCGTTCCGCTGTTGCTGATTTTGATACCGCTGCACCGCGCCCTCGAGCACTTCAGCCTGGCGGGGTTCGGGGACGAGTAATACTCGTGACTCGCAGGGAAGCACAGACCCTAAAAAAAGCCTGTGTGGGAGGACATATATAGCGTTTCCCAAAAATACCTAGCTCTTTTCTAACCTGAGTTCGGGTTAATAGGCTTTGAAGTTGCGGCAGTGGCTGGAGTGAAACCAGATCAGGACGGTCATGGTATGTGATTAGCGCGCTTGCCAGGTGACAAAGCAAGGTTCAGTCCGATAAACTAGAGTCATGTCGGAGGAGCTGACTCGCGAAGCCTTGCTCCAGCAGATCGCTGATCAAGCGGCTCAGATAGCCGCCCTGATCAAGCAGCTCAATACCGCCCTCGAAGCGAACAACACCCTCCACAAGCGCATACAAAAACTAGAAAAGCAGGTCAAACGCTACGTGGCACCGCACAGCCGCGAGCAGCCCAAAGCCGACCCCAAGCCCCCCGGACGCAAAGCCGGGCAGGGCACGTTCAGCTTCAAGCACGCTCCAGCACATGACACGGTCACCCGCATCATCGAGGTAGAACCTGCGAACACCTGCCCGTCGTGCCAGAGGCCGAGGGAATTCCTGAGTGCTGCCGCGTGGCTGCGAGGGCACGGCGACAGGAAAGACGGCTCACCCCGGCTGGACGCCCTCCAGACCGTTCAGGTGCCGCTGTAAAAAAGCCAGCACGGTGCTGAGGATGACCTGCGGCTGCGGGTGATTCAAGAACCCGTGATCTGCTCCCTCCACTGGCTCGAAGTGCACGTCTGCACCAGCGTCCTTGAGCGCGCTTGCCAGTAGCTCTGATTGTCCGAATGGAACGAGGCGATCATGTGTGCCGTGCTGAATCAGCACCGGTGGCGCGTCAGGGCGGACGTAGCGGCAGGGGTTGGCCTGCTGTACGGCCTGCGGGCGTTCCTGCACTGGACCACCAACAAGTTGTGATTCAGGCGAGTCGGGGGCGTCATGGTCCTGAATGCCGTGCAGGTGCCCGTGCGCGTTCATCTGCGAGAAATCGGTGGGGCCGTACCAGTCCACGATGGCCTGGACAGGCAGGTCGGCCGCGTGGCCATTCCAGTCGGGATGGCCGGGGGTCAGGCCCGCCATCAGGGCCAGGTGGGCCCCCGCGGACTCGCCCCACAGCGCCACCCGCGCCGGATCCAGGGACAGCTCGCCCGAACGTGCGCGCAGCCAGCGCAGCGCGGCAGCCACGTCGACGACCTGCGCCGGGAAGAGCGCCTCGCCGCTGAGCCGGTAGTCGATGGAAGCGAGCGCGAAGCCCTGCTGCGGCAGCCAGTGGAACAGGTCGGCGTCTGCGAGGATGGGTGGCAGGAAGGCCCGGTCACCCATCCGGAAGGCCCCGCCGTGAATCTGAACCACCAGCGGAAAGGGGCCTGCGCCCTGCGGCAGGTACAGATCGAGTTTCAGGGGGCGGTAGCCCTCGATCACCGCGTAGATCAGACCCCGGTAGACCTTCCTCTTCCCCTCCAGCGCTGCTCTAGGCAGAGGAAGGTGGTGCAGTTCATCGAGCATGATGACCGTCCTGCCCAGCCAATTCGTGGAGCCAGCTGCGGGTGGCGTCGGCCATGAGGGGGGCGACGCCCAGACTCCGCAGCATCTCCACGGCGGCGCCCATCTCCTCCTCCCGGCGCACCGCGTGCAGGCGGCTGCCTTCCTGGAGGCGCTGCACGGTGCCCTCGTCGGCTTCGCTGAGCGTGCGGGCGATGTCGGCGTAGAGGGCGGCTTCGGCGTCCGGGCCCAGGCGGCGCGCGGCCTCCAGCGCCTCACCCACCGCTGCCGCCAGCCCTTTAAAGAACACGCTGCGGGCCAGCTTGCGAGAGGCTGCCAGACCCACCGGGCCTTCCAGCAGCGTGATCGGGCTGTTCAGCGGAGCTAGCAGCTCTGCGTAAGCCCCGGCACCGGGACCAGAGATCAGCATGGGCGTGCGAACGCCTCGGCCTGGCACGGGACTCATCAGCGCGACGTCGGCCACCAGCGCGGCCGGACCGAACACCTCCGCTACCACCCGCTTCTTGTCCGGGGATGAGGTGTTCAGCTCGGCATACACCTGCAGTGGCTGTAAGGCAGGCTGCACCCGGCGGGCCACCTCCAGCGACACCCGCGACCAGTTCACGCTGAAGACGATCTGCGCGCCCGTCACCGCGTCAGCCTCGTCTGTCGCGGCCGTCACGCCGTCCACCCGCCGGGCTGGATCGGGATCGTAGGCCCGCACCTGCACGCCTGCCGCCAGCAGGTCACGGGCGATCTCGCTTCCTGCTTCACCCAGCCCCAGCAGCGCAGCCCGCTGCAGCTTCGTGCTCACGTCGCCCCGAGGTGGTCAGCCAGGGCGTCTCTCAGGCCGTACAGATCCACCGACAGGATGCCGGACTGGAACTTCTCGCGGTTGGCGGCCTCCCTAGCTTCGCGGGCCGCAGACGCGCTCAGTACGTCCTCCACCCGCTCGGCGGCAATCACGACCGCTCCGTCCGTGTCGAGCAGCACCAGGTCGCCTGGACGGATGGTGGTGCCGCCGACCTGCACCGGCACGTTCAGCTGTCCCTGGGTGAGGCGTGTCGCTCCGCGCGAACGCACGAAGCGCGACCATATCGGCAGGCCCAAGGTCTGCAGTTCCTCGACGTCCCGAACCGCTGCCGCGATCAGCAGGGCCGCGGCGCCCTGCCACTGCGCCTGGGTAGCCAGCAGGTCACCCACCAGCGCCACCGGGGCTTCCTCAGGCATGACCAGCACCAGCACGTCGCCCGGCTGCACCGCCGCCATCGCCGCGTGCACCATCAGGTTGTCGTTCTGAGCGCACAGCACCGTGCGGGCCGGGCCGCACACCCGGCTGCCGGGCAGCAGCTGAATCAGCTCGGTGTCGATCAGGCCCTGGCGCCCTGACGCTTCGTAGACGGTGGATACGCCCAGCCGGGTGAATTCCTGAACGGCGCTCACCATGCGCTGATCACCTGCGGCATGACGCGCATGAACGCCTCGGCGTGCTGGATGGCCGGGTTACCGCCGATGCGCCGGGCGTGGTTGGCGCGGTGGGTGGCACGCTCGGTGTAGTACGTCTTCAGGTAGCCCTGCGCTCCCAGTTCAGCCATCGCCGCTTCCTTCTGCGCGAACACGGCGGTGATGTCGAGGAAGGTGGTGGGTGTGAAGCCACACAGTTCCGGCTGGTGCGGCTCGAACAGCAGGAACTGCGGCGGCTTGATGGTGGTGAAGGCGCTCGCGACGCCCGCGCCGCTGGCGAGTTGCCGCGCCCGCTCTGTGGCGGCGTAAGCCACTGGATGGTCAGGGTTGAATGGATCGCGTTCGGTGTGGGTCAGCAGCACCGTCGGCTTGAAGGTCGTCAGGCTGTGGATCAGCCGGAGATGGGCGGCCTCATCGACCACCAACGGATAGTCGCCGAGATCGAACGCTTCAAAGGTCGCGCCGAGGTGCGTGGCAGCGCGGCTGGCTTCTTCATGGCGGACGCGCTTGACGTTCGCTTCCGTCTGGTTCGGCTCTTTCCACAGTTCGCCAGATTCGCCGCGCTCGCCGTAGGACAGGGCCACCACGTGCGCCGATCCGCCTGCCGCGGTGACCGAGGCGATGGCCCCGCCGGCCCGCCACACGAAGTCGGCGGCGTGGGCGCTGACGACCAGCAGCCGCGTCATGCCGTCACCGCCGAGCCTGCCAGCAGCACGCTGTTGGTCACGGTCATGCGCTGCACGTCGGCAGGCGCGAAGCCGGCCGCGAGGAACTGATCGATCATCAGCGGCAGGCCGTCCTCGACCGGTGGATTGGCCGGCTGCCCGAAATCGGTAGAGAACACGGTGCGCTCCGGCCCCACCGCGCGGGTCGCGGCAAACAGCCGTTCCCAGGGCACCTTGCCGCTGTGGGACGGCGCGGCGCAGCGCTCCATCCACGCGCCCTGCCGGGCCAGCGTCACCTGATCCTCCGGGCTGAGGTTCTGGGTGGGGTAGTCCGGGTGGGTCACGACGATGTGCTCCACCCGGGCTTCCTGGGCCGCGTCGACCACCTTGAAGATCTCGTCGCGGGAGAGATGCCCGGTCGCCAGCACCAGCCCGTGCGCCGCCACCACCTCCAGAACCTCGCGCAGCGCCCGCAGAATCTGACCCTGCTCATTGAGCACCGGTACGGCAGGCACGCTCAACCCGCGTTCACGCAACTCCTGCTGCAGTTTGGCCCACAGCGGGAGTTGCGCGCCGGGGGGCCGAATGGCGTGTTCCTGTTCTTCATTCTGCGCGTCCACGGTGGGCAGCCATACGAACCGCGCGCCTTCTCGGGCCGCGATTTCCACCGCGAGCGCGTTCAGGCCGCCCACGGCGCTGTTCAGCGTGATGGCTCCAAGCGCGTGAATGCCCGGCACTGCCGCGTTCACCACGGCCGCTCGCTCGGCGGTGGAGGTGTAGTGTGACTTGAGCACGAAGCCGCGTAGGCCGCGCTCCAGAAAGCGAGGCGCGAGCGCGAGGTCGGTGATGCGGCGGGGGATCACGTCCGGGTCGATGTGGACGTGCAGGTCGTAGGCACCCCGGCTGAGCGCGAGCGCTTCCGCTGAAGGGTGAGGATGTTCAAGCGCGGTCATAGTCGCCTCCGATGCGTTAACCAGATTGTTAACGAAGTGTAGAAAATTTTTTACGAGGCTGCGTATGTGTTCTGCAAACTTCGCAGCGTGCGCACCACGTTCGACAGGTGGGCGCGCATCGCTGCCTCTGCCGTTTCTCCGTCGCCGGTGGCGATGGCGTCCACGATGCTGCGGTGCTCCTGCAACGACTGCGACGCCCGGCCCGGAGCCAGCACCGTGCGGAACTGATGGCGCACGTTCTGCGCGTGCAGTCCGTCGATCAGCCGCGCCACCGTGGGCAGGGCCGCCAGCTCGACGATGCGGCGGTGCAGCACGCTGTTGAGTTCGCTGCTGGCGAGCAGGTCTCCTGCGATGAAATGGCCTTGCATCTCGAGCAACAGTCCGCGCAGGTCGTCCACATCGGCGGGCGTGGCCCGCACGGCCGCATGGCGGGCCGCCAGCCCCTCGAGTACCGCGCGGGCTTCCAGAATCTCGACCGCCTCGGTTTCGCTGATAATGCGCACCCGCGAGCCGCGAAATGGCGCGCGCTCAACCAGGCCGTCCTGTTCCAGGCGCGCCAGGGCCGTACGAACCGCGTTGCGGCCCAGCCCCAGCCCCTCGGCCAGTTCCGTCTCCACCAGCCGCTCTCCCGGCATCAGGCTACCGCCACGGATGTTCTGCCGCAGACGGGCGTACGCGTCGTCGGCTTCGGTTAGCTTCTGGTTGGGCCTTGGCGTTCTTGGCACCTGCCCAGCATAGCCCAAGGTCACCCTTCGTCTCCATTGACCGGGGGGGTGCCGTGCGTGTGGAACGACGGGGTGGTCTGAAGGCCCCAGGCCTGCCCTTTCTTCCGGTCGCTCTCCGACCAGACCACCGTCTGCCAGTCCGGCGCGAGAATCAGCCGCGCGCCGGCGTTGCAGATTTCGAAGCGGTTGCCGCCCGGCTCGTACACGTACAGGAAGAACGTCTGTTGCACCGCGTGTTTGTGCGGCCCGGTCTCGATATGAACGCCGTGCTCCAGGCAGATGTCAGCAGCCCGCAGTACGTCTTCACGGCTGTCGACGGCGTAGGTGAGGTGGTGCAGCCGCCCACGCGCTCCGGAATGGTCTTCCGAAACCGCCAGATCGTAGCTCTTGTTGTTGACGCACAGCCACGCGCCCTTCTCGCTGCCGTCGTCGTACACGATCTGTTCGGACAGCAAGCAGCCAAGCGTCTCCACGAAAAACTCCCGCACGGCCGCCACGCTTGAAGCCAGCAGATTCAGGTGGTCGAGGCGGCGCAGGCTGGCACCGCGCGCTGGAAAGCGGGCCGCCTGGTTCTTCAGGGCAGGCCTGCTGGCGGCGTTTGCCTCGTACCAGTGGGTGTCGAAATACAGTTCGCCCGCATGCCCGTCAGGCGTGCGGAACTGGTACGCCGCTCCGTGCCCGAGATCGCCCTCGACCCAGCCCAGCCCCAGGCCTGCCGTGCCGAGCGCCTGAACCCGCCGGTCCAGCGCGTCTGGACTCGACGCGCGAAACGCAAAATGGCCCATGCCGCTCACCTTCGACGCGGTGAGCTTGAGCGTGTGGAATTCGTAGTCGTCCCAGCCGCGCAGGTACACGCTGTCACCCTCCTGCCCGCTGACGCCCATCCCCATCACCTCGGTGAAGAAGTGCAGGCTGTCCTCCGGGCGGGGCGACAGAAGTTCCACATGCGCGAGGTGAGCCAGGTCGTACGAACGGCCCGTCACGCGGCCGCTCCGCTCAGATGAATCGAGCCGGTGTTCATCGCTTCCAGCAGGGTCTGCGACGTCAGGGACTCACCGCTCAGTTCAGCGCACATGCGCCCAGCGTAGAACACCAGCACCCGGTCACACAGGCCGATCAGCTCTTCCAGGTCGGTGGAGCACACCAGTGTGGGTGCGCCCGCGTCGGCCAACGCCCGCACCATGCCGTGCATCTCGGCCTTGGCGCCCACGTCGACGCCGCGCGTCGGATCGTCCAGCAGCAGCAGACCCGGCCGGGTTTCCAGCCACTTGGCGAGAACCACCTTCTGCTGGTTGCCGCCCGACAGTGAGCTGACCGGATGATCCACTGACGCCGCGCGGATGCCGATGCTCTTGACGTATGCGGCGGCGCGGCGGCGCAGCAGCGGAAGGCTCAGCCAGAAGCCGGTGCGGGCGAGGCCCACCGACTGCACCGCCGCGACATTCTCCCAGATGGACTTGTCAAGCATCAGGCCCAGCCGCTTACGATCGCCGGTCACGAAGGCCGCGCCACGCGAGATCGCCGCCCGCAGATCGTATGGTGCAGGCCGACCGTCCGGGTAGGTGATGGCCCCGCTTTCCCGCCGGCGGAGGCCTGCGATGGCCTCCAGGAGGCTCTGATGCCCGGCGCCCATCAGGCCGGTCAGGCCGACTACCTCGCCGGGGTTGACCTGGAGGCTCACGTCGTGTGCTCCGCCCTGAATCTGCACCGCGCTCAGGGTGAGCGGTCCAGCCTGCAGGGCGCCGCTCCCCTGGGCCAGCGCCTGAACCCCGGCGCTCGACTCGGCCGCTTCCTCGGCGCGGCGCAACTTCGCCCGGTCGCCCAGCATGGCCGCTACGATGCCGGACACAGTCAGGGTGTGGATCGGGGCACTCGCCAGCGCCACCTCACCGTCACGCAGCACCGTCACCTCGTCGCACAGGTCCATGACTTCCTGGAGGATATGCGTCACGAACACCACGGCCACCGATCGTTCGCGCAGCACCCGCAGCGCTGAAAGCAGCCGCGCCGAACTGCTGGCCTCCAGCGCGGAGGTCGGCTCGTCGAGCACCAGCACCTGCGGGTTGGTGATCAGCGCGCGGGTGATCTCGATCAGCTGCCGCTCGGCCAGACTCAGCTCCGACAGCGGGTCGTTCAGATCGACATTCAGGCCCAGGCTGTGCAGCACCGGCAGGGCCAGGCGGCGCATCTCAGCGCGGTCGACGAGGGGGCCGCGCCGCCGTTCCCGCATCGGGTAGAGGTTGCTCAGAACGTCCATATCGGGAAAGAGACTGAGTTCCTGCGACACCACCGCTACGCCGCTGGCACTGGCCTGTGAGGTGTTGGCGAAGTGGACTGTTCTGCCGTCAAGCCGCACCTCACCGCTATCGGGGCGCTGCACGCCGGTCAGAATCTTGACCAGGGTGCTCTTCCCGGCGCCGTTCTCACCGAGCAGCGCGTGGACGGTGCCCGGATGCACATGCAGGTCGACGCCCTTGAGCGCGTGGGTACCACCGTACGACTTACGTATACTGAGAGCTTCGAAAGTGGCCATGCGTTACTTGCTCAGATAGCTGCTGATGTCGGCGAGTTGCTTCTTGCCGACCGGCACCAGAGCGAGGGCCCGTGCGGCGTCTGACTTCTGACGGACGATCACCCTGTCGACATTGGCCTTGGTGATCACCAGGCTGCCTGAATTCCAGAAGCCTGACGGAATCGCGGCTTCACTCTGGGCGTGCGCCAGCAGCAGCTTCATGGCGATGTACCCCTTCAGCCAGTGCTCCGGCGAAACCAAGACCCGGATATACCCGTCTTTGACGCCTTGCAGCGCGGTGGGTTCCAGGTCACAGCCACCGACCAGCAGCTTCTTGCCCGTCTGCCGCTCGATCAGTGCCAGCGCGGCAGCGTCGGCATTGCTGGGTGACAGGAAGGCCAATGCGTCGGGATTGGCGCGCACGATGCCGTTCCACACACCGAAGACGTCCGAGGGCGAACCAGTCTGCCCGTTGGTGTTGAGCGGTCCCAGGATCTGGATCTCGGGGCGGGTCTGCTTGATCACTTCCACCATGCCCTGGATGCGCTGTTCCAGCGGGGGCACGCCAGGCCCGGTGTTGCCGATGATGATCTTGCCCTTTGTGCCCGCGGGGATGCCTTTGAGAATTTCGCGCGCCAGTTGACGGCCTACCTCGACGTTGTCGTTGCTGACGAACAGATTGACGCCGGCATTCTTGGGCGGCGGGGCGTCGATGGCGATCACTGGGATGCCCGCGTCCGTGGCCGCTTTGACGGGACGCAGGAAGAGGTCAGCGGTGAGGGCCTGCAGGATGATGCCCGACTTGGACGTCTGCGACGCTGACTGAAACATCGACACCACCTGCGAGGGATTGGTGACATTGGGGGCGGCAGAAACCAAATTGGCGCCTTTGCTTTCCTTCACCGCCTGCGCGACCCCCAGGGCCATCTCCTGGAAGGCGTTGGTGGTGGTGTTCCAGTACACGAAGGCGACGTTGGCAGGCTTGGCGCTCTGGGCGGCCGTGATGCTGAGGGTCAGTAGGGCGGACGTAATCAGGACTGTTTTCATGGTGAAACCTCCGGGGAGCAGGAAAAGCGTGTTCAGGATTCCGAGGCGTCGTTGCCCCGGCGGCGGTTGCGGACGACGCTGTCGAGCGATACGGCCACCAGGATCACTAGGCCGGTGGCAAACTGGCTCCAGTTGGCCGGAACGTTGAAATACACCAGACCACTGGTCACGATGGTCAGCAGGATGGCTCCCAGAACCGCGCCGGGAATCGTCGCGACCCCGCCGCGCAGAGGCGTGCCGCCGATGACCACGGCAGCCACCGCGCTCAGGCTGAAGCCGGAACCGATGTTGGGGTCGGCACTGGTGAAGTAACTCAGGCCCAGCAGCCCAGCGACGGCGGCAAGCAGGCCTGCCAGCATGAAGGACTGAATGCGTACACGGGCAACTGGAATGCCGGAGAACGCGGCAGCAGCGGGATTCGAGCCGATCTGCCGGACCCGGTAGCCGTACGGCGTCTTCCCCATGCTCACGCTCAGCACGGCGATCAGGACGGCCAGCAGCCAGATGGGCAGCGGAAGTCCTAGGAAGTTGCCACTCAGCACGCTGAAAAACGGATGGTCGAGCGGCAGGCCGGTCACCTGCTGGCCGCCGCTCAGGGCAAAGACCAGTCCCCGGTACATCGACAGGGTGGCGAGGGTGGCGATCAGGGAGGGAATCCTGAAGTACTGCACGACAACAGCGTTGAGCCAGCCGAGCAGCATGCCTAGCAGCAGGGCGGCGATCGCCGCCAGCCAGGGATTGAGGCCAGCCTTCATCAGCAGGGCGGCGCTCACCAGCGTGAGGGCGAAGGTGGACTCCACCGACAGGTCGATCTCGCGCATGCTCATCAGGAAGGCCAGACCTGCGGCGAGAATGGCGACGAACACCGCCTGCTGGACGATATTGATCAGCTGACCGGCCTGCAGGAAGGACGGATGAAGAACGCCGATGAACAGCACCAGCCCGATGGTGGCCAGGGTGACGCTGGCTTCGTTGGCGCGCATAAAGCGGGCCAACGGCGAGGGCCGTTCCAGGGGCACAGCAGGGAGAAAGGTGACCTCCGGCAGGGCCGGATCACCGTGCGGCTGACTCATAGCAACCTCCAAATTGAACGTTAGATAGGCATCGGCATATTACCCTATTGACACCAAGATTGTCAACAATCTTGGTGTCAATAGGGTGTAACTCAGGAATGCGGGGTAGATAATTAGGGATGACCCGAGTCGAACCCCCGTGGGTGCAACACATGCGAGAAGCGTTAGAAGAATTCGTGCAAGACGTGCGACAAACCTTGCCTGAGCAGCCCAGTGTGGCGGACATCGAGCGCGCCTTGCTCGAGGCCCAACGACAACTCATGCGCGACCTGATGCAAAGCGTGGTGAATGACCACGAGCCACCCCCCCCTCCAGACCTCGGGAACGCTGTGGACCGCTCAGGGACGGCGGTATCGATACATTCATCATTTGTGGGGGAAAGTACGCGTGCCCATCCAGTGTCTCAAGCATCAAGAAGACGGAAATCATGAAAGTCTCTTTCTGGACAGCACTTTGGACCGCAGTGGTTGGACTCCGGCTAGCTTGGATTTTCTAGGGGAACTGGTGGCCCAACTCCCGGCAGAAACCGCTAGTGAACTGGCTCAAAAGGCGGGGATGAGCATATCTCGTGCCGAGTTAGACCGTTTGGGACGAGCATTGGGGGAAGCCTGTAGTGCTGAAACACGAGCGCTTCTCGTGAAACACGCTTATGCTCCGCTCGAGCCAGCTATTGGTACTCCGTTGACTCATGAAACGGGTGCAAGCTAAGGAATGGACAACCAGCCGCTCATTCCAGACCCCCTCGAGCAGTATTGCCAGCTGTTCGACCAGACGTTCACTCGCCCGACACAGCGAGCCACGTTTCGAACCTATCTGCAAGGTCTGCTCTTGGGGATGGAGCGTCACAAAACCGCGACTGGATTGGCAAATACCGAACCGGGCAAACAAGGCAGTCGACACAAAGATGCGCAGCGGCTTCAGTGGTTCTTGTCTGAAAGCACGTGGGATCCGGAAGGACTCAATGACACGCGGTTGGCCATCTTGCGAACGTTGACCAGCACTGCGCCGTGTGACGATGCCGTGCTGGTCATTGATGAGACCGGCGACCGGAAATACGGCACGCACACCGCGCATGTCGGTCGGCAGTATTTAGGAAGTTTAGGCAAGGTCGACTCGGGCATCGTGACGGTCCATTTGCTGTATGACACGCCAACGGCCTATATCCCGCTGAAATTCGTGCCGTATACGCCAGCGCATCATTTTGAACGCAAGACGAATGATCCGGCGTTCAAAACTAAGCCGCAACTGGCCATTGACCTGATTGACGCTGTCCGGCCCGATTGGCCGTATCGGGCGGTGGTCGCGGACAGCTTTTACGGACGCAACGAGGTGTTCCAGATGCACTTGATCCGTCAGTTCATTCCCTTCGTGCTGGCGTTGCCAGCGTCGCATACCTGGTGGCATCTCGCAGACCAACCGGGGAGCGTAAAGGAACTGGCGCTGAGTGCAGCGCCAGAGTCCTGGCAACCGCTTCTCCGCACGTATGCCGATGGACATCAAGAAATCAAATGGGTGGCGGAACTTCGGGGCGGCCCCTTCGGACCGAAGCAGACATTTCGGCTGATTGTGGTCACGCCGGATCCGGTTACCTTGCCGGATGAGCGCACCCAATACCTGATCTCCAATCTGCGTACCGATGAGCAAGACACCCTGGAGTGGCATGCAAAGACGCCGCCTGCGACTCCCCTAGAGATCGCCTTGCTGTATGCCCGGCGTCCTCGAATTGAACAGGCCTACCGCGAAGTGAAGCAGCATCTGGGCTGGACACACTGTCAGGCACGCTCTGACCTCGCGCTCCGACGCCATTGGACCTTGGTGTGTGTTGCTTTCTGTTTCCTGCACTGGGAGCTGTCCCAACAGGGCAACGACCCACCTATATCGGAACCGAGCGATGATCCACAACGGCCAGCGGCTGCACAGCAACCGTCGACCTGGAGTGCCGCGCTTCGTCATGTCCGCGCGTATCTGGAACCGTTTGTCTGGGTTTGGAGAGCGTGGCACGCGTTTACGGCTGCTCCTCCACCCAAGACCCTCCTCGCGTTACTCCGGTACGTAGGCCAAGGGCAGCCCTTGTACCTCTATGTCACATAAATGCCCTCCACGACAGCGTTTATCTTATGAGTCAACGGACTACCATTATTGATCTCAGCTGAAGTTTAGAACGGTAGACTGGGTGAATGACTGACCGATGGCTGCCCTCGCACCTCACGCGAACTCAACTCGCAGAACGTCGCCAGGACTTCCTCGAACTCCTCGAAACCGGCCAACACAGCAGCAAGGAACTCGCAGAGTTCCTCGGGGTATCCATGAATACCCTCCGCACCTGGAAGCACCTCCTGCGCCATCAAGGTCCAGACGCGCTCCAGGCCACCGTCACCACCGGGCGAGTGCCCACACTCTCCCCGGAGCAGCGAGATCACCTCAAAGCAATGTTGAACCAAGGCGCACAGGTCCACGGCTTTCCTGACCCCAGTTGGAGCACCCTGCGAGTCAGAGACGTCATCGGTGGTCACTTCGGCATCTGGCATCACCGCAATCACGTCCGTAGGATCTTACATCAGCTGGGTTTTTCTCGTCAGAAGCCCGACAAACGTGCGCTCGAGCAGTAGTTCCTGCCTCTCCATGCTCCGGCGGCCAGTCGGGGCCGGTAAAACAGCGTGACCGGGAAGGTGCAGCTTACCTATGCAGTGGGCAGCGCACGCCGCTCACCGGAGAGCTTGCCCGTAATCGCGTTCCAGCATTTCGGCCAGACTGGTCCAGGGAACCATGGGATATCGCTGGCGCCTGTCCGATGCATCGAAGGTCATGTCGCGGGTATCCATCACCACGCCCGCAGCGATCTGGCGCGCCAGTCTCGGATGGACTGGACGCATCAGCACTGACATCAGCCGCATCATGGGCAAGGGTACGGTGCGTTTCGCTCCAGTCCGGTGCGTGATCTGCTCGAAGGTGTCTGCGAGTTGCCGCAGGCTGAGGTTCTCCGGCCCGCCGACCTCCACTGTTCGTCCGCGCATCGCGGCGTCCGTCACAGCGAGCGCGACGAAAGCGGCAACGTCGTAGACCGAGACGAAATTGATCGGATTCTGCCCGCGCCCGAAAATCGTGATGGTCCCCCTCTTCAGGAGCGGCTCCCCGATGAGCTGGGTCCAGGTCTCCATGAAGGCGGTCGCACGGAGGACCGTCCAGGAAAGTCCACTGGCCTGAAGCGCCTGTTCGGCCAGGAGTTTCATCCGGAACAGCTCGATCGGGTGGTCCTGGGCAGCGCCCTGGACTGACATGAGGATGAAATGCTCGACTCCACTCGTCCGAGCGGCCTTGATCAGGGTGCCGTTGCCCTGGTGATCGATGGTCCTCGGCGTGTCGTGCCCTGTTCCACCGAAGCCGTGAATCGCCGAGATAACGGTGGTGACGCCCTCCATGGCTCTTGTGACAGCCTCCTGGTCGCTGACATCTCCGGGGACGATCTCGATCAGGCTGCTCGCAAGATGCGCTCTGCTGGCCGGGGATCGGGTCAACATTCGTACCCTCAGCCCACGGGCCGTCAGGAGACGCACGACGTGACTCCCCAGTCTTCCCGTTCCACCCGCCACGAGAATCATGGCTCACCTTCCCTGAAAACCACGGTTGGGCACGTCGGCCCCGGTCTCTGCTTCCTGAACGGGTTCCATGTACATCCGCACCCAGACGACCAGCCCGTGACGCACGCCTTGAACCGTGACGCCACGGTGATGGAAGGCGTTGCCATCGACACGCGTGCCCCGCCATTCCCACTCGGCCCAGACCGTGTCGCTATCCGTGGCGGCGTGCAGCAGGTCAGAGTGGATGTCCGGCACAGCGGCGAAGATGTTCGCCCAGTTTTTCCGCATCTGGGCCTGTCCCCGAAAGGCCCGACCGAGGTGCACCGGGAATTCGCTCTCGTAATCGGGATCGAAGCAGGCCGCGAGTGCCTCAAGGTCGTGCTGGTTGGTGGCCCGTTGGATGGCCTGCACGCATTCAAGGGGGCTGCGAAGGGACGAGGGACCACGACTTTCGGCTGCGGTGTTCATGGGTGGAACCTCCTGAGGGGAGTGAAGGGTTGCTCGCGTGGATGGTGTTTGATATACTAGACTTATATTCATTAGAAGTCAATAGTAGTGAATATTTGGAATTCCATGACCAACTCCCGAGAAAAGCGAACCTACACTTCACCGCAGCGCCAGGAACAGGCCCGAGCGACACGCCTGAAGATGCTCGAGGCGGCCCGGCAGCTGTTCGTGGCCAACGGCTACGTCACGACGACCCTGCCCGCCATCGCTCGCGAGGCGGGCGTCTCCGCCGCCACCGTGACCGCCACCTTCAGAACCAAGCTGGGCGTCTTCGAAGCGCTCAGCGCCTGGTCAGTGCGTGACGACGAGATTGCCAGGCCGCTCACCGAGCAACCATGGTGGCGCGAGATGCTCGACGAGCCCGATCCGGCACGCCAGCTGGCGCGCCACGCCAGCAACGTCCGCCGCATTCACGACCGCACCACCGATCTCTTCGAAATCGCTCGCAGCTCGGCCGGAGCCGAACCGGAGGTCGCTGCGCTCCGGCGGCGCCTGGGCGAAGCCCATCTCAGCGATGATCGGCAGGTCGCGCAGTCGCTGGCGCAGAAAGGGGCGCTGGGGCCAGGCGTGACGCCCGAACAGGCCACGGACCTGCTGTGGGCGCTCGGCTCGGCGGACCTGTACCGACTGCTGGTGGTCGACCGTGGCTGGCCGCGGGAGCAGTACGAGCAGTGGCTGACTTCGGCATGGATTCATGCCCTGCTCGGTCTTCAGATTGGCCACACCACCTGAACCGCACGCGTGAATGGACCTCTGAAAGTCAACCAGTACGCTATCGTAGCCAGCCGCACTGAGTTCCCGGAAGTTCAGGCAAAGATGAAGGTGGCAAGGCTGGTCCTGCGAAATAATCGGTGGCGATGCCGCTGCCTCACGTGCTGCTGATCGAAGATGACGCCGACATTGTCGATTTCCCTCCAGGCTTACCTCGAAGACGCCGGGTACAGGGTCTCCGCTGCGTTCTCCGTCGCCCGTGGCCTACTGCTCGCCCGGGAGTCACAGCCTGATCTGATCCTCACTGACCTCGGTCTGCCGGACGGTGACGGTCGCCGGGTCGTTCACACCATCCGCCTACAGAGTCAGGTGCCAATCATCGTCCTCACCGCCCGCGACGACACTTCCGAGAAGGTCGCGCTGCTGTCGGCCGGTGCAGACGATTACGTGGTCAAACCGTTCGTGATGGCCGAGTTGCTGGCCTGCACCGCGGTCCAGCTGCGGACGCCACTGAACCCGACCCTCAGCGTCGGCGAGCTGGAACTTCAGCCGCACAATTACCTGGCACTGCTGGCCGGGAGGGAACCCCGGCTGGCACCGAAGGAATTCCAGCTGCTGAACCTACTGATGAGTCGACCCAGGCGCGTTTACACCCGGCAGGAGATCAACAAAGCGCTCTGGGACGGCAAGCTGCCGGAGTACAGCAACGTTATTGACGTGCATTTCGCCAACCTGCGGGCCAAGTTCCGGGAACGTGAGGTCTACACCTTGCTGCGCACCGTGCGCGGCGATGGGTATGCTCTGCGGGCTTAAGGCCGAAGTGCCGTTGAATATCTGATTCGAAACCGCCTGTCGTCCAGATCAATCACCCTCTTTTTTTCTACGACGGTAAACTTGACCTGATGTAGGATTGTCGGGCGATGGCCCGACTGAACAAACGCGATCCCGCTGACCGGCAAGAAGTCCTGCGCTGCGAAACCACGCTCTGTCCGGTGTGTCAGTGCCCGACCTGGATGACCCACCACAACGCTCGCCGCCTGATCCTGCTCACGGGCAGCGTGCGCTACACCATCAAGGTCCGGCAGTGCCGCAACACCACCTGCGCTGCCTACAAGAAGCCCCTTCGGCCCGAGGCTGAAGGGGCGCTGGCGTTACCGCATAGTGAATACGGGCTGGACGTGCTGGCGCTGATCGGGGCGCTGCGGTACGGGCAGCACCGCTCGGTTCCCGAGATTCACGCGACGTTGCGCTGCGCGGGTGGCCCGCCGCGCGCGGGCGTATGCGGCGCTCAGCGGGCGTATGCGTCCTGCCCGCCGACTCAGGCTCTCGGGCGCGGCAACCCTGCTCGCTCGAGCGGGCCTGACCGCCCTGGCGCTGTTGGCGCTGGGCGTGCCGCTGCTGGGCACGCTGGTGAGCGCGTTCACCCGCAAGGTCTCCGACGGCCTCGCGCCGGGCAACCTCACGCTCGAGCACTTCTTTGAGGCCGGGCGCAGCGGGCTGGCCGGCCCCTTCGCCTTCTCCGGAACCCTGGCGCTGCTGGCCGCCAGCGCGGCGGTGCTGCTGGGACTCGGCCTCGCCGGGATGCTCAACCGCCCCGGCAGGCTCTCGAGGCTGCTCGACCTTGCGCTGCTGGGCGCGATGGCCCTGCCCGGTCTGGTGCTGGCGGCGGGCTACATCTTCGCCTTTAACCAGCCTTTTTTGGCCCTGTACGGCACGCCTTTTTTGCTGGGCGCGGCCTACGCCGCCGGGGGGATGCCCGCCGCGAGCAGGCTGCTCCTTGGGCCGCTGGCCCAACTGCACCGCAGCCTGTCCGAGTCGGCGCGGGTGCACGGCCTCTCGGGCGGTGCGGTGCTCAGGCGCGTGACCGGGCCGCTGCTGGCGGTGCCGCTGTTCTCGGCCTGGCTGCTGGCGGCCACTCACGTCATGTTCGAGCTGCCGATGAGCGAACTGCTCTACCCGCCGGGGTCGCCGCCCCTGCCGGTGGCGCTGGTGACGTATGTGAACAACTTCGACTTCGGCCTGGGCGCGGCCCTCGAACTCGAGGCGGTGGCGCTGGTTTTGCTGGCGGTCTCCCTGCTGCGCTGGCTCTTCGCCCGCCTGACCCCACCCGGCTGGCGGCGCGGGGCGCTCGAGCGGGGAAGTGCGCGGTGAGCGGCTTGAGGGGGATAGGGTGAGCGGCATCCGGCTCGAGGGCGCGGTCAAGCGCTTCGCAGGGGTGCAGGCGCTGTCCGGCGTCAGCCTAGAGGTGCGCAGCGGCGAGTTCGCGGTGCTCCTGGGGCCGTCGGGGTCAGGCAAGACCACCCTGCTGCGCGCGCTGGCCGGCCTCGAGCCGCTGGACGCCGGGCGCATCTGGCTCGGCGATACCCTGGTCGAGGACGCGGGGCGCGGTCTGCGGCTGCCGCCCGAGGCGCGCGGGCTGGGGATGGTGTTTCAGGAGTATGCGCTGTGGCCGCACCTCAGCGCGCTCGAGAACGTGGCCCTGCCGCTGCGCGAGCGCCGCACGCTCCAGTGGAAGGCGCGGGCGCAGGAGGCGCTTGAGAGCGTGGGACTCGATAAGTTTCACGCCCGCTTCCCCTTCGAGCTGGGTAAAAAGTCGCAGTCGCGCAGAAACAGACGTTAGGAAGCCAGTTTACAATTCGTATTCATCTGTTACCGAGTGATCAAACAGAAGTTACGGTGGGTCCACTATGCCTTATGCCTTTCTGACTGATGTGCATCTAAGCCGTTATGGCCACTACACCGATGCACCCACGGTCGAACAGCTTTCCGGTCCTTTCTTTTTGAGTCAAGACGACCTCGAGATTACTGCCACTCTGCGCCACGACCACACCCGCCTGGGCTACGCGGTGCAACTCTGCACCCTGCGCTTCCTGAACACCTTTTTGACCGACCCCACCGATGTGCCCCCTGTGGTGGTGCAGACGCTGTGCCACCAACTGGGCCTCAAAGACCCGAGTGTGCTTGCCCGCTATCTCGAGCGTGAACCCACCCGCTTCGCTCACCAGCGCCAGATTCGCAAACGGCTGGGGTATAAGGAGTTCGTGGGTGCAGAGGTCTTAAACCTGTTGCGCTGGCTTGTCTCAAGCGTTCAGCTCGAAGAAACCCGCCCCATAGAACTCTTTGACCGCTGCACACGGCGTCTGGTGGCTAGAGGGGTCATTTTGCCCGGAGCCACCGTCTTGGCCCGTCTCATCGTCAAGGTGCGGGAGCGGAGTGCGGGGCAGCTCTACCGTCAGCTCGAGGCCCAGCTCATTCCCTCGCACAAGGAGGCGCTTGAGCAGTTTGTAATGGTCAACGATGGAAAAACCCGCACCTCACTCGAGCAACTGCGCGACCCACCAGACCGCATCAGCACCCCTGCACTCCTAGCCTCACTCGAGCGAGTAAAGCTTATTCGGGCGCTGGGTGTGGGGGACATTCCCCTTAAGAGTTTCCCGGAATCGCGCCTGCTGGCCCTGGTGCGCCATGCCGATAGCGCCAGCGCGTACTCGCTCTCCCGGCTCTCGAGCGCCCGGCGCTATGCCACGCTGCTGGTTTACATTGGGTGTAACTCAGATTTGCGGGGTGGATAATGGGGCATGACCCGAGTCGAACCCCAGTGGGTGCAACACATGCGAGAAGCATTGGAAGAGTTTGTGCAAGATGTGCGGCAAACATTGCCTGAACAGCCCAGTGTGGCAGACATCGAGCGCACCTTACTTGAGGCCCAACGACAACTGATGCGTGACCTGATGCAGAGCGTGGTGGATGACCATGCGCCACCCCCCCCTCAAGACCTCAAGAACCCTATGGACCTCTCAGGGACGGCGGTATCGGCAGGTCCATCACCTATGGGGGAAGGTGCGCGTTCCCATCCAGTGCCTCAAACATAAAATCAGCGGAAATCATGAAAGTGTCTTTCTGGACAGTAGTTTGGACCGTAGTGGTTGGACCCCGGCTAGCCTGGACTTTCTAGGGGAACTGGTGACCCAACTCCCAGCTGAAACCGCCAGCGACCTCGCTCAAAAGGCGGGCATGAGTGTATCGCGTGCCGAATTAGACCGTCTGGGACGGGCATTGGGGCAAGCCTGTAGTGAGGAACACCGCTCCGTCCTAGTCAAATTGGCTCACGCTCCGCTCGAGCCAGCTCAACCGGAAGGGGGAGGGCGAGCGATGGTGGTACAGATGGACGGTTGTTTTGTGTTGGGACAAGCTAGGGACGGTAAATGTCCAGGAGTAGAAATCAAAACAGCGTGTGTGTATCCACAGAATGCCCCTCGAGAACGCACGCTGTACAGCAGCGTGGAGTCGGCAGAAGACTTTTGTGACCCGGTGGCGGGATTACTGCGGCAAGCGGGAGTACGTCAAAATGACACCGTGGTTTTAGTAGGAGATGGCGCACCCTGGATTGCGCGTATCGCTGAACTTCAAAACATTCCACTGGTGCTGGATGTTTTCCATGCCAGTCACTACCTGGATGTGGTGATGCAGGCCTCTGACTGGACGGAGACTCAGCGCTCGAGTGAACGCAAACGACTTCTGAAAGGAGAAATCCAGGTTCAATCCTGGCTCGAGACCTATCTTCCCATAGCTTGTAAACGTGAAACCTGGAGTGAGGAGGCTACAGGTGCGCTGAGCTATCTTCAAGCCCGTTTACCGCACATGGACTATCCCACTTTTCTAGCTCGAGGGTGGCCGATTGGAAGTGGTCAGATTGAAGGCATCAATAAGAGTGTGATTGGACACCGGATGAAGCGTTCAGGGCAGCATTGGTCTCGACCGGGGGCCAGGGGCATGGCCTCATTACGGGCCAGACGGTACTCCCGTCGCTCTCTTCTCTCCTTTGACCATTTACGTCATGCTGCTTTTTCTACCCCGCAAATCTGAGTTACACCCCCCGGGAATACTCGAGCGACTGCATGAC
>Ga0209724_1001268_pt1 | contig 23211 bp, 17 predicted proteins | sample grotaG_FD_184143 | JGI IMG/M metagenome (GOLD analysis project Ga0209724, IMG submission 184143) | Glacier valley bacterial and archeal communities from Borup Fiord, Nunavut, Canada, to study Microbial Dark Matter (Phase II) -... | ecosystem: Environmental > Aquatic > Freshwater > Ice > Glacier ...
TTTTACAGCAAATCGTTGAAAAAAATAAACAGCAGGAAAGAAAAGAAGCTGAAGTGGTGAAGGCCGAAATTGCAAATCCCGCCACAACCAATAACCGCCGGAATTTCCTGAAGAAAACAGCCCTTGGCGGACTTGCTATCGGAGGTTTAATGAATTTATCGATTGAAGATACCATCGCTCAGACCACCTCGAAAGTTTCGCGATCTTCAAGTCCTTCCGATTTAAAAATAACGGACATGCGTTATGCCGTGACAACGGTTCTTGGTCAGACCGCCATTATCCGGATCGATACCAACCAGGGCATTTACGGACTGGGCGAAGTAAGGGACGGCGCAGATGTTCGTTATGCATTGATGCTAAAAAGCCGGATATTGGGACTCAATCCATGCAATGTGGAGATGATTTTCAAAATTATTAAGCAGTTTGGCGGGCCTGCTCGTCAGGCCGGTGGTGTTTGTGGTGTTGAAATGGCACTTTGGGATATCGTTGGCAAAGCATATAACGTTCCTGCCTGGCAATTGTTAGGCGGAAGGTACCGTGATAAGATCAGATTATATGCGGATACGCCTGAAGGGAAAACACATGAAGAGCAAACAGAAAAAATCAGGTATCGCATTCAGGACCAGGGATACACATGGCTGAAGATGGATCTTTCCATTAACAACCTGAAGGATATCCCGGGAGCACTGGTGAATCATGAATTTTGGGATGGAGCTTCCGGACAATACGACCTTCGTGATTATATGGGTTATGGAAATACAAAACACCCGTTTACACAGATTCAAATAACAGATAAAGGGCTGGAGGAACTGGTAAAAGTTGCGGAACATACGCGTGAGCACATCGGCTGGGATATTCCTATTTCGACGGATCATTTTGGCCATTTCGATGTAAACAATGCCATCCGTTTAGGAAAGGCCATTGAGAAGTACAGGTTGGCCTGGTTGGAAGATATGATTCCATGGGAATATGCTGATCAATGGAAAAAAATAACTGACGCGCTGGAAACGCCTACGAATACCGGTGAAGATATTTTCCTGCTCCAAAACTTTAAACCACTGATCGATATCCATGCAGTTGATATCATTCACCCTGATTTATCATCTTCGGGCGGACTTTTGGAAACCAAGAGAATTGGTGATTACGCAGAGGAACATGGTATTGCAATGGCGATGCACCAGGCTGGAACTCCGGTTTCATTTATGGCCTGCGTTCATTGTGCCGCCTCTACCCAGAACTTTTTAGCGCTGGAACATCATTCTGTTGACCTGCCATGGTGGGAAAGCCTGGTGAAAATGACGGATGGCAAACCTATAATTACCAAAGGATTTGCAAATGTACCGGATTCACCTGGTTTAGGAATTGAATTGAACGAAGATGTCGTAAAAGAGCATTTGCACGCAAAAGATAAAAGCTTTTTTGCGCCAACAGATGAATGGAACGAAAAGCGTTCGCATGACAGAACCTGGAGTTAATTCCAGGCCGATTTTGAACTAAAACCGATCTGCCATTGCGATTTCAGGAATGAAAAAAGTGGATGTCTATTAAATCAAAACTTAAACCAATTACGCGGGGAATAAAGTTTCCCGCGTAATTTTAACAATTTGTCTTGTAAACCTCTGTACCATGAAAAAAATGACCGCTCACAGGATAGCGATGGGTTTTGCTGTAATATTTATAATAATTTCATTAGTTCTCATTTTTAGTGGAAATGTAGCCAGTGCCGGACCTTTTCTGATCGCATTCTTCGTCTCGCTGGCGATAGGTGTAAGAGGATTTGAAGCCGTGAAAGGTTTCGCATATACAATCTGGATTTTCACTGCTGTTACCGCATCAATGTTTTACCCCCAATATTTTACTTCTATCGGCGATTTTCAACTTAAATTACTGATCGTTCCCCTTTTGCAGATTATCATGTTTGGAATGGGGTCACAAATGAGTATGAACGATTTTACTGGGGTGATAAAAATGCCTAAAGGGGTCATTATTGGGGTTGGATCACATTATCTCATTATGCCACTGGTTGCTTTTGCCATTTCCCGAATATTTAATTTCCCGCCTGAAATAGCCGCCGGGATTATTTTGATCGGATGTGTTCCCAGCGGACTTGCATCAAACGTGATGTCGTACATTGCCCATGCAAACCTTGCATTAGCGGTTACAATCGGCGCGATCTCAACGCTTATTTCGCCTTTTGTTACACCTCTGTTGATGAAATTGCTGGGTGGTCAATATATCGAGGTTAATTTCTGGAGTATGATGCTCGATATCTTAAACATGATTATTCTCCCGGTTGTTGCAGGTTTCATTTTCAATCTGTTCAATTCCGGAAAAGAAAAACTACGGTCAAAAGTGATTCAGTTATCGGTTTTTTTCATCATCATATTGCTTACAAACCTGGTTTACATGAAAGCCAAACATGTTGATGTTGCTGGATTCTCGGTAGCTTTGGTTAAATCGCTGTGCTGGTTTTATTTCCTTCCAATGATAGGTGCAATGTTTCTTCGTCATTATCTTAAAGGAGACAAGCAGCTAATGGGAAAAATCCTTTCATTTTTATCAATGGCAGGAATTGCCATCATTATTACAATTATTACTGCAGCAGGTCGCGACAGCCTGCTAAAGGTTGGCGCTTTACTTTTGGTAACCAGTCTTTTGCATAATTTAACCGGTTATACCCTGGGATACACTGTATCGTGGTTGTTTGGAATGCCAGAAAAAGACCGCCGGACCGTTGCCTTTGAAGTCGGAATGCAAAACGGCGGATTAGCCTCTGGTTTGGCACTTCAAATGGGTAAGATTGCAACAGTCGGACTTGCGCCTGCCATCTTCGGTCCATTAATGAATGTGACCGGCTCGGCCTTGGCAAGTTGGTGGAGAACCAAACCACCCAAAGAAGATATTGAAACTTTATAAAAGTACTGGCTTTTAGGATTGAGAGATTGTTTCTTGAGACGATCTTTCAATCCCAAAATCTGTCCTAAACTGCTAATTCATTAAAAGAGATTTAAATTTTATTCCATTTCTCCCGCCTTTTCAATCCTCTTCTTTTCCCGTTTCTCCTCTACCCAAAAGTAAATAATTGGCAAAACAAGAAGTGTCAGAAGGGTTGAAGTGATCAATCCGCCAATCACGACAGTTGCCAAAGGTCGCTGAACCTCAGAACCGGGCCCGGAATTAAAAGCCATCGGGATAAAACCAAGGCTCGCTACAAGTGCTGTCATCAAAACAGGGCGTAGACGATCCGTCGCTCCATCGATAATCGTTTTTCGGAGCGGCCCCCCCTCCTTCCGGAGTTCATTGATATGGTCAAGCAAAACAATCCCATTCAGAACCGCCACTCCAAACAGTGCTACGAAACCAATGCTCGCTGAAACCGAAAGGTACATTCCCCGAATCCAAAGTAAAAATATACCACCTGAAAGAGCAAAAGGGAGGTTCATTAAAATGATGATCGCATAGCGCATTTTACCGAAGTTGATATACAACAATCCGATAATGATAAAAAGGGAAAAGGGTACAACCAGCAATAAATGGTTCATGGCCCGTTTCTGATTTTCGAACGTTCCCCCATATTCAAGAAAATAGCCCGACGGAACTTTTGCCTTCTGATCGATGGCTGCCTGCAACTGACTTACATAGGTTCCGATATCGATGTTTTTAATGTTTATTCCCACAATAATCCTGCGCCACCCGTTTTCGCGCTGGATTTCGCGCGGCCCTTCCTGTGCAACAATGCGGCTCACCCGCTTGATTGGAATAAAATCACCATTAGGCAATGGCACAGGAATTTCCTGAATCTTCTGTAATTCGGAACGGAATTCAGCAGGGTACCTTACCTGAATATCGAAACGTCGTTGCCCTTCGTACAACTGCCCCGCAACCTGGCCGCCAATTCCAGCTTCAATTACAGACTGTACATCATTCACATTCAATCCGAAAGACGCAACTGCTTCCCGGTCAATCTCGATGGTCAGGTAAGGCTGGCCAACAGGCTGCTCAACGAAAAAATTAGCTGTACCAGCCATTCCGGAAACAATTGCAGAGATATTTTCACCTATTTTATTAAGTGAATCAAGGTCCTCACCATAAATTTTCACGGCCAGATCTGATTTTACACCACTTGTCAACTCATCGACGCGCATGGCAATTGGCTGGGTGAAATTATAGGCTAACCCGGGTTCCGTCTTCAGATAGGGTTCAATTTGGGTAATAATGTCTTCCTTCGTTATTCCTTTTCTCCATTGATCAGCAGGTTTCAATACGATCCAAACATCTGTCTGGTGTACGCCCATCCAGTCGTTCGCAAGGTCAGACCTACCTGTTTTCGGAACCACCGTTTTGATTTCAGGAATATTTTCGATCAGTTTTCCAGCCAGCCAGTTGGCATTATCCATCGACTCTTTCAGTGTCACCGATGGCATTCTGACCTGTTCAACCAGGATAGATCCTTCGTCAAGTTCAGGAAGAAACTCCGTTCCAAGCCGGCTCATCACAATCATTGAAAGACCAAAAATAACAGCCGCTGAAATACTTACAAACTTCCGTCGGTCAATATGTTCCTCCAAGCCACCCTGGTATCTTGGTTTAATCCAGTCGATAAGATAGTTGCGACGTATTTTTACCCCCCTTTTTAAAATAAGCGATGAAATGGCAGGCACAAAAATCAGGGCAAGCAGTAATGAACCCAAAACTGCTGCCGCCACAGTTATTGCCATTGGGCGGTACAAAATACCCTCCATGCCACTGAAAGTCATAATAGGTACATAGACCATCAGTATAATTAATACGCCGAAAAATATTGGCCTGACAACCTGTTTAGAAGCGGATATAATCAGATCGTCCGTATTTTGGTTCTTGTTTTGTTGCAGGCGGTGAACAATGTTTTCAATCATCACCACCGATCCGTCGACAACCATCCCAAAGTCGATGGCGCCTAAACTCATCAGGTTGGCAGCTAACCCAAATTCGCGCATGCCAATAAAAGCGAATAACATCGAAAACGGAATCACCATCGCGACGATTAAGGCACCTGAAATCTCGCCAAGTAACAGTAGCAATACAACAATAACAAGAAAGCCTCCCTCTACCAGGTTAGTCGAAATAGTAGCAGTTGTGCGGTCAATCAGATCCGACTGGTCGTAGAATTTTTCAATCTGAACCCCCGCAGGAAGCGACTTATTGATTTCGGTGATCTTTTTTTCAATATCAGCAATCACCTCACGCCCGTTGCCACCCCGAAGCATCATCACGATGCCACTCACAATTTCGCCTTTACCATCCTGCGTTACTCCACCCTGACGGATTTGAGTTCCGATCACTACATCGGCAATATCTTTAATAAAGACTGGTTTGTTATTGATGTTCCGGATAATGATATTCCGGATATCGTCGGCTTTGTTAATTTGTCCATACCCGCGAATGATGTATTGCTCACGGTTGTGTTCCAGAAAATTACCACCCGAGACACTGTTATTATTCGCAATCGCATCAATAATTTCTTTTATCCCGATTCCAAAAGTGCGGATTTTCTCCGGGGCAATAATTACCTCATATTGCTTGACAAAACCTCCGAATGAATTGATTTCGGTTACCCCTTTAACCACCTTTAGCTGGGGAACAATCAACCAATCCTGAATTTCGCGGAGTTCGGTAAGCGATTTATTTTCTCCACGAACAGCGTACTGAAATATTTCGCCGAGTGCAGTTGAGATGGGCCCCAGTTGCGGAGCCGAAACATCGGGTGGCAAATCGGAGGAGATGGACTGTAATCTTTGACTGACCATTTGCCGGGCAAAGTAAATATCGGTCCCTTCTTCAAATTCGATCGTAACAGCCGATAGCGCAAATTGAGAGGTTGAGCGAACCTGTTTTACATCAGGCAAGCCGTTCATCGCCGTTTCAATTGGATAACTAACCAGCTTTTCGACATCAAATGGAGAAAACCTTCCGGCTTTGGTAATTACCAGAACCTGAACCGGCGTAACATCTGGCAATGAGTTAATAGGCAACCTGATCAACGAAAAATAACCGGCGACCGCCATCAGAAGAACCAGTGAAAGCGCGATAAACTTTTGTCTGACACTGAATGTGATAATTTGGTTGAGCATATTTCCAGGTTTCAGGTAAAGTTTTATTCTTCAGCTATCTTATCGAAACGGGATAGGGCTTTGAGACTAAAAATCTGGGTAACGGCCAGCTTTTCATTCTTTTCAAGTCCTTTTTGCACCACGGCATATTTATCGCGAAACTCCGGAACAACAACCTTCCTTTTTTCAAAAGTTGATTCGCTGATCTTCACAAAAACTATCGGATCGTTTCCTTCATAAGTCAGCGCTTCAATAGGAATGGTAATTACTTCAGTCTGGGAAGAGGTACTAATTGATAACCTCAGGTTCTCTCCTGGTTTCGGCCAATTATCGATACTGGCCAGCAACACATTTACGACCACAGAACGATTGGTTTCATCCAGTCCCGGGTTGATTGAAGTAACCACCGCTCTGATTTCGTACGGGTCATTTTGCCGCCGAAAGATTCGAACTGAGTCACCTTTATTAATGTAGCGTGCGTCCTCAGGAGAAACATAACCACGAATCAATACGTGACTGATATCCAAAACGCGTGCAAGCATTTGGAGTGCATTCACAGACTGTCCAAGTTCTACCGACCGTTGATCCAAACTACCGCCAATGGGTGAATGAATTTTGAGTGTAGGATCGATACTTTCCGCCGTTCGGAACGCATATATTTCATTTTCAGGAACTCCAATGGCCTTTAATTTTGAAATGGAAGCGATTACACTTGTCTTTGCGCGCTGGAAATCAGACTGGGCGCGATCGAGTTCGCTTTTCGAACTGATCGTTTGTTCGAACAACTGTTCGAGCCGATGCAGTCGTGAGGTCTGAAAGGTTTCTTCAGAAATTGCCTGGAGATATTCCGAAACCATATTGCCAAATTCAAGACTCTCGATGCTAAACATCACCTGACCGGCCTTTACGATTTCCCCTTCCTGAATATCAATTCGACTGATACGTCCATTAATAGGCGTGCTGATAATACTAATGTGATTAGGAGCCGGGAATACCACTCCCGGAACAGCAATGCTATAATTCACCAGGCTGCTCGTAACCGCTATTGTTTGAATTTTTAATTCAGCGATCTCTTTATCCGAAAGCTTGACAAGATTTTCGGGTTTTATTCCGGAAACAGAAGGTGGCGAATCGGAGGCTCCTTTTTCCTTTTGAGCAGGTTCCTGTTGGCCTCCGCATGAATAAATAATGACCAGTACGAAAGATAGGAGGTTTACCAAAACCAAACGTCTGATGAATTGAGATTTTTTCATAGAACAATTATTTTGCAAATAACTTACTAATAAACAAGGTCTTTATCTAAGAACTTTTCGAGTTCAACAAGCTGAATATAGAAATCGCGTAGAGATGATAAGTAACGCTGCTGGCTGTTGAGGTAGATTTGTTGAGCACTGATAAGGTTCAGTAAATCAACCTCACCAAGACGATAAGCTGTCAGGGTGAGTGTCTGCAATTTTTCGGCTTTGCTGCGAATGGTTTCGTCGTACCGCTTGATTGTCGACCGGCTCACTTCGTAACTGTGCCAGGCATGTTCGATTTGTTTTTTCATATCAAGCTTGATTTCCTGCTGTTTCCACCGGATTTCATCCTGTCGGGCGCGAGTTGTATTGATACGCCCTTTTTGCTCAAGCGGATACCAGATCGGAAAACTAAGTCCCATCTCGAAACCATTAAAATTGTAACCGGTTCCGTAATCCTGTTTATACAAGTTGAAGCGTATGTCGGGAAGAATATTGCTTTTGGCTTCTTTCAGAAAATAGTTGGAGGCGTTGAGTTCACTTGAAGAGGATTTATACAAAGGCTGATCGGTGAGTACCGCCAATGCCTGGATCTGCGAAATATCAACATCGGTACTTCGGAGTGTATCCATAAACTGAATCGTGTATTTCTGGTTTTCAGGCTGAAGGCCCATCAGGTTAAAAAGACCATAACGAGCCAGGTGCAATTGCCTCCGGGCATCGTCGATATCATTGTTTGCTTCAGCCACCTGCAATTCAGCTTTTGTCAGGTCCATACCATTTCCCATGCCGGTTTCGAATTGTGTATAAACGGCATTGTACAATTCGGTGGCCAATTTTAGTTGCTGGTCACGCAATTTTTGAAGATGAAGCGCATATAACACTTCAATATAGCGGGTTTTAACGCCAACTTTAACCGATCTTTCTTCCGCCTTAATCGAAAACTCCATTGCCTTTCCCTCTTCCCTGATCGCCTTCATACGGTAGGAAGTTGTCAGCGGAAAGTCAACTGTTTGAGAAACAGTAAGACGCTGTTCCTGAAAAGGATCTGTAGATTTACCACCCATTCCCTCTTTCATATAACTGACTTCGGGAGACGCAATCCCGCTCTGCATCCGCCAGGCTTCATTCTTTTGTTTTAATTGGGATCGCATCTGGTTGATCTGTGGGTTGTTTAAGACAGCTTGATCAACCGCATCCTGAATGGTTAACACTTGTGCGGTGGCATGATAAAAGCAACCAATCAACAATGCTAAAAGAATGATTCTCAGCAAATAGATCATAGCAATAGGTTTCACGTGTTTGTATTAACAAAAAACAGTAATGATTTGTTTGATTACAATTTCATTTCGGTAATAAAACTCATGCCTATTACCAATAATTCTTGTTAAAATTGCCGACAAACTAATGCTCCGAATCTTTGGAAAACTATTTTAATAAATACAGGGAAGCTATTATCGGAATAGACCAGACTTTTCAATCCCCTTATGGAGAGAAAAAAATCGTTTATGCCGACTGGATTGCCAGCGGCCGGCTTTACCGACCCATCGAAGAAAGAATTACAAATCAGTTTGGGCCCTTTGTCGGTAATACGCATACCGAAGCGAGTGAAACAGGTACCCTGATGACAAAAGCCTACCATCTTGCACAAAGGAAGATCAAAGAACATGTAAATGCCAGTCCGAACGATGTGATCATCACTGCCGGATCGGGAATGACAACAGTGATCAACAAGTTTCAGCGGATTCTCGGATTCAGGGCAATGCATAAAATCGATAAGCACAACTGTTTGCCAAAAGAGGATCGTCCCGTGGTTTTCATCACACATATGGAACATCACTCCAACCACACCTCATGGCTGGAGACAATTGCCGATATTGTTCAGCTTTGCCCCGACAAGGAACTCCTGGTCGACCCGGAGCAGTTGAAAATTGAATTGGAAAAGTACAAAGGCCGGAAAATGAAAATCGGTTCATTTACAGCTTGCTCAAATGTTACGGGCATCGCAACTCCCTATCACGAAATGGCAAGGACCATGCACGAGAACGGCGGATTGTGCTTCATCGATTTTGCGGCTTCTGCACCCTATGTTAATATTGATATGCATCCCGAAGACCCGCTTCAGGCGCTCGATGCCATTTTCTTTTCGCCTCATAAATTTCTGGGCGGACCAGGAAGTTCAGGTGTTTTGGTCTTTAATTCTGCCATTTACAATAATTCAGTTCCTGACAATCCAGGCGGTGGAACCGTCGACTGGACAAATCCATGGGGAGAATTCAAATATGTCGACGATATTGAGGCGCGGGAGGACGGAGGGACACCCGGATTTTTACAAGCCATCCGAACAGCACTCTGCATTGAACTGAAAAACAGCATGGGCGTCGAAAATATCGAAAAACGCGAAAAAGAGCTGGTTCAGATTGCCTTTGAAGAACTTGAAAAGATAGAAGATCTTCATATTCTGGCGAACAATATACGTAAACGTATGGGAATCATCTCCTTCTACATCGACCATCTCCATTTCAACCTTGCTGTAAAACTGCTGAATGACAAATTTGGTATTCAGGTACGAGGCGGATGTGCCTGCGCCGGAACATACGGTCACTTTCTGTTGGATGTGAGTCACGATCAGTCGAATCAGATTACACAACAGATCAATTTTGGTGATCTTTCGCACAAGCCAGGCTGGATAAGGCTTTCGCTCCATCCAACCATGACCAACGAGGAACTCTATTATATCACAGATGCCATACGGCAGGTTCAGAAAAATCATACCGACTGGGGAAAAGATTATACATACAATCATAAAACCAACGAATTCAGGCATTCAAAAGAACCGGAAGACAAAACCGAATTGGTAACGAAGTGGTTTGAACTGGGTTAAATCACCACATAGACACATAGAACACAATAGGTTTTCTTTAATGAATTATTCTAATGAATCTTATGTAGATAATGTTTATGTGACCTATGTGACTATGTGGTTAACCTTCTAATCTGGTTATCCTGCCGATTGTTCTTTATATTTGCACCAAGTTCATAATATATCAAACTAATACTCATGAAACCCATTTCCAAATTTCTATTAATAGTCATCTTTTCAATCTGTCTACATACAACTGCACCGGGGCAGAATATAGAACTCAGACAATCGAACGAAACCGGCATCTATAAAAAGGGTCAGCAAGTACGCGTAACATTGTTCTTAAAAGATCACGCTGCTGATTCAATTTCAGTTAAAATCCGTCGGAACCATAGCGAGCAGATTTCGGAACAAAAACTCAAATTTACCGGCGATACAATTCTGATTTTTAAAGAACGTTTCAACAAACCATCATCCGTTATCTTTGAGGCAAGTACAAAATCAGAGACCGCCAGCATAGGTTTGATTGTTGATCCCGACAAGTTTAAACCAGGTACCCGCCGGCCAAAAGATTTCGATCAGTTCTGGAATAACGAGAAAAAAGTGTTAAAGGCACTCCCAATTGAAGTGAAAAAAATTTCGGTGAAAGAAAACGGAAATGGGTTCAATTGTTTTGACATGGAAATTAACTGCATCGGTCCGAAGCCGGCGAGAGGATACTTTGCCAAACCAGAATCAGCAAAAGTTAAATCGTTGCCAATTGTCCTTTTAGTTCATGCAGCAGGTGTAAAAGGATCGTGGTGTCGCTCGGAACCCGAAAATGCGCTTCGTTATGCCAAAATGGGAAAAGGAACGCTTTGTTTTGATTTGAATGCGCACGGAATGTTGAACGGACAGGCTGAAGAATATTATGCAAATCTTGAAAACGGGGAATTGAAAAACTATTACCTGCAAGGACTGGAAAGTAAAAATGACAACTATTTCAGGGGAATGTACCTGCGCCTGATCAGAACGCTCGATTATCTTACAAGTCAGCCGGAATGGGATGGAAAGCGAATTATCGTAATTGGTGAAAGTCAGGGCGGTGGCCAGGCATTGATTGCTGCGGGTATCGACAAACGGGTAAGCGCGGTTGTTGCAACGGTGCCTGCCATGTGCGACTGGGGTGGAACGCTGGTCGGCAGGAAAGGGGGCTGGCCACAACCGTTCGAAGCAAAAGGTGATAAAAACAAAATGGTGTCCACACTCCCCTATTTTGATGCAGTCCATATGCTGAAAGGCTCTAAAGCAATCATTCTGACTGAAATCGGGCTAATCGACGTTACATGTCCCTCAACATCGGTTTATGCAGCCATCAATCAGGCAAAAGGCAAGAAGATTGTCTTTACAGTTCCATACCGTCAGCACCATTCTCCTTCAAATTATCTGAAAGAGAATTGGGAGAACACCATTAATAAACACCGTGAGGATTTTATCCGTGAATATTTGGAATAAGGAATTTATGATTTCTGTAACAGGCCACTTGCGACTCGCGGCTGGCTTGGAAATGCCTGTTGCTAATCGCCAGGTGCCAGCTACCAGTTGCCAGTCGCCTTAATCGAGTATTATTGCGTCCTCTATTTAATCCTCCCTTTCTTCAGATAAGTAGCTAAAGCTTTCTTAAATTCGGTGGATGACGCTATTTTAAGAAAGTTTTCCGGAAGCCTTGGTTGCTCCTGTTTTACCTGCCATCCACTTAATAAAACCGCTTTGTCTGGAAAAGTTTTCTTCAACTTTTTGATTTTGTCTACAAGTAAACCTGCACCAGGGGAAGTTACAAACGAGGTGAAAAGTATCTGAGCAGGCTTGATCTCATCAACACGAACGATATCCCGGAATGGAACAGACGTTCCAAGATACAGCACTTCAAAATCGGCTTTTCGGGCCAGGTAATTGTAATAGAGCAATCCAATTTCGTGAAACTCACCCTCAGGAAGATAAAATAAGATTCTTGGATGAGTACCCTCGGTTTTTATGCCTTCATGGTCAATCGCGGCGATCAACTTCTGACGGATAAGATTCGTGATAAAGTGCTCTTGAGCAGGGTTTATCGTACCTGCCAGCCACAAAATACCTATCCGTTCCAGAAAAGGGAAAAGCAACTGTTCAATCGTATTCTCAAATCCCAGATTCAAAACCGATTTTTCAAATACCTGATTGAAATGGCGCTCATCAACTTCTACCATTGCCATTACCAAACTTTCGGTTTGAGTACTCAATGAAGGAACATCATTGTTCAACTGCAACATTACTTCACTAATCTGAACATCGTTAAGTTGCGATATTTTGGATATCTTATACCCATTTTGATTCAATACCGAAATATTCATCAGCTTAACCAGATCATCATCTGAATAATAGCGGATATTTGTATCTGTCCGCTGAGGTTCAATCAAATGATATCGTTGTTCCCATATTCTTATAGTATGTGCTTTTATCCCTGATAATTTCTCTAAATCCTTAATTGAATAATTTGACATATTCGAAACTCTTTATTAAAAACATATTTTCTAAATGTTGCTGACTAATATATAACAAAACCAGTTAAGTCTTAGCGAACCAAAGTAATTGTCTATATAATCATCACTAAATTAGTCATTAAACAAACATATTCCACAAATCAAATTAAAAATTTTAAATTAAGATCGTTGATTTAAGAAACCCGAAAAATATCAAAATATTCCCCGAAGAAATATTTACTCATAAATATTTATCATCCTGATATTTATACCATATAAAGGATTTTTATGACTAAATTTCTCCGGGGAATCACTCAATGAATAATCGGACTATATATTAAGGAACAATGACTTTATTAATTACATGAACCACGCCATTTTTGCCTTGGACATCAGCTTTTATAACATTTATTGATCCGTCAATGGTAACCCCGCTGCTGCTTACTACAACATTAAGCGACTTAGCCGAATTCAAAGTAGGGACACTACCTGAAGTAAGATTTCCAGACTGAACATTGCCGCTGACAACATGCGCCAGAAGAATTGGGGTAAGTGCAGCTTTTGAAAGAGCGTCTATACCACTAACACCTAAAGTAGTAAAGAGAGCGCTAAAAGCCTCATTTGTAGGTGCGAAAACAGTAAATGGGCCCGCACCAGATAAGGTACCAGCAAGATCAGCTTTAATAACTGCAAGAACCAAAGTACTAAACAGGCTGTTTTGCTGCGCAATTTCTACAACAGTAGGTGGAAGCAAAACTTTGTCGATAACATGGATGATTCCATTTGTAGCCACAACATCTGTCGCAATCACATTCACTGTATTATTCAATTTGACGCCTCCGGCCACACTAATCTGAAGTGAAACATTTTTCCCGAACGCGGTGCTAAGTGTTGGTACATAACCTGCAGTAACAGCAGAAGCTGGAACATAACCATTTACGACATGGTAAAGAAGAATCGGTGACAATGTTGCAGCCGACAGGTCGTTAAGCGTAACACCCAAAGCCATAAGCAGAGCAGCAAAAGCGTCGTTCGTAGGTGCAAAAACAGTATAAGTTTTGGTCGGATCTGCCAAGGTAGTGACGAGATTCGCTTTCTTAAGCGCAGCAACCAGCGAAGCAAATACAGGATTAGCTACTGCATGGTCCGAAATGCTCATCGGTAGCAGAACTTTATCAATTGCATGAATAACACCGTTATCTGCCATTACATCCGTTTGTGTTATTTTGGCCCGTCCATTGATCATCGTAGTGGTCATGTCGACATATAAGGAAAGATGTGAATCTGTTACCGGTCCATTTGCCAAAGTTGAATAGTAACCGGTAGTTATCTGCGAAGCTGTTGATTTTCCGGACTTGACATGATAAAGCAGCACTTTAGTCAGCGTTTCGACAGGAATATCATTTAGCGTTGCAACTTTCAGTTCGGCGAGAAGAGCAGTAAACGCTGCGTTGGTAGGTGCAAAAACAGTAAAGCTGGAAGCAGGATTCGCCAGAGTAACATCCAAACCGGCTCTTTTCAATGCCAGAACAAGTGTGGAAAAATTAGGATTCGATGAAGCAACATCTGTAATGGTATGCGTAGTCATGATATTGGAATTTTCGTCCTTCTCACAACTCAAGAAAGCGACTGAAACAACCAGCATAGAAAAAAAAGCAAATAAATTAAAAGAATTCTTCATGGCTAAAAATTTAAATTGTTGTACCTTTTTGTAACTTGTCAAATATTCAACGAAAAACCACGATTTTTGTTTACTCTTTTTTTCTATTTCTTAAACATTTTCTATGTTTAAATTTTTATTTTTTTGATTATCTGAATATTATACGTTTTAATTTTTTTTGAAATATGGCATTTTTATTGCATGGAATCACTTTCAAAACAACAAAAGCGCCCGGATCTTTGATTCGGGCGCTTCGTTTGTGAAAATCAGAATTAGCTATTTTGCCTCTTTCGCCAATTTTAGGGCTAAAGTTGTTGTATAATACTTTGTGATCATATTCGGAACTTCCCATTCAGGAAGCTTTCCAGCTTTCAAATACTCAAGATATTTCGCGGTAACCTGAGCAAAATGAGACTCATGACCAACTTTAAGTACTTCAGGTATCACAACCTTCCAGGTGGTCTTATTCACATTTTCAATTGTTAGACCGGTTTGAGGAAGTGTTTTCACTACCTTATCCAGATTAGTTGCGAATGCGCCTAAATCTTGACCATCTTTGGCAACGATGTACAATGTAGGATCGTACTTTTCTTCTACTCCCTGACGGATCTCAAGACTTGAAAGTGAACCACGCATGATTGAATAGTGGGTATCGCCAGTGCCTTCGGGGGCTTTATAGTTCCAAACGACAGACACTTTTGCAACGGCACCTTTTATTTTATAAACAAACTCACCATTTGCGAATACATTCAATTTGTCATCTTTCACATCTTTAGTAAGATAGTCGGGATACTGGTCCATCTTTGTAACTTCCTTGAACTCGTCTTTAGATAATATTGTAGGCCAGCGCTTTGCTGCAATCATCTGGATATCTACTTTCTGAACTACCTGATTGGGAAAACAACCCCATTGTACAAGATCGACAAGATGTGTGGTCACATCAACAATCCCCTCTCCCTGTTGTTCGACATCAAAGAACCATGCCGGACGGACCAACGTATTGCCGGATACACTTTTATAGAAATGATGAACACTTATTTTTTCGACTGCCGGTTTTTCCACGGTTCCGGAATCAAGTTTTCCAAAGACATCAGGCAACATCGAAAGTTCACGTTGAAGAACAGTCGTTACCGAAAATCGTTCAGTCATAATATCATAAAGCAAAACGCCCTTATCCCTTGCAATGTTGAAAGCTTCTTCAAGCACAGGAAATTCATTGGCGGTAATCACCATTGGTTTATCGGCCAAAACGTTAAGACCGGCCTCGACCGATTTTTTGATATAATCGGCTTTAATCCGGTTGTTACCCGATAAAACGACCACATTACCTGGCTTATCGGAAAGCATTTTTTCGAGATAATCGCTTCCGGTATAAACTTTTTCATTCCATGCTGTTGGGTTTTCTGCCCTTGTGTTGTAACCTTCAATTCGTTTAAGGTGTTCCTTTAAATCGTTCCCTTCTGGTGCATAAACGAAAACATCGGGACTAACCTGGTCATACATGTTCTTCTGAACAAGAGCAGCGTGAAAATGGCCCGGATCGAGCGTCATAAGTTTCACCTCTCCTTTAGCGCCTGTAAACGGAGCCGGTTTTAAATCTTCCTTTTTAGCGGGTTTTCCACCGCCACCGCACGAACTTAAAGCAACCGTAACTACAAGTGCCATAATAGGTAATAATGATCTTTTCATTTCTGATCTTTCGTTGGTAAATATTTATTTATTAGATATTTATTTGTCATTAAACTTCAATCTTTACAATTTGCAAAAATGATTTAGCGGGATCACCTGTTACCCGTAATCGGAAAAAGGAGATCCCGCTAAATTAGTACTATATTTTTATGCTTCTTGAACCCTTAATTTTAGTTATACTCCGGTGTGAGTGTACAATGCGAAGTATCTGTATTTCTAAATCATTAATACGATAAATTATTAAGTGTGATTCGAGAATGATCCACCGATACCTTTTAGATTTTGTCGATAAATGACAACATTCTGGGTATATATCGTAAAAAACATCAAGACAACCAACCAATCTGTAAATGTCACTCTGGTATTTTTCTGCTTGTATTTTTCCAAACGTTTCAAAGCCATGTTTGTAAACATCAATAACATCCTGCATAAATTTCGTTGAATAGATTACAGGTTTTGACTCTTTTTCCATTCTTCAACACTTTTTTTCAGTTCATCCAATGTCATAAATGGACCTTTCTCTGCTTCCTTTATACCGACTTTAAACTCATTAATGCTGATTGGTACACCGGGTAGTGCCCAGTTCGTTTCTTTTGATTTTGTTGTTTTTGTTGTTTTCATGCCTTTTTGTTTACTTTCCCAATGCAAAGATAAATAAAGGTTCAACGATTTACTAAAATGGCAGCTTTTTAAACATCTCGAACATCTGTCCAATTCTTGCATCTTCGGAACTTCCACCATGTACCAAAACACGATAACAAAGTTTCAGCTTTTCGCCCTTTTTCATAAAAGTCTCTTCGCCGTTTTGGGGCCAGTACATCGGTGTTGGTGAAATAAATCCATAATCGCGCGTAAACCAAGGTGATGGATACCAGGGATTTGATGGGTGTTGCAGTATTGCCAAACCTTCAATAAATTCCCCACGTTTGCCATAAAAATCGATCCAGGGTGATGGCTTGCCAAACGTATCCTTCTCCCCTTTTGCTCCTTCTGCATTGACCATCGTTCCACCATTTTTGACGGAAAGATCAGCAGCCATACGAGCACTAAAAAGGGAATGATTAGTTTTTCGAATATGAACATCAATGAGCATCTCCATCGTTATTTCAACATCCATCTGACGAACATTGGCCGATGGTGAAGTAATCGTAATCTTTCGACTGTCTTTTACAGGTGAAATAGCTCCCGGTCGGCTCCAGATGCATTCGTCGGAAATTACAACGGTGTCGCCCCCTTCCTGAAGAATTTCAGCATTTACAGAGATAATCCGGCCTCTCTCCAAACCTTCCTGCCAATAGTTTCCACCATTGACCAAATCGCAGCCAAAAAACAGAGAACTGTGGTGTGGATATTCGCCATTCCGCATCGAGGTGACCGAACCGCCTGAAAGCGGACCGTTTACAGGATAGAAAAAGGGGTACTTTTCGTCGGAAGAGAAAATATAACTCGTGAAATACTTCCCGTCGATGGTGACATTTATTTTTGAACCGACCTTAACAGCTGAAATCTTTGCTGCCTGGATTTGGGAAAACCCAAGTACCAGAACCAGAAGGATAATAGAGAATTTTAATTTTAACATATTCGAAATTTTAACTCTTTTTGAAACTTCATTTTCTACCACATAGACACATAGAGCACATAGATCCTTAAACTATGCGACTATGTGGTAATTTTTATCTACATTTTAATATAACTTGTTCCGTATGGGAAACGTTGCGATCTTGAAAGCATTTTATTGGCTTCATCATCTTTAACAAACATTTCCGTTTCGGGATTCCAATCTAATTTGCGCCCCAGTTTCATCGAAATATGAGTGATCAGGCAAATAGAGCAGGCACGATGACCAATCTCAACAGGCGAGATAGGAGCTTTCCGGGTCTTGATGCAATCGAGCCAGTTACCATGCTGATTATCTATTTTGTACAAATGGATTTCATTTTCTCTGATGATGGAGGAAAGGATTTTCGGATCGCTTGCATCGAGTGCTTTACTGCTCTTGCCTTTCGCAATAGGATCGCTGGCCGAGGCAGTATAGTCACCTCGCGTAACAAAGATCCATCCTTCAGAGCCTTCATACCTGATTCCGTTCGGATAACCACCACTTGTAATCATCGTGATGCCATTTTTATATTCCGCAACAGCAATAAATTCACCATGAACATTCCAAAGTCCTGATTTAGGAAATTGCGCCATTGAATTGACTGATATCGGACCTGTATATTCGGTATCCATTCCCCACGCAGCAGAATCGAAATGGTGTTGTCCCCAGCCGGTTATCATACCAGCTCCAAATTGTTCGCAGCGTAACCACCCCGGACGATCGGACATGCTGTTTTGCGGATGAACACGTGTTTCGGTATAGTACACCTCGGGCGTCGATCCGAGCCACATGTCGTAATTTAAATTTTTGGGAACCGGCATTTCAGGAGCTTCCGGACCTGCAGGATCACCAGGCAGACCGATTTTCACCGTATGCAATTTCCCGATTCTTCCATTGCGCACCAGTTCTGCGGCAATCCGAAACTGCGGCATTGCGCGTTGCTGCGTTCCAACCTGCAAGATGGTTCCCTTTTTTTTGACCACATCAACCAACATTCGTCCTTCAGCAATTGTAAGTGAAGTTGGTTTTTGCAGATAAACATCTTTTCCGGCAAGTGCAGCCTCAATAGCAGGTTGCGAATGCCAGTGATCGGGTGTTGAGATCATAACCGCATCGATATCCTTATTCAATAACATCTCGCGGTAATCACCATAAGTCTTCACGTTCACCGCCTCTTTACTTCCGGTCTTTTTGTTGTAATAATCTTCAATAAACTGTTTTCCTTTCGCCACCCGGTTCGAATCGAGGTCAGCAACTGCAATGATACGCGCTTCGTCATACCGCAATGTTTCATCCAGATCATGAGTCATTGCAATACGGCCAAAGCCAATCTGAGCAACATTTATTTTATTACTCGGGGCATTTTTCCCAAAAACTGTCGATGGGACAATTGTTGGTAGAATGATAGTCCCGGCCATGACAGCCGATGAATTCTTCAAAAAATCTCTTCGTTCCATTTGATCAATTATTTTGATTGTGAATTTTAGTATACCTATTGAGATTTGAATTTAAGCCGTTGATCAGGAAAATTCTTTTACAGCAGAAATAAAGGCTTTCATATTTTCGGTGGAGACATTCTGTGGCACCCCACCGCCACATGACCAAATGATCCGTTTGGTGTCTGCCACTTCGCGCATCATCGCTTGAGTTGCAGCGTAAACTTCGGCAGGTGTGCCCGCCGCAAGGATATCACGTGGTGCCAGATTCCCGATCAACGCTACATTTGGACCTGTTAATTCCCTGATTTGATTGATTGGATGGTCAAAAGCAAAATTGAAAAGGTTAACACCCATCTCCTTCAGAAAAGGGGCGCAGACCAAACCAAATGCATCGTTGTGAAAGAACCGGATCTTAGTTGGAATAGCATCAAAGCACCTTTTCAAATAAGGGACTACAAATTCTCGGCATTCGTCCGCTCCAACAAAACCAACAATATCATCAAGTAATAGTACTCCTTCGATGGATGGAAAACATTCCTTCTGATATTGAACCCAATCACAAATAAACCTTGTGATCTTTTCAAGAAGTTCATGTGCCTTCTCAGGATCCATGGCCAACAACATCATAAACTCTGTAGTTCCCATTAAAAAGGTGGCAATATTCAAAGGGCCACGGGTAACTGCAAATTTGATGGAATGTCCTGATTCTGTAATCCTTGATTCCAGATTTTTGAGCCGGTTAATCATAAACGGCAATAAACCATCCGTTTTAACGTTGGGTTGTGGGAGCGTGGAGATATCATCATTGGAGTGGATCACCTTTTCGGCATGAGGAAGGTTTTCGTTGTACCAGATCGAACGTGCCCCAAAAGCAGACGGCTCGGTACACATTCCATATTCGGACCAGAAGCCTGGCAAAAAAGTGACTTCAGGAAAAGCCTCAATCGCTTTAAGATTCGATTTCAGCCACACTTCGTCCGAAGTATAATAATCGAGTGTTGTAATTCCCGACCAGCCAGGCAGCCAGGGACTGTCGATAATAAAACCAATATCTTTTCCGGTTGCACTTTTTCCATCAATAACTGATAAAACCTCTTCCCACTGTTTATTCGTCATAAGTTTAATTCTAAGGTTGTTCAAAAATAGCTAATTAACAATTATTTCACCAATCATTTCAAATTAAAAACCAAATTTCGTATTTTTATAAAAATATCTCAAACCAAAATGTGTGGCAGATATATCCTTATCCAGAAAGCAGAGGTTCTTGAAAAACGTTTTGGGGTAAGCATTCCCGACTCGATCAACCTTGTTCCTTCGTATAATATTGCGCCAGGAAAATATGCGCCGGTAATCACAAACGACCGTCCGCATGAAATCCAATTGTTTCGGTTTGGAATGACACCTTCGTGGATGACAAAACCAAACCTGTTTATTAATGCCCGTTCCGAAGGAGATCACAATTCAGACAACAATCCAAATTACACAGGAGCAAAGGGAATCATCACAAAACCGGCATTCCGAAAAACAATCAGAAGCCAGCGATGCCTGATTCCCGCTGACGCCTTTATTGAAGGCCCCGAAAAAGAGAAATTGAACAGACCATTTGTAGTTTACCTGCGTGACAAAGTCCGGCCATTTGCATTTGCCGGAATATGGGATAGCTGGAAGAATCCCGAATCGGGAGAATTGATTCATTCATTTGCCATAATCACTACGGTTGCAAATGAACTGATGCAAAAGATTCAGCATCGCAGATGTCCTGTTATCCTTCATCGAAGCGATGAAAAAAACTGGCTTTCAAATAGTTTACCCTTATCTGAGGTGACACGTCTTCTTGTGCCTTACCCGTATGAGTTAATGAATGCCTATCCAATCGCACCAACCATTAAAAATCCAGGCGCCGACGATCCTGGGTTGATTCATCCCGCAGGGCAACGATTAATGCCTGAAACAATCATCCGCAGCAGTTCCGAAGTCCGGATTACCGGCATGGGAAGCAACAAAAATTTCGGTTTTGACGAACACAATCCGCTGGGAATTTGAAGAAAGAGGGAGAGACGAAGTGAGGGGGAGAAAGAGTGATGGGGAGACGGGGGAGTCACTGGCAAGCGGGCGATTAGCATCAGAACAGTCTGTTAATCACCGAATGATTTTGCTCATGAAGCAACAACCATTTTTTACGTTCCAAACCACCTGCGTAACCGGTCAGCTTTCCGTTATGTCCGATGATCCGGTGACACGGGATGATGATCGGTAAAGGATTTTTCCCGTTTGCCATTCCGACTGCTCTGCTTGAATTTTCAGATTTTACCTCTCGGGCAATCTCAACATAGCTTTTGGTGGTGCCAAAACTTACACCAATAACCTTCTCCCAAACGCCTTTTTGAAATTCAGTACCTTCAGGATTAATTGGCAAATCGAAGATCTGACGGCTTCCGGAGAAATATTCTTCAAGTTGCTTTTGAGCAGCGATCAAAACATCAGGAATATAAGACTCATTCTCTAGATCTTCCGCATCGAATGAAATTGATTTAAGTTGCCGTTCGTCAGAACACAGCATTAAAACACCGATCGGACAATCCATCGTTTTAAAATAGTTTGCCATTTTTAAACAAGATTGAAATGCGTCGAAATATATTGAAATAAGTTGAAATATTGGATTTTCAGGTTTAAAAGAAGCCCGCGGAATCCGGCGAGCTTCTTTATTGAAAAAATTCTAAGACTTATAATTCTCTGATTTTTAAATTTCGGAATGCCACTTCATTTCCATGATCCTGCAGAAGGATATAACCATTATCAAAATCGCCAAAACCCGCAGCTTTATTGAATTTACTCTGGGCAATGTGTTCCTTAAATGAATCAGATCCTCTTACAATCTCAAGAACTTTAACGCCATTGAGATAATGAGTCACTTTTTTACCGTTCACTTCAATCCTTGCACGGTTCCACTGTCCAACACCGTTCACCCTTTTTACCGGTTGAGAAGGGTCAAATACCCTTGAGTCTGCTTTTACCAAATCGTAAAGCGAGGCAAGTGTACGATTTCCATCAGTTCCCAACTTGGCATCGGGGTGTTTGGCATCATCAAGAACCTGGAATTCGAATCCAACCGTATTTGGTTTGCCCGGCTCTGACTGGATAAAATATTTAATCCCGCTGTTCGCCCCTTCGGTAATTTTGAAATCGGCTTCAAGAACAAAGTTTTTGTATTTTTTTGTGGTAACAATATCTCCGCCACCTTTATTTTCACCTTTGTTCGGAATTAGCATTCCATCTTCGATCGTCCATCCTTTATCAGGGAAAGTAGCTAAACCTGCACCACGCCATCCATTTGTAGTTTTCCCGTCCCAGAATAATTTCCAGCCATTGGCTTTCTCATTATCAGTGAGGGTATTATTAAGATAGCTAACTTCGGCAACGCTTTTGTCCATTTTCTTACGGTTGGCTTCTAGATCTTTCGTCATAATCCTGATATCCCGCCACGAAATAGTTTTACCTGCATTGGCTTCTTCTTTTCCGATGGCATGAACCTGAAGTGCAATAAAACCGGTAGGGGTCATATCGTCGATAAGGTTGGCACAGGGAACATCGTTCAACCATGTGCGGATAGAGTTACCGATTGCTTCAATGCGGTACTTATTCCATTGCGCACGCTTATAGCTCTTCTTCGCCGCCTGATTATATTCCATCGGATATAGCCAACCCCTGCGGGCCTCATCATAAATACCAGCCGACCAGCCTCTTGGAGCGTCGTCACATTCAACCTGATATCCATGTACACGTCCATTATTATAATCAGGCGTACTTAACGACCTAATCTGAACACCCGAGTTGAGACCTGTGTCCATTTTCATATCGTATTCGAGAATAAAATCTCCGAAAGTTCTTGTCGTTGCCAGAAAAGTATTGGGCGAATTTGTTTTGCTTGTTCCCACAATTTCACCATTCACAATGGTATATTCAGCCGTTCCGTTAAGACGTTCCCAGCCGGTCAGATCTTTACCGTTGAAGAGTTTTTCCCAATTACCTTTGGCCGCATAGGTGCCAAACGAAATAACGATCAGAATTACAAGGGTTAATAATTTTCTCATCTCTGTTTAAGGTTTAATTCATTTTTAAGTTTAATAACCGCGTG
>Ga0209724_1001270_pt1 | contig 23201 bp, 21 predicted proteins | sample grotaG_FD_184143 | JGI IMG/M metagenome (GOLD analysis project Ga0209724, IMG submission 184143) | Glacier valley bacterial and archeal communities from Borup Fiord, Nunavut, Canada, to study Microbial Dark Matter (Phase II) -... | ecosystem: Environmental > Aquatic > Freshwater > Ice > Glacier ...
TGTGCCGCGTTCTCGTCGAAGAGGGCCACATCGTCCGTGGTCTCGCTCGCTCGCGCAGCGCGGTGCTCGAAGACCTCGGGGTCGAGCACGTGCGTGGCGACGTGCTCTCGAACGACGACCTCCAGCGCGCCCTCGATGGCGTCTCGGCGGTCTTTCACCTCGCCGGTGCGGTCTCGCGCGATCCGCAAGACGCGCAGCGCATGATGCGCTTGCACGTCGATGGCACGCGCAAGGTGATGGAGCAGATGGCGGCCTTCGGCATTCGCCGGATGATCCTCGCCTCGACCAGCGGCACGATCGGTGTCTCGAAGGAGGAAGCGATCATCGACGAGACCGCCCCGTATGCCGAAGAGATCGTCGCGGGCTGGCCCTACTACGCCTCGAAGATCTATCAGGAGCGCCTCGCGTTCGAGCACGGCGAGCGCCTCGGCATCGAAGTCGTGGCGGTCAACCCGTCGCTGCTTTTGGGCCCCGGCGATCGCCGCCTGTCTTCGACTGGCGATGTGCGCAAGTTCATCAAGCGCCAGATTCCGACCGTACCCGATGGCGGCATGAACTTCGTCGACGCGCGCGATGCGGCACGAGCAACCGCCGCCGCGCTCTCGAAGGGTCGGGCAGGAGAGCGCTACCTCCTCGGCGGCCCCAACTGGACGATGAAGGAATTCTTCGATCGCCTTGGTCGCGTCGCGAATGTCTCGCCGCCGCGCCTCAAGGTCCCACCGAAGCTCGCCAGGTGGGGCGCCGGCATCGTCGAAGAGCTCTATCGTTGGCGCGGCAAAGAGCCGCCACTCGAGCGCATCAGCGTCGAGATGGCCGAGCACTACTGGTGGATCGATTCTTCAAAGGCGATTGCCGAGCTCGGCTTCGAGCCGCGCGATCCGCAGCTGACGCTCGTCGACACCGTCGACTACTTGCGCCGCGGTGTCGACGCCGGCTGAGCGCCGATGAGTGAGGACGATCTCGACGATTACCAACATCGGCCTCTGCGCGGTAGGGCGATTTGAGTGACCGTCCCTCTGCGGCCGTGGAGTTACCGTCCCCATCCGAGGACGTTCGTGCGGCATTGCCGTGGGATCGGTTGCTTCGTTGGTTCGGCACGCCACGCGACTACCGGCTGACACGCTGGTTGGTCCTCCGGCTGCTCGGGGTGGTCTACGTGTTCGCGTTGCTGGGCTTGATCAAGCAGGGACTGCCGCTGCTCGGCTCGCACGGGCTCACACCGGTCACGACCTTCCTCGAAGAGGGGCGGACGACGGGGCAAACGCTGTGGGACCTGCCGACGATCTTTTGGTGGGATGCGTCGGACGGCGCGCTGCAAGGCTGGGCGCTCCTCGATGACTGCCCTGATCACTTGCTCGCCGCGATCCTGCACATTCATTGGCGGCCGCCAAGCCACCCCGCGTAAGCTTGGCGAGTGAGGTGGTTGCACGCAGCAGCGCTGCTCGCGGCGTGCAATTCGCCTGCGAAGGTGGCGCCGACGGATACGCCGGCGTCCGTACCCGCGAAGCTCGCCGGTCCCAAGGTGACGGCCTTCACCGATGTCACGGTCGTCGCGATGGACAGCGACAAGCCGCTGCTCCACCACACGGTCGTGGTCGAAGGTGGCTCGATCACGAAGCTGTGCATGACCGACTGCGATCTTCCGGCCGGTGCCGAGAAGATCGATGGCCGCGGCAAGTGGCTCATCCCGGGCTTGCACGACATGCACGTCCACCTCGACGGGACCAAGGGCATGCTCGCGCTGTTCGTGATGAATGGCGTCACGACCGTGCGCAACATGGCGGGCAGCCCGCGCACGATCGCGCTGCGCGATCGGATCGCGAAAGGTGATCTGTTCGGGCCAACGATCTACACCGCGGGGCCGTTTGTCGACGGCGAACGTCCCCGGTGGGAGGCCTCGGCGAGCGTGGTTACCGCTGCGGATGCGGAGCGCGTGATCGCCGACCACGTCGCCGCGCACTACGACTTCGTCAAGATCTACAACGGGCTCACGATCGCCGCGTTCGATGCGGTTGCGGCCGCAGCGAAGGCGCACGATCTCCGGCTCGTCGGTCACGTGCCGTTCAAGGTGCCTCTCTCGCACGTGCTCGAGCTCGGCCAAGCGTCGGTCGAACATCTTTCGGGCTATGCCGAGGCGGTCGAACGCGCGAATTCGCCGGTCCGCCATCAGCGCAGCAGCTCGGCTATCATCAAGCGCTGGATGTTTGCCGACCCCGAAAAGATCACGCAGGTCGTCGCGGACGTCGTCAAGCACCACACCTACAACACGCCGACGCTCGTCACGGCGGCCGCCTACGGCGAGCTCTATCGCGGGCATCTCCCCGAAGGTGCCAACAGCGATCTCGAGGATGTTTCGCCGGATTGGCGCGCGCGCTGGGATCCGAAGAGGTCGCCAAAGCACTACGACCGCTCGATCAAGAAGGCGATGGACGAAGCGCACGACAAGGCGCTCGCGACCGAGGGCCTGATCGTCAAGGAGCTCTCCGACCAGGGCGGCCTGTTGATGGCGGGCACCGACACGCCGAATCCGTACGTGGTACCCGGCCCGAGTCTTCACCAAGAGCTCGGCATGCTCGCGGCCGCGGGGCTCTCGCCCTACGACGCGCTGCGCACGGCGACCTCGGTGCCCGCCGACTTTCTCGGCGATCGGCACGACGGGCGGATCGCGGTGGGCGCGCACGCGGACCTGGTCCTCCTCGATGGCGATCCGCTCGTCGATATTCACAATGTCGACAAGATCGCCGGCGTGATGGTGCGGGGTCGCTGGCTCGCACCAAAGGACCTCAAGGCGATGCGGGACGCGCTCGTCGAGAAGTACAAAGCGCCTTCGTGGGAAGCGCCGATCGATCTAGGCGCCGATGCCGCCGGGTGGCCGACCGTGCAGTACATCGTGAGCGACAACGGCGCGCCGGTCGGCGCCTACGCGATGAGTGCTCACGCCGGTACGATCGTCGAGCGAGAAGCGCTCGAGGACGAAGTCACGAACATCAAGATCCTGCCGAGCGAGCACCACGCGCGCACGATCATGCTCGATGTCGATCGCCCGGAGGGCACGACCCACGCGACGTTCTCGCGCAAGGACCGCTCGCTCGTCGGCTGGTTGTCGCCTGCGACCGCGATGGCGCTCGTCGCGCCGGTCGTTGCCACGCTCGCGGTCGGCGACAAGACAGAGCTGTCGATCGATACGCCCGACAGCGATGCGCCGAGCACCCTCGAGCGCGGGTCGATCACGATCGAGCGGCTGCCGGGCACCGATACGGAGCTCGAGTTCAGGCTACGGCTCGTACTCGATCGCGTCGCGCAGGTCGGCCACCTCACGTTTGAAGAAGGCAGTCCGATCGCGCGATCGTTCAAGGTCTCTTCGACGACACGCCCCGTGTTCCGGACCTGGAAACGGCGCTGAACGAGTACTGTTCCTCGCCGTCGATGTGACCTCGATGACGTGCGAGGCGAAAAGTGAGGAAAGCATCACCACCCCTATTTCAGGGGCTTGCCGTAATAGACCTCGACGAGCTTGTTGCCGGCGAACGTGCACATGATTCGCAGGGTCTTGCTCATCGTGAAGTGGTCGTTCTCTTCGTAGGATTTCGGCTCGCCGAGAAGCTTCGCGACCGCGGAGCGGGCCATGCCGAAGGCGAGTTTGTTCGGTAGCGCGCCGGGGTAGGCGAGGAACTCGAGGTCGGTGCCGCGGATGTAGGCGCGACGCTTGGGTCCGTAGAACCGAACGGTGTCGACGACGAGCTTGGCGCGGCCATTGAACTTCTGGTTGACGGCCATGTACGAGACGCCGAGCGTGGCGTTCGCCTGTGGCTCGACGCGCTTGCTGAGCTCGAGCCCGGCGCGGCCGAGGAACGCGCGCACACCCTTGTCGGTGAGCGGCGCACCCATGCAGGACACGAGGTCCTTTGCGAGCTCGTCGTCGGCCGTGCCCGCGACGAGCTTGACTCGCTCGGGCTTGATCTCGACGGCGTCGCGGAGCTCCGCGGCCTTCTCGTAGAGCTTGAGGTTAGGGGACTTCTCGAAGGCGGTCTTGGCGAAATCGGCCCAGCGCGCATCGAGCACGGGGGCGATGCGGTCGACGGCTTGCCAGCTATCGGGCACGTAGAACGAACTCTCGAGATCGCTGAAGGTGCCGAGGAAGTCGTCGGCGTAGGCGCGCTCGTCTTCCTGCTTGTCGGCCGCGTCGAGGCGGAGCAGGGCGTGGATCTTCGCGTCGATCGTATCGCGTGCACCGTCGTCGGCGCTCATCCACATCCGGTGCGTGTAGCCGTAGAGGAAGTTCTCGAGATCCGGAGCGACGTCGTGCGTGTTCAGCTTGCTATCGCACGCAGCGACGAGAAACGCGGTCGGTGTGATCGCGCGCTTGGCGAGCTGCGTGCCGGGCTCGCTGCCCTGGTGTTTCTTTGCTAGCCCGAAGCGATCCGTGGACCAGGCGACGAGCAGCGCCATGCCGACGAGGCCGGCATCGGCGCGAGCATCGGTGGGCTTGGTCCCGAAGTGCAGCGGGTTGTTCGAGAGGTCGCGACCGACGTTTGCATCTTTGGCGAGCGTGACCTGCATGCCGCGCGCGGCGCCATCGCGATAATCGACCGTGATGTCGTAGCCCTCGATCGACCATTGATCGTGGTCGGGGTTCTTGGTCGTGACCGGCACCTTGCCCTTGCCGATCTTCCACGTCTGCTTCGGCGCGGGCAGCGCGGCGAGGAGATCCGCGCGCGCCGTGAACGTGAAGCCGGCCGGGAGATCGATGAAGCCGCGATGCTTGTCGCGACCTTCGGCGTACAGGAACAAGCAGGTCAGCTGCTTCTTCGCGCCGCGCTTCGCGTCCTCGGGTCGGTCGAGCGAGAAAGCGAAGCCGGCTTCCTTCGCGACGATGTAGTCGGGCTTGACGGTGACCTTGCCCGCCTTCGCGAGCAGCGCCTTGACCGCCGGATCGTCGACCTCCTTGCCGAGCGCGCCTCGGAGTGCCTTGAACGCGACCTTGACTGCGGGTGCCGGAGCTTTCGCCATCGCGCGCGAGCGTAGCAGCGCGGTGCTACGCCACGGAGGCGAGGCGCTTCTTCTTGAGCGCGATCAGCTCGAGACTCGAAGGCACGCGTGCACGTGGCCCGGTCGGCACCACACCGCGCGCGACGAACGCGCGCTTGTATGCGGCGAAGCTGCCACCCGCGTGATGGGCGTCCATGATCGCGAGGCCCGCGCTGCTCTCGCCCTGCGCGATCATGTACTCGACCCACGCCCAGCGCGCCGAGGTCGGCCGGACTTTGACTTTCTGCGACAGGCCGAGCTTCTTGAGGCCCTTCGCGAGCCGTTCGAGCCGATCTTCGACGAGGCCGATGCCCGCGAACGGCGAACCATCGAGCGGGGTGTTGCGCTTCGCGACGAACGGCGCGAGCCCGTACGCGACGCGCGGATGGATCGCGGCGAGCCGCGCCGACATTTCGATCAGCTCGTCGACGTCCTCGTCGGTCTCGTCGGGCACGCCGAGCATCATGTAGACCTTGAGCGTGCGCAGGTTGTGGTCGCGCGCGAGCTCGGCCGAGCGGATCAGATGCTTCTCCTGGGTCGATCGCTCGACCACGCGGCGCATGCGCTCGCTCGCGCCATCCGCGGCAACCGTGAGCGTGCGATAGCCACCACGCGCGAGCAGGCCCACGAGTTCGTCGTCGAGCTTGTCGGCGCGCAGGCTCGAGATACCGACCTCGCGACCGCCATCGACGATCGCGCGCACGATGCCGCGGATATCGGGATGGTCTGTGACCGCCGCGCCGACCAAGCCGACGCGCCGCGCGTGCTCGGGAATCGCATCGACGATCGTCGCGCGATCGACCACGCGCATGCCGCCGTTCGTCGAGCGCCGCATCACGCAGTACGTGCAACCGCGCGAGCAGCCGCGCGCCGCCTCGGTCATGAACATGTTCGCGAGCTCGGTGTGTGGCGTGATGATCACCGAGCGCGCGGGCAGCTTGTCGTCGTGGACCTGCGCGACCGGCGGGACCCGCTCGCCATGGGATGGAAGGTAGTAGCCGGGCTTGCCTTCGAGCAGCTTCCACAGCGCGCTGCGGCGGAAGCCAACCGAGCGCGCGAGCTCCACCAGATCGATGATCAGCTCCTCGCCTTCGCCGACGATGATCACGTCGCAGAACGGCGCGAGCGGGGCAGGGTTCGAGAACGTGAGCGGACCACCGGCGATGATCAGGGGATGGCTGTCGTCGCGGTCGTCGCGTAGCACCGGAATGCTCGCGAGCTCGAGGGTCTCGACGACGCCGGCGATCTCGAGCTCGTAGGCAACGGAGTACGCGAGCATCGGATAGCTGCCGACAGGCTTGCCTTCTTCGAGCGTGACGAACCGCTCGTTAGGCGGTGCATCATCATCGGGCAGCATCGCGCGGTCGGCCGCGACGTGCGGCATCGAATGGAGCGCGCGATAGATCACCTGATAGCCAAGCGAGGACATCGCAGCGCGATACGGGCTCGGATACACGAGCGCGATCCGGACCTCTGCCTGTTTGAACAGAGTGCCGTGCTCGGACGCGAGGAGCTCGTGACGGTCCATCAATAACAATTCGACAGGTGATCGGCGTGCAGACGTTCGAACATCTGGCCGGACGCGTACCACATCTCGATGCACGTGGACGGAATGTTGGTGGCGCTCGGCGACGGCACCGTGTATTCGCCCCGATCGTCGCAAAAAAACGCCAGGAATTCGAGGTCGCGGCGGCCATCGCCATCGACATCGAAGCCGGTCGCACCCTCGAGCGGGCGATTGGGAGGCACTTGATCGACAGGCACGATCTTCGCGGCGTGCGGATCGATCGTGACGTCGAGGAGGCCGGTCGCCGAATCGCCGGCGGCGAAATCGAACGCCGCGTTGGTGCGGTAGTGAACCATCCACATCGTGTTCGAAGTGCCTTTGCATGCGGGGTCGGCCTTGTCGATCGTGGCCTGACCGAGCGTGTGAGTCGCATCCATGAAGCTGACCGTGTCGTTGGGCTGCGGCTGCGTGCCGTAGCAGTAGCCAACCATGCCCGTGGTCACGCTGCACACCCGGGGCTCTCCGCCGAACCGCTTGGACCGGCGTTCGACGCGCACGACCTTGCCCGCCTTCGCAGGCGGGCCTGCATCGGCTTCTGCACCGACGAGCGCGGCTGACCCGAGGAGGCCGAGGAGGGCGAGCCGCATCCCGGAAAGCATAGCAGCTGTGCTACCCACCACCCATGTCGGTGCGTTACTCGGTCCACATCGCGGCCCCGAGGGGCACACCGTGCAGGTCACCGGCCGCCTCATCCACGCGAATAGCTACCCGGTGCGCGCACAGCCTTGCGACAATCACGACGACGGCACGGTGGGGATGACCCTGCTAGACTCCTCGGCGATGACGCGGTTCGTTCTTCTCGTGGCGCTCTTATCGGCTTGCTCGAAGAAAAGTTCGGAGCAGGGACTCGCTCCGGCACAGGACTGGGGTGCGGCGCCCGCGAGTCCAGAGGCCCAGATGGCGATGCCGTCGGCCGCGGACCTTCCTCGCATGCCGAGTGCGATGCGCGGCGAGTCCGCCGCGACGGGCGAGATCCCGGATGTCGTCGACGAGAACGGCAACAACCCGCACGCCGGGCTGAAGCTGAACGCGCAGGGTGGCACGGCGCCCGGCGGCATCGATACGTCGAAGATGGGCGCGCTCGCGCCCGATCCGAATCGTAAGATCGACCCCTCGCATCGGATCATCGGCGTGATCGCGGTCCATCCGAAGGCGGCCGACAGGGCGAAGGCCGGCGGTGCGATCTTCGTGATCGTGAAGAAGGCCGATGCCTCGGGCGCCCCAACCGGCACGCCGCTGGCCGTCGACAAGCTGGTGTGGAACGGCCAGCCGCTTCCATTCGAGCTGACCGAAGGGCAGGCGATGATCGCCGGCACCGAGCTCTCGGGGGATGTCGTGATCACTGCGCGCTATGACCAAGATGGCGATGCGATGACGAAGCAACCGGGCGACATCGTCGGCACGCTGCGCGTGAAGGTGCCCGCCGACAAGGCGAACATCTTCCTCGACGATATCCTGCCTTAGAAGCGACCGACGACGGCGAAGCCGGATTGATGCGGCGTCACGATCGGAACCAGCCGCGCGTGTTCGGTGCTCGCACTCGAGTCGCTCTCGCCGTGACCGATCACGAACATCGTGACGCCCGCGATGACCGCGGCACCGCCGACGATCGAGAAGATGTACGCGTCGCGATTCCACGCATCGCCTTGGCTCTGCCAATCCTTGATCGGCACGCCATCGATCGTCGTGGGCCACGGATCACCGGCAACGTGCGCGTCGATGTCTCGCGATAGGTTGCGGCCGTTCAGCGCGTAGTGGACACCGAGCGCGATCGAGACGCCGCCGACGACGGCGACCGCGACGCCCGCGATCTCGAGCGCCCGACCGGGATGCGACGCGGGTTCCGTCGAGGGTCCGTTGGCCGGACCGAAGCCGGTGAGCGGCACCTCGGGGATCGGCGGTGGCAACGGTGCGGCGGGCTTCGGTTTGGCTTTGCAGACGTCGCCTTCCTCGGTCTCGACGTTCTGTTGTGCCTGGAGCGACTTGACCTGGCCGATCACAAACTGGGAGTTCGCGCCGCCGGGCTCGGCCGCCAAGTACTTACAAAAGTACGTCAACGCATCGCCGGGCTTCTGTGCGAGCTGGTACTCGGCGCCGATGTTCGAGAGCAGGATCGGCTGCGGGATGATCGTGAAGGCCTGCTGATAAAGCTCGATTGCGAGCGTGTGATCGCCCGCCTGGCTCCTCGCGATCGCCTTCTTGACCAGGTCACCAGCGGCTTGGATCTGGACCTGCGTCGGCCTGGGCTGCGCCACGGCGAGCGAGCTCGACGCTAGCGAGGCTCCCAGTGCCCCGATTAGTGCCCACGACGCGGCACGCGACGACCCCATAAAACAAACAATATCACGAGCCCGCGTGGCGCAGCGCTTCGAACAGCGGACCGATCTTTGCGACGACTTCGTCGTGGATGTGGCCGTTCGACGCCACGAGGCCACGCGGATGATTGAGCGGCCCCGTGTAATCGATGGGCGCGCCGAACAAGTCGCTGAGGCGGCCACCCGCCCCGACGAGGATGGCTTCGGGTGCGCACGTATCCCACGCCTTGGTCTTCGGCCAGGGATTGACATACAGGTCACGCACGCCCATCGAGATCAGCGCGAGCTTCACACCCACCGATCCGACATTCTGCTCGTCGTTGATCCCGAGCGTCGACTTCACGCGATCGATGTCGTCGGATCGATGCGATGCCGAGGCGACCAGGCGCGCGGCCGCGACATCTCGAACTGCATCGACGACGAGGCGCGTACACGCGCCGTGGTGATCGACAAACGCGCCCGCGGGCGTCGCGAAGAACGTGCGATCGATCGTTGGCTGGTGAACGACGCCGAGCACGGGCACGCCATCGATGACCAACCCGATCATCACGGCGAAGCCATCCGAGCCCCGGATGAAATCCTTGGTGCCGTCGATCGGATCGACGAGCCAGTGGCGCGGGGCCGACAACGCACCAGGCTCGATCGGTAGTTCTTCGCTGATGATCGGATCGTCCGGAAACGCGGCGCGCAGACCCGCGACGATCATGTCCGAGGCGGTCTTGTCTGCGATCGTGACCGGCTCGTCGCCGGGCTTCATCTCGATTCCCAGGCCGCCGCGGTTTCGGATCCGTACGACTTCCAGGCCCGCCGTCCGGGCGAGGGCAGTCGCAACCTCGAGCTCGCGTTCCAACATCGGCCGCAGCCTAGGCGATTTCGTGCGACCCGGCCGTCTGTAACGGCTCGTACCCGCGTGAGCGATCGTCAGACGGCGCAAAATACTCGTGGTGGCCGGGATAAGAATGTGGTTAAAGCCCGCGTCATGACTCGCGCTTTGGCATTGTTAGGGCTGTCAGTCGCGGTTGGTTGTGCCGGGCAGACCCATCGCGATGGCCCGCACATCAGTGATGTTCCGTTCATCCACGGGCCGGCGATCGCGTGGTCGGATGACCCCGCGAACGGGTATCGCGTCGAGCTCACGGTCGCGCTCCAGCGCAACCTGATCGCGCAGGACCACCTCGCGTTCGTGGTGCGGGTTGGCGCGGATGAGGTCGGCCGCTATCCCATCACGAGCGGTGTGGTCGGCACGACCGTCCATCAGAAGATCGAGCAGCTCCCGATCGGCGATTACACGGTCGAGCTCGAGTACAACCACACGCGGTTCGCGGGTAAGCCGTTCCGGATCGCGGTCGTGCCCGAATGGGGCGGCACGAAGAACCTGCATCTGTTCCGGCATCACGGCACCCGGATCTCGCTCGCCGAGAAGAAGCTGTGGGTCCTGCGCTGGTGGGCGAACGATGCGCCGGCGCTGCCCTGGATCGTCGAGTGGCGGCACGAGGGCAAGCCGGTCGCGACGACGACCGGTCGCGAGCGCAAGTGGGCAATCGCCGATTCCAACGAGATCGTGAAGTACGCGATGCAGCCGGCCGCGCGCCGATCGATCTGGCAGCTCGGCGAGGAGTACTCCGTTCCCGAGCAGATCGCGAAGATGCCCGGCTCGTGGGAAGCTCGCGTCGTGCACGCGGGCGCCATGCCGGTCTCGGTTGGATTCACGGTCATGCCGAACGGCACGATCGGCGAGGCCGATCCGCAGCTCGTGGCCACAGAAGATGGGTGGAGCCACACGTGGTCGCAGATCCTTCCGCTGCGTCCGCTCGCCGCCGAGGACATCGCCGAGCTCGACTCGCGGTTGCCGATGGTCGCCGGAGCGCAGCACCTCGATGAAGGGCCGATCGAGCTCACGCCGAATGCGGTGCGCGCGCTGTTCCGCTCGAAGAGCCTCGCCGATCAGTGGTCGAAGTTCCTCGGCGGTTCGCGCGAGCTGCGCGGTCAGGTCGAGAAGATGATCAAGGCGCAGGGCGCGCCGTGGAAGCCGGACGAGTTTCCGAAGTCGTAGATGGCAGCGGATCCGTTTCATGGCGTCACGCTCGAAGCGGTCGTGACCGCGCTCGTCGAGTTCTACGGCTGGCCCGAGCTGGGCGAGCAGGTGAAGGTTCGTTGCTTCATCGAGAACCCGAGCGTCAACTCGAGCCTGAAGTTTCTGAGAAAGACGCCGTGGGCGCGCGAGAAGGTGGAGAGCTTGTATCTCTTCATGTTGCGCGAGAAGAAGCGCCAGGCGAAGCCACCAGGGTGATTTGTCGTCGCAGCTGCTTCTTTCGTTCGACGGCGAGCGCGTTCATCGCTCGAGACTCGTCACGATCGTGATGCCGCGTCGAGCGAACAAGGGTTCGAGCTCGGGCAACGGGCGATTCGAAGACAGCGTCCGGACCATGCCGATCGGGAGTGTTTCGAGAATCAGGCGGACGTATTCGCGCGACGCCTTGGCCGTGATCTCGACGATGGCGTGGCGGCCCGTGACCGTCACACTCATGACGTCGATCGGCACCAGCTCGAGCGAGCGGATGCCGATCCGCTGCACGGCGGTCACGTAAAGCGGAAGCAAGCCGCCGGCGTTATCGGGAAACAAGCGCGGAACCCACCGCGCTGCGCCATCGACCGCATGGATCGCGATCCCGACGCCGATGCGGAGGCGTTCGAGGCGCAGTGGTGCGAGCTGCGCGATCGCGCCGACATCGATGCCCATCGACGAGGTGAGATCGATCGTGCGCAGTTTCGGGAACTTCGCGGCGTGCGCTCCGAGCAGCGCGAGTGTTTCGCTGCTCGGGTAGAGCAACCCGAGCTCGGTCCAGGCGACCGGCCCGTGCGCCGCGATGAACTGCACGTCGCTATCGTGGATCCTGCGCACGCGACGCAGCCCGCGCAGCGTCGGCAACCAGCCGGCAAAGATGGGCCCCGAACAATCGGTGATGTCGAGCGCTTCTAACGTGTGCCACGCGAGCCCCGCAGGTGCGGTGGTGAACGCGGACACGGCGAGGCGCGCCTCGGCGAGAAACCCGCGGCGGTACACGAGACCCTGCTTGAACAGAAATGGCTCCAACCCGTCGAGCCAGATCTGCTCGTGAATCTTGCGGAGCTCGTTCTCGCGGCGACTCGGTCGGGAGGTTGGACCTCGCGCGCACTGCAACGTGATGAATTCGCCGCGCGGGTCACCTGCATCCTGGAGGACATCGGCGTAGACGAGGCGCGCGGCGGTGTCGTCCGGGCGGCTGTAGATCTCCGCGAGCAGGGTCTTGCGATCGGCAGCCGTCGTATTGGTGGGCGTCGGGCGCGCGAGCGCGCGATCGACCGCCTTGATCGCGGTGTCGAGCAGGGCGCTGCTCTGCGGCATGCGCCGGGCCTCGAGCCTGGTGCGGATCGCCATGACCGCATCGATTCGCGCGCGTTTTTTGGTCAGCCGCTCGCGTCGCGGGCCGAGCGCCTCGGCGCAGTTCACGATCAGGTAGCGATAGCGCGGATCATCGATCGCATCGAGCGCCTCGACGATCGCGAGATCGAGCCGGTTCTCGAGGTCGCGGAACGGCGCGAAGGCCGCGAGCAGGGTCGCTATGCGCGGATCTGGCTCGCGCGCGATCGCGAGCTCGAGCCCGAGTTGCATCGCCGGGGGATGCGTGAGGACCTTGCTCGCGAGCGCTGCCACGATCGCGGTGACATCGGTATCGCTTGCTACTGCGATCCGCGCGGCGAGCGTCCCCGTGTCGGGGCGCACGGCGGTCACCGGTATGTGAGCGCTCACCCGATCGATCAGCTCGGCGAGCGCGGACTCGCGCTTCGGCCGCCACGCTGCGAGGAGCGCGGTCAAGCACGCGTGCCACGCTTCTTGTTCGGCGGCAGCGACGGCAGCTTCTATCATTGGCGGCTGCGATCCGGTGGAGGCACGAGGGTGATCGCGATGCCGAGCGCCACCAAGGCGCCGGTTATCTCGTCGCCGAGTGGATGAGTGGCGGTAACGGCGCGTATCCAGTCGACCGGGAGGCTCGCGACGAACTGGCGAATATAACCGAGCTTGATCGGTGACCGGAGATCGAACGTCGCGCGGTCGCCTGCGATCCGGATCGTGTTCGAGGTGGCGAGCGGTTCGAACGCGTAGTTGCGCACGAGCTCGAGCTCGCAACCGCCCTCGGCGAGGCGCGCCGCGGTCGCGCGGATAAACGGCATTCGGTCGGCGGAGAAGTCTTCGACTTGGAGACGGACGAGCTGCAGCCACGCGCCGAGCTCGCCCTCGACGGTCGGCTCGAGAAAACTCAACGGGAAATCGATCGCGGTCAGCTCCAGGACCTCGAGCGCAAAAAACGTCGCGCGCTGGGCGAGCAGCTCGCGGACATCGATGCGGTAGCGAAACCCGAGGTGGGTCCAAGGCACCGGGCCGAGCCCCACGAGGAGGGGCAGGTCATCCGGGTAGAACTGGTCGACCCTGCGCAGCGCCGGAAGCTTCGCCCGCAGCTTCGTGAAGTCGGTGCTCCAGCCGTGCGCGCAATCGAGGTGCTCGAGCGTCAGCCACTCGGGATGGATAGTGGTCGGTGCGCGGGCAGTGGCGTTGTAGATCGCCGCGGCCAGAAATCCTCGACGGTAGACGAGGCCTTGCTTCTGCAGGTGCGGTTCGATCGGGCCGAGCCACGCGCGCGCGTGGAGCTTGTCGAGCTGGCGCTCGCGCTTGGTGACGGGACCACCCGCACATTGCAGCGCGATGAATTCGCCGCGCGGGTCACCTGCCTCCTGCAGTGCGTCGGCATAGATCAGACGTGAAGCAGTGTTCGTTGGGTCGGCGTAGATCGCGGCGAGCAGTGTCGCGTGATCGTGCACTGGGGCCGTGATCGTCGCGAGTGCCGCGTCGATCGTAGCGATCGCGGCGAGCATGGTCGGATCGGCGAGCGCGACGAGCCGTCGACCCTTGATCTCCTTTGAGATCTCGACGAGCCGGTCGATGCGTGGGCGTTTGTAGATCAGGCGGCCTCGCCGTGGTAGCAGCCGCTCGGCCGCGGCAGTCAGAAGCGCGCGATAGCGCGGGTCGTCGATGCGGTCGAGCGCATCGGCGATACCTGGCTCGAGCGCGCCGTCTTCTCGCACGTACCGCGATTTCCCGAAGAAGTCTGCGACCAGCGACGCGACCCGCGGATCCGGCGCGCGGGTGTTCGCGAGCTCGATCACGAGGCGCACGATGTCCGGAACGGTTCGCGCTTGGCGCAAGACCGTCTCGACGATCGGCCCGATATCGACGTCGCTCGCAGCTCGAATCCTCGCGGCGATCACTGGCGCGCGCGCCTCGACGACGGGCGCGGACGTTCGCGCCGCCACGCGATCGATCAACGCGGCTAACTCGGGCTCGCGCTTGGGTCGCCACGCAGCGAGCAGGGCGGTCAGGCACGCGGCCCAGTCTTCCCGCTCGGCGGCGGCGATGGCGTCCGCGATCATTTGCCGTGTTGATCGTACATGCCGTCCCAATCGGCGGCGGGTGGCCTGCGCTCAAGCTCGGCGCAGCGCTCTGCCATGATCGCGGCGGCGTGATCCTCTCGCTTCGAGCGCTGGTCGAGCTCGACCAGCGCTTCCTGAATGCGCAGCGCGACCTCGCAGGCACGCGCTTCGTGATCCGGGATGGACCCTGAAGCGCTTCGCTGAAGGCCGAAAACCCTCGGATACAGGTCCACCGAGGTGACGCCGAGCATCACGAGCGTGGCGACGACCGCGACGAGGAGCGGTGCGTTGCGCGGGCGTTCAGCCACCTGCGAGCTCCTTGCGCAACGTCGCGACGAGTTGCTTGCGCATGCGATCGCGAATGAGATCGCCGTTGCAGATCAGCTCGAGGCTCTCGTTCTGCGCCCAGCCCACGACGGGAATCTCGACGAGCTCGCCGGTCCGAATATGCCGGCGCGCCGCGATCCACGGCCCGAACGCGACGCACCTGGATCGCACCGCGAGCTCGAGCGCCGCACCGAACGTTTGCACGCGATGCACGATCAACCGCTCGGTCACGGGCAGCGGGCAATCATCCTGGATCGGGACGAACCGGCCGCCCATCGACGAGAGCGTGCCGACGAACGGCAGCTCGCGTGCCTGATCGATCGTGATCGGCATCGCGCCGAGCGCAGCCACCAGCTCCGGGGGGCCGACGAGCACCTGGCGCAGCCCCTCGACGAGATCGGTGGTCCAGGTCGCCGGCACGCCGTGCGCGCCGCCCGGGCACAACCCGAGGTCGAATAAGCCCTCGGTCATCGTCGCGCGGATCTGCGACGGCGCGAGCTCGAGCCCGCGCAAGCGCAGGTCCGGCTGCGTCGCCGCGATCGCCGCGACGGCGATACCGACGAGATACGACGGACCCGCGATCGTGAGCTCGCTCGCGACATCTTCGGTGACCATCTTCGACGTCACCGCGAGCGACTTCACCGCGGCTTGCACGTTCGGCATGATCTCGCGGCCCGCCTCGGTGAGCGCCATCCCTTTGGGACCGCGCGTCAGTAACTTCACGCGGTAATGCGCCTCCAATCGCGCGAGCGCCTTGCTCGCCTGAGATGGCGTAACCTTCATCTCGCGGCCTGCGGCGGTCACCGATCCGGTCCTCGCGACGACGATGAGGACGACAAGATCGGAAAGTCGCAGATCACCTAACGCACCGGCTTCTGTCTCGTCCGACAAGTGCCGATGATGCGCCTACTTAGGCCTCTGTTTCCAGTTGGGCAACATCCATGGCGAACATCGCGGATTCCGCCGATCGGCGGCCACGGCTATTGAGCCGACATGAACCAACTCCTTCGCCTCGCACTGATCGGTTGTCCTCTCCTTGCTGCCTGCGCCACCACCGGTTCGACCGATGATGGCTACTCGGGCGCCGACTCCTCGGTCGAAGAAGGCGCGGCAGACTCACCGACCGCGAAGGTCGTCGTCGGCTTCAGCGAGGTCGATCTCGTCTCGGACCGCGCCGGGGCGATCACGAAGGATGCGAACCTCCTCAACCCGTGGGGCATCGCGTTCAACCCGGCCGGCCCGGCCTGGATCGCGAATAACCACAGCAACACCTCGACGGTCTACGACACGGTCGGCGCCCTCAAGCTCACCGTGACATTCCCCGACCTCAACGCGGGCAATGGCGCGCCGACCACGGGCCAGGTGTTCAACGCGGTCACCACCGACTTCCACGGCGACAAGTTCATCTTCAACGGCGAGGATGGCCGATTCTACGCTTGGCAGCCCTCGACCGGCACGACGATGCGATTCGACAACTCGGCCGCAGGCGCGAGCTACAAGGGCCTCGCGATCGCGACGAACAGCGACGGCAAGCAGCTGATCTACGGTGCGGACTTCGCGAACAACAAGGTCACCGTGCTCGACGCGACCTACGCGCCGGTCACGCTCGATGGTGACTTCAGCGATCCGAAGATTCCGGCTGGTTACGCCCCGTTCAACGCGCAGACCATCGAGGGCAAGATCCTCGTCGCTTTCGCGAAGCAAAATGGCACCGGCGATGACGCGCATGGCGCCGGTAACGGCTATGTCGACATGTTCGACACCGATGGCCACTTCGAGCGTCGCCTGATCACGCGCGGCGCGCTCAACTCGCCATGGGCACTCGCGGTCGCTCCGGCCACGTGGGGCCCGCTCGCGGGCACGCTCCTCGTCGGTAACCAGGGCAACGGCCACGTCCACGCGTACGACATCCACGCTCCGGCGTCGGGCGGCCAGGAGAAGGTCGTCTCGAAGGGCACGCTCGCGATCGGCTCGAAGTACCTCACGCTCGAGGGTCTATGGGCGCTCACGGTCGGCCCGGATAACCAGGTTTACTTTACCGCCGGCTCGAACCACGAAGCGAACGGTCTGTTCGGCCGCCTCGCGCACTAACTCAGTTCGCAACAAAGGCCCCGCCGCCTAGGATGTGGCTCGTTGTTGCTGCTGCACGCCACCATCGCCGCGAGGAGGACCAAGCACCGCGCTGGCCGAGGTGCTCGCGGTGGGCTTATGTCCGATGAGATAATGGAGCGGATTCCCGCGCTGGCCGAAGTCATGTCGAAGCACTCCAAGTGGCAGGAGGACATGGTTGACGATCGCCGAGACGGTGTCCCCCGAGGTGCTCGAGCAGGTCCGCGATGTCCCGGCCGATTGGGCCGCCAAGTCTTCGTGTTTGGCGGCTTGACCAATCAAGAAGCCCGTACTAAAAGGTGCGGGCTGACAGCTTGATGCGGGGTGGAGCAGCCTGGTAGCTCGTCGGGCTCATAACCCGAAGGTCGTAGGTTCAAATCCTACCCCCGCTACGATAGTGTATCTACCGGTAACCATTGACTTGGTTGCCGGTAGATGCCTTTTCGGGCTCTGCGCGCTTTCGACGACGAACATCGGAAGTAGATCGCCCTCGGCCACGATCTCGCCGTCTTCGCGGGGGCCGACACGGATGGTCCCGCCCTGGATCCAGCTCCTCATCTGCTCGCGGGCAGCCTCCGGGTTCTTTTTGAGGTGGGCGTCGAACTCGCGGACGACGCGCTCGACCTGCTCCGGTGACGGAAGGGAGATCGGCGTCCGAGCCTCCTCTTCGAGGATCTCGATCTCGCGCTGTTCGGCATTCGAGAACGCCTCGTGATCGTGCAGCGTCTTCACGATGTACGGCGACCGATCGCCACTAGCGATGTAGTCGACGAGGCCGGCCATCTTCTCCTTGGTGCGCGCGAGTCGTTCGCGGCGCTCGCGAAGGTCCGCATCGATCTGCTTGGAGCGCTCACCGAGCTGTTTCGCGACACGCCTCCGCACCTCTAACGCACCATCTGGCGAGAGCAGGCGGGCGCGGATCTCGTCCAGGATCTGCGGACGGACGATGTCTTCGCGGAGCGAACGTTCGTTCTTGCAGACCTGCGGGCCCTTGGTCTTGTTCGCCTGGCAGCGGTAGTAACGATAGCGATCGCTGCCCATCATCGTCATCGGCGCGCCGCACGCGCGGCAGATCAGTAAGCCGGATAGCAGATACGGCGCGCGCTTGTATGTCAGCTCGCCGCGCATGCCGCCGTGCTCGGTGTAGCGCTTCTTGGTCTGCGCGAGCCGCTGCTGAACGTCATCCCAAAGGTCGCGGTCGAGGATCGCGAGCTCCGGCCGGAGCTGCTGCATCACATCGGCGGTGTTAACGGCGGACGTTTCCCGTCGTGATCTGACGGTCGACCACTACGTCCGCTGACGCCGTGATCGGCTGGTCTTCGCTGGTGGGCGATCTGGATCGAGCTGGTTCTTGTTGCGCCAGGAGTCGCCGAGGATCTCGACGCGGTGGCAGTGCTGGGCAAAGCGGTCGACGAGGGCGACGACGCAGGCGGCGCCGGGGAACGTGGCGCCCCACTGCTTGAAGCCGAGGTTGGTCGTGATGATCGTCGAGCGCTGCTCGTGGCGTCGGCTGATGATGTTGTAGAGGATGTCGGCGGCGCGCGAGTCACACGGCAAGTAGCCGAGTTCGTCGAGGAGGAGGACGTCGGGGTTGGTGTATCGGCGAAGCCTGCGCTCGAAGGCGGGCATCGATTCCTGGGCGAGAAGGTCAGCGAGCGCGCCGGCGAGGGTCGAGAACCGTACGGTGAAGCCGGCGGTGAGCGCGGCCTGCGCGAGGTTCTGCGCGATCATCGTCTTGCCAAGGCCCGACCCGCCCTTGAGCAAGACGTTCTCGCCGCGATCGACGAACTCGAGCTCGACGAGCCGCTCGATGAGCGCGCGATCGATCTTCTCGGGGTGATTCCAGTCGAAGCGATCGAGGGTCTTGAACGGTCCGAGGCAGGCGAAGCGCGTCCGGCGCCGGAGATTGACCGCGACGCGGGAGCGCTCCTCGAGGTCGGCGAGCTGCTCGACGGTCTCGGTGGGGCCGAGCCGACTCTTGTGGACGTGGGCGAGGAACGCGGCGAGCGCGTCGCGGCCGACGCGCAGGCCGAGCCGGCGCAGCCGCTCGGTGAGGTCGTCGTCGCTACTCATCGTAGGCCGCCAGGTCGTGCGGGATGACGTCGGCGTCGTCGAGGTGCGCGGGGAGCACGAGCTCGATGGGGACCGGCCGGTGGCGGTCCTTGCGCTGGTGCTCGCAGGCGACGGCAAGCGCGCCGACGTCGGAAATTCCGCGTGCGTGGATGTCGGTCGCGGCGGCGAGGAACACGTCCTCACCGTAGAGGTCGAGGAGCTTGATCGCGCGGGTGACGCGCAGGCCCAGGCTCGAGCCCGAGACCTCCCACCGCGCGACGATGTGGTCGAAAAACGGGACGACCGCGCGGATCCGGTCGCGGCCCTTGAGGTCGCGGGCGGCCTTGCGCTCGGTCACGAGCGCGGCGCGGTGCTCGGACTTCTCGAAGATCTGGCGACGCCCCCATGAGCGCGGGTGCTCGGCGAGGACGGCCGCTCCGTCGAGAACGCGTACGGTGCGATCATCGACGACAAGCGTGCGGACGTGACCGGCGTGGATGCTCGCTACCGAGTAGCGATTGGTGTCGACGCGAACGAAGCCTTGAGAGTCGACCTCCACCGGCTCGACCCGATCGGTCTCGGGCAGCGGGTTCGGCAGCGTCAACAAGCGCGGGCGCTCGTCGGTGAATACATCTCCCACGGAGCGCTGCGCGATCGTCGGATGCGGCCGAACGTGCGCGATCTCGTCGATGAACTTGGCGAGCGCGCGATTGCCGTCATCGATGGAGTGGATGACGCGGCCGGCGAGAAACCGATCGCGGAGGTAGCGGATCGCGCGCTCGACCTTGCCCTTGTGCTGCGGCTTGCGCACGGCGCAGAGTTTGGGCTCGACGCGCAACGCGGCACACAGCCCGAGTAGCGTCGGATGAAAGCGGACGGCGGTGCCGACGCGCTCGAGGACGACGATCTTGGGATTGTCGAACAGCCACTGCCGGGGGGCACCGCCGAGCGCTGCGGCGCCGCGAACGAGCGAGCGGCATAGCGAGTGGACGGTCAGGTCGATGACGAACTCGCCCCACATCGCGCGCGAGTGGGCGAGCACCATGACGAACACCCAGAGCCCGCGCTCCCCGCCGGGGACGGCGACCTTGCCGACGTACGCCCAGTCCACCTGCGCCTGCTCGCCGGGCAGCGTCTCGGTGACCAGGTACGCCTCGCGTTTGGGACGCGGCCTGACGAGCGCGATGTACTCGCGCAGCGTGCGCACAGCACCGCGATAGCCGCGCTCGCGGATCATGTCGTAGAGCCGGGTCGCGAGGAGCTTGGGATAGCGATGGAGCGTGTCGTCGATGAACGCGCGATACGGGTCGACGATCCGAGGTCGCATCTGCGACGGTGCGCGCGGCTCGCCGAGCCCGAGCACGCGACGAACCATATCGGGATGAACCTCGAGCTGCGTCGCGATCGTGCCGACCGGCCAGTGCTCGGCGTAGTGTAGGCGCACGACCTCGGCTTCGATCTCCGGCGTCGTCTTCATCGCAGACCTGCCAGGTCGAGCTGCTGTGCGTCGGCGAACGAGCCGAGCCCGCGGATGCGCTGACCGCGCTCACGGACCGGCGCGCGCATCTCGACCGTGTAGTGCGCGGTCGTGACGCCGCCGTCGAGCGCGTCGGCGAGGCCAAGCGCGGACCACGACGCCACGTCGCGCGCAGAAACGACAGCGCGCACCGGGGCTTGGTGCCACAGCGCGATTGCCTCGAGCAGCGTCGGGATTGCCCGGAGGTGCCGCCCCCAGAACGGCAGCAACGCCGCCTTGAGCACCACGTCGTCGTCCATCCGCACCAGGATCCGGGTCAGCCCCTGGGTCGTCGTGAGTAATGCCGTCGGTCCGAGTCTCATCGTCGTGTCCTTCGCCGTCGATCGCGACCGTGCCGGACATCGGCGACGGCGGATCACGCGGCGGGGACACGCTTGCCACCGGGTCAAGAAAACGAGGACCCTGATCCGCCACGCTTGCGATCGACCCCTCGCGAAACCGCTTGCGGCGCTCTCGCTCGCGGTCGCGATGATCGAGCCGGCCCTCTGGCGTCCGCCGGTGCCGAGCTCGTGCTGCGCGCTTCGACCTGGTTCGCGCGGCGACCTTGCATGGGCGCCCGCAGAACGAGTGGCCGCGATAGCAGGGCCGGCAAATACAGAACACGAGCAGGCACAGGCCACAGCGCTCGAAGCGAAGCTGCTCGTCGTCGTCCATCGGCTCCTGCCGCGACGATGGAAAACTTGCTCAGGATGTCGGTGTCGAGCATCGTGTGCTCAAAGCCGGCGTCCATCGGCTGAGGGTCTCGAGCTGGTACTCGGGGCCCTCGATCTTTTTCGGCGTCCTCGCGGAGCCATATCCTAACGGCGAGATCCTCGAGGCCGCGAGTTTCGCGCCGACCGGCTCAACCGTCAGAACACGACGGAATCAGGCCGCCATCAACAGAGGGCGCGATGGCCTTTACGGCACGCCTGTTGTGCAAGCGCGCATGCGAGATAGGACTTGCCTGTTCCGGTCGCGCCGGTGATCAGAATGTTCTGATGTTCGACGACCCAGCGGCATGTTCCGAGCTGGCGGATCTGCGCGCGGTCGATTTCACGCTTCGTCGAAAAATCGATGTCCTCCATGCAGGCGTTCGAGATCCTGAGCTTCGCGTCACGCAGCGCTGTGGCGAGTCGTTTATTCTCGCGCTGCAGCCATTCGGCATCGACGATCATGCCGAAGCGTTCATCGAAGGCGAGCTTGTGCACATCCGGTTTCCCGGTTTGATCTCGCCAGGTCGTTGCCATCGTGTCGAGTCGCATCGCTTGAAGCTTCTCGGTGGTTGGTTCTGTCAGCATCGTTTGTCCTCGGTCAGTTGTAGTAGTCGGAGCCGCGGATGTTCTCGTGGTTGAGCGATGGCGGCTGTTCATCGTTCGTCTCGAGCTCGGCCAGCGGTTGCTGATCAAGGCCTCGCTTCAGGATTGATTCGACGTTCGTGTACGAGCGAGCACCGGCGATGAGCGCGCGTGAACACGCCGCCTCCAGGCGCTCGAGCGGATACTTGCGACCGAGACTCTGCAGTCCGCGGCACGACCGTGTTCCGTGCTCGGGGTGTGGTCGCTCGATTAGGATCGTGCGGACGAGCTCTAGCGTCTGCGTGCCGATGGTGGCGGCCCACGTTTCGAAGCTCTCGTCCGATTCCTCGAAATGTTTCTTGTGCGACGCCGGCAGATGGTCGGGATTCGTCGTCGTGCCGCCGTACTCGAAGCTGCGCACGTGCGAGGCGCAGCGTTTGTTTTTATAGAAGACCTCGACGGTGGATGCGGAGATCCGGATCTCGACCTCGTCGGTCGCACGCTGATACGGCACCGAGTAGTCGTGGTGGTCGACGAGGACGTGATAGTCGAGGTTCACATGCGCCTTCGACCAATCGCCGTGAATGAAACGGTCGTTCGGTAGCGCGATCAGTGCGGGTCGATCGAGATTGTCAAACAGCTCCCGCCGCGACTTGCCGTATCGCTTCATGACACGGCTGTTCAGATCCGCGACGAGCGCGGCGATGTGCTCGTTCAGCTCGTCGAGCGAAAAGCACGTCACGTTTCTCAGTCGCGCGAGGATCCATCGCTGCGCGATCAAAACCCCGCCTTCGACCTTTCCTTGTCGCGTGGCTTCATCGGCCGCGCCGGTAGAATCGTCGTCGAGTAGTGCTGCGACCACTCTTCGTACGTGCGCTGGATTCCGGGCTCGTATCGGCTCGCGACAACGACGCCACTCTTGAGCTGATCCGGGACGAGCGCGTGCGGAACGCCGCCGAGAAACTCGACAAGACGCACATGGCTCGCGATCCAATCCGTAGATCGCTGCGTCGCGGTCGCCTCGACGTACGTGTAGTTCGATGCGCCCATCACGGCGACGAACAGCTCCACCGCAGTGCGCTCGCCGGTCTTGGGGTCCGTGATGCTAGGTCGCACCCCCGAGTAATCCACAAAGCACTTCTCGCCGGCCTTGTGGACCTGGCGCATCGTGACCTTGAGGCGGTCGGCCCACGCATTGTAGAGCTCGACGAATTTCGTGTAGCCGTACGCGTTCGGATTCGAACGCTCGTATTCCTCGTGAAGCAGTCGCAGCGTCACGCCACGCCGACGCAGCTCGATGTGAATCATTGCTGCGTTCGGTTCGGGTCGGGGTGCGCCGTTCGCGATCGGCGCGGGATACATCTTCGACTCGAGCTCCTCGTCACTCAGTGGTTCGACGTCGCCCCAGCAGTGAATGTTCGCGCGCTTCGCGCGCGCCACCACCAGCGACGGACTGCCGACACCAGCGCCGATCACGCGCGCGATTTCGCGATGGCTGCGCTCCAGCAGCCACTTGAGTCGAAGGA
>Ga0209724_1001272_pt1 | contig 23191 bp, 24 predicted proteins | sample grotaG_FD_184143 | JGI IMG/M metagenome (GOLD analysis project Ga0209724, IMG submission 184143) | Glacier valley bacterial and archeal communities from Borup Fiord, Nunavut, Canada, to study Microbial Dark Matter (Phase II) -... | ecosystem: Environmental > Aquatic > Freshwater > Ice > Glacier ...
CCTCCACTTCGGTTATCAATCCAACCGCACTGGTGAGAATGCTTGCCTCCTTTTTTATTCTTTCTGCAAAAGCCACCTGGTATCCAGGCCTCCATGGAATTTTAGCATAAGGGACCAATCCACCCGAAGAACAATCAATCAAGTCAACACCTGCCTTTTTTAGTTTAGCAGAAAGCTGTACGGCCTCATTGATATTCCATCCGCCATCAACCCAATCTGTCGCAGAAATTCGCACAAACAACGGGAGGTTTTGAGGCCATACGGTTTGTATCGCTTCCACAATTTCCAATAACAGTCGTATCCTGTTTTCGAAACTTCCACCATAGTTATCCGTTCTGCAGTTGCTAAGTGGAGAAAGAAACTGGTGAATCAAATAACCATGTGCAGCATGTATTTCTATCACTTTATAGCCGGCATGAACAGCTCGTAATGCCGCACTTTTAAAATCAGCAATTACTTTTAGTATATCATCTTTATCCAATACCTTCGGAGCTTCATCTTCAGGATTAAAAGCTATTGCTGAAGGCGCAACTGTTTGCCAGCCACCCTCTTTCCCTTTTAACTGGTTACTACCCTTCCACGGAACGGCGCAGCTTGCTTTCCTGCCTGCATGAGCCAATTGAATGCCTGCCAATGCTCCCTGCTCATGAATAAATCTGGTAATTTGCTGCCACTTCTCAATATGCTCATCTTTGTATATACCTGCATCGGCTGGTGTTATTCTACCATCTGCTGCTACGGCGGTTGCTTCCTGAATGATTAACCCGGCACCGCCAACAGCACGGCTACCCAAATGCACCAAATGCCAGTCATTTGCAAATCCATCTACCGCAGAATACTGGCACATGGGAGATATGACGATCCGGTTCTTAAATTCAATGCCTTTGATTGTTAGCGGAGAAAAGAGTTTTGACATCACTGATATTCTTAAATTAGACGACTTCAACAACTACCTGATTTGATGCTAAAATAATCATTGCTTTCTTTAACGCCAAATTTCGTTCTTGAGAATGCAAACTTCCTTATCTTTGGCTCCCGGGAAAATTAACAAAACTAACGATGATAAAAAGATACCTGATATTCAGCTCTTTATTAATCACACTATTAGCTTTCAAGAGTGATAAAAAAGCATATCAATTGTTCGACGAAAAAGGGAAAGAAGTCAATTACAGTAAACTTCTGGAGGCTGCAAAAGAAGCCGATGTAATACTCTTTGGTGAGTTGCACGATAATCCCATTGATCATTGGCTGGAACAAGAACTAACCAACGACCTTTACACTGATAAAAAGGAAAATCTGATTCTGGCAGCTGAAATGTTTGAGTCTGATGATCAGATAACTGTAGATGAATATCTCTCAGGGGCTGTTTCAGAAAAGACACTTAAAGACGAGGCCAAGCTTTGGACGAACTTTCCAAGCGATTATAACCCGTTATTGGATTTCGCAAAGAAAAACAAACTAAGATTTGTCGCTGCAAATATCCCAAGGCGTTATGCCAATATGGTCTATAGCAAAGGATTAGAAAAACTCGACAGCATTAACGAAGCGGCAACAAAATGGATATGTCCACTTCCGATCCAATATGATAGCACCCTGACCTGCTATAAAGACATTTTTAATCAGGCCAAAGGACATGGAGGACAGAACCTGCCCAAGTCGCAGGCGATTAAAGATGCCACCATGGCTTACTTCATTTTGAAAAACTTTTCTACCGGTAAAACGCTGATTCACTTCAACGGCTCTTATCACAGCGACCACCATCAGGGAATCGAATGGTATCTCAAAAAATCCAATCCTGGCTTAAAGGTATTGACCATCGGATCAACTGAGCAGGATAACATTGACGAACTTGACAAGGAAAACTTCAACCTCGCCAATTTTATACTTTGTACACCAACCTCTATGAGTAAAACCTATCGCCCGTAATTTTTGAATAAGCATCCTTATTCTTAAATATTGTCTATTATTCTGTTTTCAGATCAGGAAATTTACCGTCCGCCACTTTGCAAACTTCGCAATCCACCGGTCCCTGAACTTCCCTGATTATTGAGATTGTTTTCATCATCCTCTGCAGGGTGAGTTGCCCCTCCAAACTTGATCGGTTTAGGCAGGTTTTTAGTTCTGAAAATTGGGAAGCGATAATAGAGACCAATTGAAAAATCGAAAGGAACATCAGTGGTCGTTTTTCCAATTCCGGGATTAATATAAGGTTTGATATTTTGATCTTTAGTCACGGAAACCGGGAACTTTGCCCTAAGCGTCCATCCAAGGAAGAAATTGCTGAAAAGTTCGCCCTTCATCCCAAAAACCAATTCAGCCCAATGTGCATTCATCGTCCGGCGAGGAACCGACGAAGCCACTGTTCCCCAATAATTTGAATAGCCAATTCCATCAGTTTCCTGATTGAAGAGTGAATACCCGTAGCGGGCACCGATAAATACCAAATCGTGATCTTTCATCGATTCGAACTTTACAATATTCATATCAACCCCCAATCGTGCATAGGTTCCATTATTTTTATAATGAAAGCCATCACGCTTATCATCAAACCATTGCATCCCGAATTCAAAAGTTGGAAACCAATTTCCTTTGTATGGAACATCCGCCTGGATCTCCCAACCATTTCGCTTTCCGGTTTGTAAATAAGGAAGTAGAAACCGCGACAGATCAATCCCAACCCGAGGACCTTCGTATCGCCAAACCTCGGCTTTCTTCTGCGAAAAACCCTGAAAGCTACTAATGAGCAGCAGAACTAAAGTAGATGCTAATATTTTGGTCATTCGTCGTTTTCTCTATTGATTTTGGATTAACCTTTGTGTCAGTGATGATTACTGAATCGATCCCTGTTGTGTGCCGTAAACCTGAAATTACATAGTCGGGTGCAAAGCCGCAATCTTCCGATATAAAGCTCAGTATCATGGTATGTCTGATAAAAAGGGTGTCCTTTTTCCCATTGACTTCAAGGACAAATCCTGTAGAATCAGCTAATAAGGAAAGTGGAAGATTATACCTTTTAGTCAAGGTTGAATCCTGGTCATTCACAAGTGTATCTCCCACATCATTGCGATCGACACCCTTAATTACCAAAGCCTTAATATGTTTTAAATCATTCACGGTAAAGGAGGTTGCCATTAAAGTATCCACCGATTCGTAGCATCCGTTACCATTTGAGCACGATACCATCGTAAAACTGAAAAGCGAAATTATGAACAGATAAAATCTCATGAAAAGATTAATTTGTTAATTTACAAAGATAAAAAAATTGAAACGATTGTTTCGAGCTCCTGAACAAAGTTGGGTCCACTATTGTCAATTGAGTCTGATCTTATTCTTTTAATAAAGTCTATTTTTGAATAAAATATTTTCTCTTATGCGAACAACATCCTTTTTAATCTTCTTTGGAACTGTATTACTGATCTATTTTTCAATCAATTTTCTCATCTATACAAGGGGTTTACAAGCTTTTTCATTCACTCCTGCCTGGCGTAAAAGCTATATTACAGCGTTTTGGATAATTATCTCCTGTTTTATTGTTGGCGAAATTCTTGAACATACCCACTCCTCAATTGCCAGTGAATGGATCTACCGGATAGGTGCCTTCTGGCTCGCCTTTATGCTCTATTTCGCGCTGACAATTCTTTTATTTGATATTATTCGTCTCTTCAACCATTTTTTCCATTTTCTTCCGGAAATGACTCAAACGTTACGGTTTAAGATTGGCCTGTTTACAGTTGCTTTTGTCTCGTTAGTTGTTCTGGCTGGTCATATCAATGCTTTAAATACGCGGGTCAGGGAAATTTCACTAAATATTCATAAGAAGGTCACCGGAAATCGCGAGATGAAAATTTTGATGGCATCTGATATTCATCTAGGTGCATTAATCGGAGAGAACCGCGAGGAGCGGTTGGTGCGTATTATTAACAAGCAAAAACCGGACTTAGTGCTTCTTTGCGGTGATTTGGTTGACGGTGATGTGGCTTCGGCACTTCGTAAAAATCTGGGAAAGCACATTCAGGAGATCAAAACCCCACTGGGAGTTTATGCAATTGCAGGAAATCATGAGTATATTGGTGGAATAAAAAAAACCTTACCCTATTTGGAGAGCATTAACATCAATATCTTACGTGACAAGACCCTTGTCTTGCCAAATGGGATTCAGATAGTTGGGCGTGACGATCGCGACAATCGCCGTATGGGAGATGAAAACGGACGAAAAACGCTCAAAGAACTGATGACTGGTTTGGACAAGAACTTTCCTGTAATCGTCATGAACCATCAGCCGTTTAATCTGGATGAGGCAGTCGTTGAAGGTGTAGATCTGCACCTTTCGGGACATACACATCATGGTCAGCTTTGGCCTTTAAATTACATTACAAAAGCAGTATATGAACTCAGTTGGGGGTTTCTCAAAAAGGGAGATACTAATTTCTATGTCTCTTCTGGTTTTGGTTCATGGGGACCGCCGGTGCGATTGGGCAATACGCCTGAAGTAGTCGTATTTAATCTCAAATTCGATGACCCGTCTCTGTAATCCTATTAATCTGACTATTAAATTCTAATGAATCAAAAGCGATTGGTCTGCCTGTGTAATCAAGTTACTGTCCTGGAGATAAAAAAGAAATTACGTGCAGGCGCGCGCTCAACTGCCGAAATTCAGCAGTTTACAACAGCTGGAACCGGATGTGGCCGTTGCGTCAGGGAGATTGAAGCGATCGTAAAAAAGCATTTGGAAGACTCCGGCAAAGATCCACAGTTCAGAATAAATTTTAAGTAAAAAGAGCGAATCATTCATTACATTTGTAAGTCTCAATAAAACAATTAATAAACCACATGTTATGAATAAGTTGACTTCGAAAGCATTACTGTTATTTCTTTCACTGACCCTCTTTTGGGGAATTGAAGCTCAGGCTCAACCACAGACGAATTTCAAAGCACAGGACATAGGAAAGCCTGCTATCAAAGGAGATGCACAAATTGTTACCGACGGAGTTGATATCAAAGCAGGTGGCGAAGATATCTGGATGAATGCTGACCAATTTCACTTTGTTTACAAACAAATTGAGGGCGACTTCGATTTCGTGGCGCGGCTCGAATCTTTGGAAAGATCGCATTTGTATACTAAAGCCGGTTTGATGGCGCGAGAGAATCTCACATCCGGATCGCGCAATGTGATGTTTCTTGCTTTTCCTGGCAATGACAAAAGGAACAACAATCGAGGAGGTTACGAGTTCCAATATCGTCTGGAGAAAGGTAAAGAAAGCAAAGCGATCTATCCTTCACTGACCGATTCTGTTGCCCAGGCAGCCTTTCCCGTCAGTTATCCCAATACTTGGATGAGATTGAAAAGAACCGGTGAAGTCTTTTCGTCCTATACAAGTCCGGATGGCATCAACTGGGTTCAATATACAGAATTTTCGATGAAGATGCCGAAAAAAATCTACTTAGGAATGGCTGCAACAGCACATATCAAAGGGGCTACAATTGTAGCCAAATTCCGCAACTTGCAAATGAATCAGTAAATTATTGATTAAGGTCAGACAACAATTTAACTTGTCTATACATTGTCCCAAAATAAAAGAGCAAAGGTAAATCTTTGCTCTTTTATTTTGGGATATCAAACTGATTACAAATATTATAACTATTCGATGAAGAAATTTGGATTGTCAGAGTTTATAAACTCTCACATAGTCAATTAAAAATTTCTGTGGAAAGATCGAATCATCAATATCACCGCCCCAACTTCCGCCGACAGCTGTATTGAGCAAAAGATAAAGCGGACCCGTGAAGGTATTTTCATATGCAGTTGCCGGTGCAGCATAGGTCAGAAGATTTTTTCCATCAATGAATAAAGAAATGGTCTTCCCTTTTCTTTCAAGCGAATAAACATGGAAAACAGTATGCAAATCGCTTATCATCAGGCTATTCCCCTTGCTAAGGTGTTTGTCTTCCTTTGCTGGTGAACTGTCCCACCAATGGAGTGTTCCAAAAACTTTACCTGGCGTGTGACCTACAAATTCCATGATATCGAGTTCGCCGCATTTAGGCCACCCCACCTGCTTAATATTAGCACCCATCATCCAGATGGCAGGCCAGATACCTTTTCCCTGCGGTAGTTTTGCACTTACTTCAATACGAATATCTCCTTCAAACGATTTCTTATCCAATGTATTGATACTGCCTGATGTATAGTTTGCACCCTGAAAATCCTCTTTCAGCGATTCAATAACCAAATTACCAGCCTCCTGTCGCACATTCTGCGTCCGCTCCAGCGTGTAATATTGCTTTTCTTTGTTTCTGACAAAGCCTACCTCATATCCCCATTTTGAGGCATCGGGTAAACCTGAACCATTGAACTCGTCTGCCCAGACCAAAGAAGCTTTGCTTTTTTCGGTTTGCACATTCTGCGCTACGATACAATTAACAGTCATCAGCATGACCATTGCAGTCGAAAATAATCTGATTCTTTTCATCACTATCATTGTTTGGTTAATATAAAAGGTTCTCAAATATAGCACATTTACGATTTGCTTTTAACTTTAGCGCCGCGTTACGGCATCTTCGAAAGGTTTTCCCATCGTACTTTCCAGCTTCCATCTTTTGGAAATCCGGGGAGATCTGTACTATTCCCGTCAAATCCGGCGCACATCATTGCAACAGTTGCCAGAACGCCACCGTTCCCGGGCAGGTAAAGCCGCAGCCGCTTATCCTGATAATTATGACCATTAACAAGATAGGTATTTTTTTCGACATCCATAAAAAGGGCATCCAACGCCTTTTCCGGCATTCCCAGTCTTGTCGCTGTCATTGCGGTTAGCGGAAAATCCCATCCCCAGGTTTTCTTCCATTGCCAGTTATCCCACACATAGTTAAACGTTTTTTTCATTGTTAATGTATCGACCAAAGGGGAACCGGGCAGATATCCGAAAGCACCAAGAACCGCGGGGTGATCGGCAGTATAGCGTGAATTTGTATAGGAATCCGGAGCACTTTCGGCGGCAAGATAGATCCCGTCCGACTGTGCCGGAAGTGAGAGTTTTGCCAAAACAGCGTCCCATTCTTTCTTAGGCTCAAGTCCAAGCCGTATCCTCCATTGTTGTGCTGTAGTAAGTCCCCAATACCAGTATGCTAGTTCGAACGGAGGATTGAATGTTGTATTCGGGTCGAAACATTCTTGCGCTGGAATCAGCGGTGGACCAAGAATATACCGGTCCGTTTTCTGGTCATAGAAGGCAAACGAACTCATAAAATCAGCGGTTTCGAAAACAAGATCGGCATACTTGCGAAGTATTGCGGTGTCCTGATGGTTACGGTAACACAATTCGGCGAAATAGATCATATGCGGTTGCTGCCAGATCAGGAATGATCCTACACTTGATGGGCTGTCGAGACCGTTATGTGCAACCATTTTTGGCCAGCGAACTCCTTCGAATCCCTGTCTTTCTGCAATTTTTCTGGCTTCATCTTTTATTTTATTATACCAATCGAGACTTTTTTCCAGCAATTCGATCCGGTTCCAGAGCGCAAAATGGACCCCATGCCACCAGTGCATTTCGAGGTGAGGCTTGCCGTACCAGCTGTTAAACGTCAGTCCTGTTTCCTGCGGAGGAAAACTTCCCGTACACTGAACTTTTGTAAGATATTGTGATAAAACAACCCTCCTTTCGAGTTCATTTGCACGAGGATCGGTACTTCCCGAAAAATCAACAGCACCGCCACTTTCCCAGAATTTTTTCCATCCCGTCCGGCTGCTTTGCTGAATTTCGTTAAAACCTGTCAATTCAATTTTTGATGGAGCTAATTCGGAAAAGCAGGCCGAAAAAGAGAGCTTCTCCTCCCCTTTCCCTGGAACTAGCTCAAATACATGCGTTGAAGGCATGGTCATTAAACCCGTTCCACTCCACCCAACTTCGGTATAATAGCTTGTGCTGTCCAATTGATGTTTGATCACTGCACGTCCCTGACTCTTTTTAATAATTGTAGTTTGGTGTTTCTCTGGCTTTGCCCAGTCGCAACCGGAATCGACGTGACCGCCGGACGGGTATGGAAACCGAAGCTTTATACTTAGTAGTCCTTTGGCAAACAACTTTGAAGAAACCGCTGCCGAAATCAGATCCTTTTCCTGGCTACAACAGGTAGTCACTTCCACTTTTTCACCATTCACAAAAAAGCTACTTCTGATCACTCCTTCCCAAAGGTCAAGCTCCTGATGGATATCAGTTATATCATCCGGTGTTACTAATTTACCTTCGGCTGTTTTCATTTCAAGTCCGATCATTCCAAGGTGTAAACGGTGGGGGTTCTGTCGAAAATAATTTGCAGCACCAACACTTCTTTCGGGCTCCTTCACCTGAACATAGTAGGAAATCGGGCGACCATGATAATCGAAATTCTTCAGCGTTTCTTCAAACCGATAACCAACCGTATCGGGAAAACTGTGCCAGCCCCATTCCGACTGTGTTCCAAGCGAAATACCCTTTTCGTAGTATTCAGGAAATGTTTGAAGCCCGGTTGCATCCACTGTAAATGCGAACTTACCATTACCGACCGTCAGAGATCCAAGCGTATCGAATTGGGTGATTTTAACGTTATGCCTCCGAACCAGCGCTTCGCGGTCAATTTTATTCGAATTGGATATCTTTGAATTACAAGACGATATAATCAGAACGCTTATCGCCATCAAAAGTACTATCCAATTATTTTTGAGTATCATTCTTCAGAGATTAGTTGGTGGAAACGGTGGTGATGTAGTGAAAAGGAGGGAGAAATACTTCTCCAAAAATAGCAATTCAATATAGGAAATCAAAAAATGGAATAATGAAAGGATGCATAAGTACAACTTTTCATTATTCCATCCTTTTAAAACGCAATTATTCAGATCATTTTACTTCTTTACTTTCGAAAGAAGGAATTCGATAAGGTTATTGGCAGCCTTCAGATTTTCGAAGTCGGCGGGAAGCATCGCATGATCGATGTATTCGTTGTACAACCATGGATCGCCAACAGTCAGAACGTACCCTTTTCCGAACGAAGTTTCAGCAATATACACCTGTTTGTCGTCTGTAAGAACAGCTTTGGCGGCACCACTTAAACTAATCGATGAAACTTCTTTCATATATATTTTATTTACTCCTTTAAACAGCGGATGATTGGGCAGATTAGTTTCAGCAGCCATATTCCACTCTCTGTTGGTCACCGGATTCAGTGTTACCGGATTAAAATGCATACCAAACTCTTTTACAAGTTGGTTCAGATGGGTGAATTCACAATTCGGTTTGTCGTTGGCCAAAATCAGGAGCACGCCTCCTTTTTTAACCCAAGCCGAAATTGCTTTAATTTCTTTTGGCAGTATATAATTTGGTTTCGGGCTTTCGGTAGTTGTGTCCGGGTCAACAATAATGTAGACATCAATACCGGCAAGACTTTTCTTATCAGCGGACGCCAAAATGGTCTTTAATGAAGCCCCTTTGCTTTTAAACAGGTCACCCAATTGCGAAAAACCGCTGTTTTCGATATCATCCCATGTATAATGGAAAATCTTTCCGGTCTTTGCGTTGGTTTCATGGTTATACCAGTTGTCGAGACCAACCATTTTCTGTGCAAAACCTTCGAAGGTTATCACGCACAAAATCAACAATATAATCCTTTTCAATGAAAAATAATTCTGCTTCATCATGTTATCGTTTTTATTTTAAAAATTCAGGGTCATCATCCAACGGTACTACAGGAAAATCAAACAAATATAAACAGATTGGATCAAAACAATCGATTGCACAACTAATAATAAAGATTTTTTCACAAATGAATCTTTTCAGTAGTTAAAGAATCAAAACAGGAACTATTTTACATGCCGTGCCAATGGAGTTTTCAGTTTTATTACTTCTTTGGCAACGAGTCCTGCAATTGTTTTGGCACCTTCAACAGACAAATGGGTGTCATCTTTCCTCCCTTCCGGGAATTTTGGATCAGGAGCTGTCCAAAGATACATTTTTTTGGAAGGTTCATCACCCAATGAACTAATTAGTGTATATGTCAGCTTCTGCATATCAATAAATTTGACCTTAAGATTTGCAGCTACTTCACGTACGGCATCGGGGTACTTTCCATGCGTATCAATGAGGTTCCCTGATGCATCGAATTTACGGCGTACGATTGAAGTGATCTAAATCGGCGTTGCCCCTTTGGCTCTTGTTTCTTCAATATATTTTTCAAGATTCTTCCTGTAGGTCGTGGATGGATCAGCGTATACAGCGGGTTTATCTGCTTTTTCGTCGTTATGACCGAACTGGATGAAGACATAATCACCTCGTTTCAGACTATCGAGAACAATTTTCCAGCGCCCCTCGTCAATAAAACTTTTTGAGCTTCTGCCGTTTACAGCATGATTGCTCACCCGGACTTTCGAATCGAAGTAATTTTGAAATACTTGTCCCCAGCCTGTTTCAGGATAAACTTCTGCTTTTTTATTCGCCATCGTCGAATCGCCAATCGTATAGACAGTTATTAACTTCGATGGGGCGCAACCAGCAATCAGGATAAACGCTAAAAATAACAGGGCACCTATTTTTCTCATTATAAATTGCTTTTCGATGAAGCGACCAGTTGTTATTGATTCAGTAGAAAACTAAAATCATCGTCTGCTCTCAATTCTTGCGGTAGAATTCCTTTTTTGAAAATCCTTGCATTCCTGCTGCCAATCATTTTTAGCGAATTGTTCTCACATATTAACATCGTCCCTTCCCGAAGTCCTACGACTGTAATTCCTGGGTTGACTTCAAGAAACTCCTCAATACGTTGTTCCCGCGTCTCCCCACCATGACCTGCAGGATTTGCATCCAGATAATGAGGATTGATCTGAAAAGGCACCAATCCCATACAATCGAACCCTTTTGGATCGACGACAGGCATATCATTTGTCGTTTGAAGCGTTGGACAAGCGACATTCGATCCCGCGCTCCAGCCAATATAGGGCGTTCCCTGATTAACCTTCTGACGAATTGCTTCCATCAACCGGTTATCGTGCATCATCCGCACAAGTTGCCATGTATTCCCGCCGCCAACGACAATTGCTTCAGCGTTTAGGACAGCCTCAACTGTATCACTAAAGTGATGAATTGATGTTATATGATGTCCTATTTCGGCAAACCGTTCCTCCACCTTCGATTCATATTGATCAAAGGAAAAGGTTACCGCAGCATACGGTATAAATAACGCTCTCACCATTTTATCACCCAAAAATTTCTGAATCTCATGCTTTGGATAGTCGAGATAGGGCTCGCCCTGCATCGTAGAATTGCTAATCAGTAGAAGTCTCATAAAAAAGATTAATATTGCAACTGCAAGTAAGTAAAAAACCTGCTGAAAGAAAAACTAACCCCAATCTGAAAAACAATTTCCGAAACAAACCTGTTAACGGAAGGTAAGCTCTCCAATTTGTTTTGTTTGAGTTGAATATTTTAAGTCATTTAATCTAAATATGGAACAAAAACCGATTAAAAAGGTATTGGTCGCCAACCGGGGAGAAATTGCGATCCGTATTATGCGCTCCTGCCGCGAGATGGGAATCGACACCGTTGCAGTTTTTAGCGATGCTGACCGCACTGCCATGCATGTGAGATATGCCAACGAAGCCTATAATATTGGTCCGGCACCTTCTTCTGAGAGTTATCTCAACATGGATAAAATCATCGCAACTGCTAAATTATCAGGGGCTGATGCCATTCATCCAGGATATGGATTTCTTTCAGAGAATTCAAAATTTGCCCGCCGGTGCCGCGAAGAAGGTTTGCGTTTCATTGGACCTTCACCAGAATCCATCGAGATGATGGGGGATAAAATCAGTGCCCGCAAAAAGATGATCGCAGCAGGGGTTCCTGTAGTTCCTGGTACAACAGAGAAAGTGACAAGTGAGGCGGAAGCAGCAAAATACATCCGTGAGATCGGATTACCTGTGATGATTAAAGCCTCAGCTGGCGGCGGCGGTAAAGGGATGCGTCTTGTAAAGAAAGAGTCGCAAATAGCAAGTTCTCTGCGTGCTGCACGGTCAGAGGCTAAAACTGCCTTTGGTGACGATGCTTTATACATTGAGAAATATGTTGATTCACCACATCATATTGAATTTCAAATACTATCGGATAAGTACGGAAATACCGTCCATCTTTTCGAACGCGAATGTTCAGTTCAGCGACGCCATCAGAAAGTAGTTGAGGAAACACCTTCACCGATTATGACTCCCGAGATAAGAGAGCAAATGGGCGCTTACGCGGTTGCAGCTGCAAATGCTTGTCAATATGAAGGGGCCGGTACCATTGAATTCATTGTGGACGATAAATTGAATTACTATTTCCTTGAAATGAATACGCGTTTGCAGGTCGAACATCCAATTACCGAACGTGTTGTTGGCGTCGATCTTGTGAAAGAACAGATAAGAATTGCAGAGGGATTTGAACTTCCATTTAGTCAGGAGGACCTGAAACAAAGCGGACATGCAATTGAGTGCCGGATATATGCCGAAGATACCGACAACAATTTCATGCCTAATCCGGGAACCATTACCCATATCACCGAGCCTTTCGGTTTTGGGGTCAGGTGCGATGGCTATGTATATGAAGGATACACAATTCCAATATTTTATGACTCATTAATCAGCAAATTGATAGTTTGGGGACGTACTCGTGAAGAGGCAATTGAAAGAATGAGACGTGCACTCTATGAGTACAAAATTACAGGGATTAAGACAACAATCCGGTTTCTCGAAAGAATAATGAATACGCCCGATTTTCGGAAAGGAGAATACAATACCCATTTTATTGAAAAAAACAGTGAGTTTCTGCTTGCGGATGGCATCTGTGACCGGAAATGTGAGGACATGGCAATGATTGCAACATTTGCTCAATACGTCTCCCGTCTCGAGGATAGCAAAAAAACGAATGCCGCACCTTCAGAAAAAAAGGAAACAAACTGGAAAAGGCAACTTCGGAAATTTACGTCGCGAATATAATTCCAAACTAATTGCAGATAAATTTTTTAAATGGAACTCGAATTAAAAGTCAATAAACGAAATGCCATCGTCAAAGAGATAAAACGCGAAGGAAATATCCTCACGCTTGCTGTTGACGATGTGGAGTATGAAATTGATATCGTCAAGGTGAGCAACCAGGAATTTTCAGTTTTATATGAAGGTAGATCCTTTAACATCGAAGTCATTGAAAGTAAAGAACCTAAACATTACAATGTAAATACGCTGTATTTCAAGTTTGATGTAGAAGTTGTCGACAATGAATCGCGCTACCGCCAAAGCAGATTGCAATCGAAGCATGTGCTCAACAATAATACAATTCGATCTCCTATGCCTGGGAAAGTAGTGCGGGTATTCGTGAAACCAGGAGATATCGTAGAAGCAGGACAGCCGTTGATTGTACTTTCAGCAATGAAGATGGAAAGCGAATTTAAGGCCGGCCAACGTGGAATCGTAAAAGAAGTGCCTGTAAAAGAAGGCGAAACAGTCGATAATGACCAGCTTTTGGTGGTTATTGATGACATAAATGAAAAGTAATAAGCTTAAAAAGTAAAATAATGTCAGTCAATTAATTGAAAATATGTCATCACAAAAAGATAAATTTGAAAGACTTGAAGAGCGAATCATGGAAGCTGAAGCAGGAGGAGGACTGGATCGCATTGATCGTCAACATGCTGCCGGAAGAAAAACAGCTCGCGAAAGAATTGATATCTTAATTGATCCGGGAACCTTTGTTGAACTCGACAAGTTTGTGATTCATCGTTCCCACGATTTCGGAATGGAAAAAAACAGATTTTCGGGAGATGGTGTAGTAACCGGATATGGAAAGATCGACGGCCGCCTTGTGTATACTTTTGCGCAGGATTTTACCGTCTTTGGCGGCACAATGAGCCGGGCGAATGCCGATAAAATCGTGAAGATTATGGATCTTGCCATGAAAATGGGAGCTCCTCTGATTGGTCTGAACGATTCGGGTGGAGCCCGGATTCAGGAAGGGATCGAAAGTCTCGCAGGTTATGCCGATATATTTTACCGAAATGTGATGAGTTCCGGGGTAATCCCCCAAATTTCGGCCATTCTTGGGCCATGTGCCGGAGGTGCAGTCTATTCACCAGCCATCACCGACTTTATTGTTATGGTGAAAGATACGAGCTATATGTTTGTTACTGGTCCTGACGTGGTTAAAGCAGTTACACACGAAGAAGTGACGATGGAAGAGCTTGGTGGAGCTACGACACACCATGTAAAAAGTGGAGTAGCGCATCTGACAGCTGATAATGAAGACCACGCATTATTGATGATTCGCGAACTGATCGGATATCTCCCTTCCAATAACCTCGAAGATCCGCATATTCTTGAATGCAAGGACGACATTAACCGGGAAGATAAAAATTTAAATACGTTGATTCCTGAAGATCCGAACAAGCCTTATGATATGAAAGAGTTGATTACGAGCGTTGCGGATGATCAGAACTTTTTCGAGCTGCAACCTTCGTTTGCTCCAAATATCATCATCGGATTTGCACGATTTGCAGGCCGGAGTGTTGGCATTGTTGCCAATCAACCTGCCAGCTTAGCGGGTGTCCTCGATATCAATTCATCGGTAAAAGGTGCACGATTCGTACGTTTTTGCGATGCGTTCAATATACCAATCGTTACTTTTGTTGATGTCCCAGGGTTTCTTCCGGGAACTGTTCAGGAATTTGGTGGAATCATCCGTCATGGCGCCAAGTTACTTTACGCCTATGCGGAGGCAACTGTACCAAAAATTACATTGATCACACGCAAAGCCTACGGCGGAGCTTACGATGTGATGAGCAGCAAACACATCGGAGCCGATATTAATTTCGCCTACCCATCAGCTGAAATTGCTGTAATGGGAGCAGAAGGAGCCGTGAAAATAATTCACCGTGGTAAAATGAACGCGGAGGAACTCCAGGAGAAAATTGATGATTACCGCGAAAAGTTTGCCAATCCTTACAAAGCTGCAGAACTAGGTTACATCGACGAGATTATCTATCCTGCACAAACCAGGTTCAAACTGATTCAGGCCCTTGAGATGCTGCAAAACAAGCACAAGACAAATCCTTTGAAAAAACACGGGAATATTCCTCTTTAAAGAATAATTGTTCTATATCGAAAATCACTTAAAGCCCTGACAACAGGGCTTTTTGATTTTCCTCATTTTATTGCAACTTTATCTCCCTGAATCTGTCAAATACCACTTGAACCTTATTACAAAAAATAACGTGGATGATAAAGAGTTGGTGAATCGTGTACTGAAGGGTGATACCCAAGTCTTTGCTACTATTATTAAAAACACCGAAGGTCTGGTGGCTCAAATTGTATTCAAATTATTAAACAATCCGGAGGACAGAAAAGATATTGCGCAGGATATTTACCTGAAAGCCTACAAAAATCTTCCGGGTTTTAAATTTCAATCAAAGCTGAGTACCTGGATTGGTCAGATTGCCTTCAATACCTGTTTTAACTTTCTTGAAAAAAAGAAAATAATTTTGCTCGACAATAAGTTACCAGAAAACGAAAGTAGTAATTCAACATTGGAGTTGGCAGCAAATAAATTAATCGATCTATCGAATAATGAGGCTGAAAATATGCTTTTCAGATCTGAACTTACTGATATATTGCATTCAGCTATTGATTATCTTACGCCTCTTTACAAAACATTAATCACCTTGTATCACTACGAAGAATTGAGTTATGAGGAAATTTCAGAAATAACCGGATTGCCAATCGGAACAGTGAAAAATTATTTGTTCAGGGCAAGAAAGGGTTTAAAAGATAATATTTTGGTTCACTATAAACATGAAGAACTATGACAAAAAAACATCTTTCGGAAGCCGAAATGCAACAGTTCGCATTAGGTATCGGGAATCACAATGCCCCAATAATTGACCACATTCAATCATGTGAAACTTGTCGTGTAAAAACTGACAACTATAAATTGATATTCACTGAAATTAAAGTACAACCCAAACCGGTTTTTGATTTTAACCTGACTGATTTGGTGATGAATCAATTGCCACAACCCAAACAAATTGCTTCATTTGAGAATATCGTTCTTTATATCACGGCTGTTGTTTCAATCCAGGTTTCAGGCTTTGCAATCTATTTCTTCAGGTCTTTTTTAACAAACGCGGTTACTGGTATCACCCCAATTGTATCATATCTGATAATTACAACATTAGCAAGTCTTTTAATATTTCTGGGCATTGATATGTTTGCAAATTATAACAGGCGGATGAAGATTTTAAATTTCAATTGAATTTTGCAACAATAGGTTTAACCGACTGTCTAATCCAAAATAAAACTTTAAAATTCAAAAAATGAAAAAGATTTTAAGCTTAGCGGCAATAGTTGCCACCCCATTCGTAGTTTGTGCACAGGACGGAAATTCAACTGAGTTTGACCGAAAAATATTCGAAATCTGTGCAACAATTTTTGTGGTTGGATTATTTATGATCTTTATCTTGACAATCATGAAACGAATCCTTGACCATCGCCTCAAAAACAAGATTCTTGAAAGAGGCATTACCGATAGTGTTGCTATGTCTATTTTACAGACAAATCCCAACGAAAACATGAATGTTAACATTAAATGGTTTTCTATTTTGGCCGGACTTGGTGCCGGACTCACAATTGTAAATTTTACCCGCCCATTAGGTATCCACTCTTTAGCCATCATGGCATTTTGTATTGCAGTAAGCTTTTTAGGCTATTTCTATTTCCTTAAGAAGTCAGAAAAATAAAATATGACCTTTTGTTTTACCTGATTTGATGTTAACCACCAACAATTAACCAATGTCGGGTGTTACTTCAAAAACGGTTTTCCTGGTAAAGATGCCTGGAGACTATGGAATATTGATCAGAAGTGGCTATTTCCCATCATCTGAACTCTTATCATTCAATACTTTAATATTTCCAACTCCATGCAAAAAATACTGAATCAATACTTTGATGAATATGCGACAATGTCGGAAGTTGCGCACAATGCAGTGATTGAGATTGCAAACCGTGAAGGTATTGAAATGAGCAGCATTATCGTTGCCACCTCATTTTGTTTCGATGAACTAAACCACCAACCCTCCAAAATGAACCTTCCGGCTCCACAGGGAACTTTTATAATGGGAGGGTTGGCCGGGTATCCTTTTGTGGGTGAAATCGGTCTGACGGCTTTCTTTGATCATATCCCCGACGGCGGAGCGGCTTTGTTTATTGTGGGACCTCATATAGGTTTTTCGCGTACCGGCGAAATTGGTAAAATAAAAAGGGTCGGACAGCATCGCCATACCAATACGTGCGGGGCGTTGATGATGGTACAGGATCATCTTTTATCTACATTGATTCATCAGGTCGACCCAGCTGATTATTCAATGTTTCAGCCGGAATTTCTTGCATTGCGATTGCTGCCAAAAGTGGATGAAATACGCAATGCTGATGTCCCGATCCTGAAAACGACGCAACTTGTTTATAATGAAATCGAGAAAGAAATCCTCGCACTCATTCAGCACCATCCAACATTGCTAAGTAAATTCCCGGTTTACATACTTGGCGGTATTGTAATTAATACGGACGAGAATCTGCCTAATTATTTTTCACAGAAAACGTTCCATAAAATTGCAGTCAAATAAAAGAAACACGACTGTAAATAAAGCCGTGTTCAAAAAACCTGCGATCTGACTATCTTCCATTCCTGTTTAAATATTTTGCATTAAATCAACATTTTGTTACCATATATTCTATAATTTTAGGGAAGTTATTTTTTTGAGTCCTGACCAATAAGCGCACATTTTATCTCCTAAATAAATAGACCATGGCACAGCGAAAGAAAAAACCAAGCGGGCATCAACTTCAGACAATCGCGCAAGCGCATCATAAAAACGAATTTTTGCGCAAGCTAAAATACACCATTAACAGTTGCGTTGGCGAAGATATTTACTCACTTATTCCTACTCTTATTTTAAATAATCTTTACACGTTACGCCACCACTCTCTATTGATCATTCCCGCGGAAGGACACTCCGTACGAAATGAAATATTGAGTAATGCAAAAAGATTATTAGTTCCGCAAATTAAGTTAGATAGATTTGTGCTCCCGCAGAATGGCTCCAAAACGACACTCGAAGATTACCTAACTGTTTGCCTGACTATAAGGTCACTTTTTCACTCAATCGAAGAAAATCAGTTTCACAATGCCAATAAAATTAAGCTGGCATTAGCAGCATTCTGTGAGGATGAAGAAACCTACGTGCAGTTTTTTACCTATCTTAGTAGCCTTCTCCAGGTAATGGGAAATATTGAAAGTAGAATTGGCGGCTCTTTATATTGGTTTAAGCATGAATTTAAGGGTGATGCCGACTTCAAAAGTGGAGTATACAATGCAGTGATAATTCATAAATATGATGCAGAATCCATTCATGTCCGAATTAACGATGCTGTAAGACCGGTTATTCGATTAGGCTGGCCATGTTCCCAGAATGGTATAGAATGGGTCACAATAAGTCCTTCGCTTTTGAATCTTCAAGGTCAGAGTTCTGATAAACCAATGAAAGTTTATATTCAGTCACATGCTATTCATCGTTTTACCGAGCGCATCGATAGCTTACATTTAGCAGTATCACATTCAGATATTTTTAATTCGTTTCGAAACCCAATTATATGTTGTGACAGCCATCATAATTTATTGATTGAATACAGGATTTCAGAAATCAAAGCCGGATATTTTAGGATCGAAGTTGTCGACAAAATTATTGTAGTAAAAACGTTTCTGTTTTTAACCCAAAGTGGCACGCCCGAAGGTGATCTGCTAGGAAAAAATACGGGACTTAATATGTTGGATAAAAAATATCTTGCAATAGATAAACTAAGTACTTTTATGTCGTCGGATATAGATAAAAATGAGCAAATAAATAAAATATTCTCAGATGCAGGCTGCCAGAGTTTGTTGGAATTGTATGATAAAATTGACCAATTATGTACAAAACGCTCAAATCAATCCATGAGTATGCTTATGCTTGATTATTTAGGGTATGTAAATAATCCCATGATTGAGGTTATACCTGAGTAACAATCACTGGCAATTCAACTTATAGTATAGAAATAAGCCAATAAATACATTCAGAAAATATTAGTACCTTTGCAGGTGGTAATCGCACAAATACACTTCAAGTATAACCCGGTTGTAAAGTCCGACATTCGTTGGTTCTGTTCGGAAAATTGCTTGCCTTGCGTATTTCTAATTACTTCACACTATTCATTTAGAGTAGTTTAGATATATACTATAAATCAATTATTGAATGGCAAAATCGCAAGATACCTTTAACAAAAAAGAAAAAGAGAAAAAACGTTTAAAGAAACGTCAGGAAAAAAACGTAAAAAGAGAAGACCGTAAATCAAATTCAACTGGTGGTGACTTCGAAAGCATGTTGGCCTATGTTGATGAAAATGGCAACCTCACAGATACTCCACCGGATCCCTCAAAGAAAAGGAAAGTCAATGCAAGCAGCATCGAAATAAGTGTTCCCCGAAGAGAAGAAGAAGAGATTGACCCAATAAGAACGGGTAGAATCGATTTTTTCAACGATTCGAAAGGCTTTGGTTTTATCAAAGAAAAAGATACCCAGGAGAAATATTTTGTCCATGTTAACGGTCTGTTGGAAGATGTCCGCGAAGGTGACAATGTCATTTTCGAGCTTGAACGAGGCTTGAAAGGCTTGAATGCCGTCCGTGTGAAGAAAGTATAACTTTCGACCCGGCACCGTGATCATCTTTAACTTATTTGAGGTAGCGAAAAGGAGAAGAGGAAAAGGTCAGAGAAGGCTGGATACACAAATCCAACCAGTTGAAAACCATTTCATTTTTTCACTTTTCACCCTAACCTTTAGCCTTGAAATCATTTCTATAGGTTCTTCCTAAAAATCCTGAATCGTTTGTAAACCCGCCCGCCCATCTTTTCCATTTCTGACCGAACTTTTTTATTATCTTCCAGTTCAAGGTGTGAATCAATTGTTGTTTTCCCGAGTTTGGTTGCTGTTTCCATCATCCTGACACCCATCATTACATCTAGTCCTTTCCCGCGATAAGCAGGATCAATTCCGCCAAGCAGTAAATTCAACTGTTTTGATTTTCGGGCGGCTGCAAAGATTTTGAAAATTCCAAATGGAAACAGTTTGCCTTTGGCTGCAATAATTCCATCCCCAATATGTGCCATACCAACCACAAATGCCACTAATTCATTTTTGTCGGTAACAATCAGCTTAATAAAACGTGGGTTGATCAGAAAAAGGTAGCGATTGGCAAAATTGTCCATCTCCTTTTCCGAAAAAGGAATAAAGCCAAATATTTCGGTAAAGGTCAGATTAAGAAGACGCAGAACCGAATAAATATAAGGTCTTACCTTTCTTCGGGAAGTAAATTCGAGAACACGTAACCCAGGATTCATCCGTATAGCACGTTCCTGAATCTTCTTGTAAAACTCAGGAAGCGGATCAGGAATTTTAATCTGGTATACCACCAGATCAGCTTTTTTTGAATAGGCATTCTTTTCAATCAATTCAGACTGATAGGGAAAATTGCAGTTCGAAGCAATAACGACAGGCTCGTCGAACCCTTCAATAAGAATGCCTTGTGGATCTTTTTCTGAAAACGCCAAAGGTCCTACAATTTGCTCCATCCCTTTTTCCCTGCCCCAGTTTTCAACCCCTCCAAATAAAGCTGCTGCAACTTCGTCGTCGTTGTATGTTTCAAAAAACGCAAAACGTGCATGATTCTCATTGTGCAATTCATTATATTTCCGGTGAATAACACCCATAATCCTGCCGACTAATTCTTTTTCACGGTATGCCAGCAACAGAATTGTATCGCACGATTGAAAGGACAAATTTTTCTTCGGATCGAAAAACTCCCATTCGTCCATATAAATCGGGGGAACCCAATTAAAGTGATTTTTATGAATGGCTGCAGGTAAATAAATAAATTGCCTAAGCATCTTTTTAGAGTCAACTTCCTTAATCAATATATCTTTCCCTGGTGTGGGATAAACTATTGAATCTTTGACTGTCATTTGTCCTGTTATATATTCTTCGGTTGGAATTTCGAGATGAACCATTTACCAGATTTGAAGATTAGTTGCAAGATTGAAAACGAATGCGCAAGGTATTTTTTTTTAGCAGAACATACAAATTACCGGAGGAAGCATTTTCTCACTCAATTTTTATTTCCTTATCTTTGGTTTGAAAATCGCCTCTTTATTATGCAAACACTTTCAATAACTTTATTGTCTTTGTTTTTGATCCTTGCGACCTGTTCAAAAAATAAAAAAACGAATTCGGATATTATGGAAACAGACTATGAAATTGCGGTTAATGACAGCTTCCAAATTGAATTAGATTCAAATCCGACTACCGGATTTGCCTGGAAATGGACAAACAAAGAATCTGTTTCAATTGTCGACTCCACCGGCACGGAGTACTTCCCTGGTGCCCCCGATTTAACAGGCAGTGGCGGAAAAGAAATATGGAAGTTTACAGGATTGAAAAGCGGGAAAGAAACAATTAAATTGGAGTATTGCCGCCCGTGGGATACAACATCAACGGTGAATACGAAGAATATAACCGTAAAAGTAAGATAGCAATACGTTTATTTTCAGTGAATACCTCTAATAAAATACCCGCAATGAAACAATGGTATGAAGAATTATTCCAGAACTACGGACTGAAATACGACAATGAGAGCTTTACCTCCGGGACCATGGGTGAGTGCGATTTTATTGAATCGGAAATCGGGTTTAACCGGCAGTTATGCATACTCGATATTGGTTGTGGAACAGGCCGTCATTCCATTGAACTAACCAAACGGGGGTATCAAATAACAGGTATCGATTTGTCTGAATCGTTACTGAACAGAGCTAGGGAAAAAGCTTCGGAACAAAATCTCACGATTGATTTCCAGCAACACGATGCGAGGGATTTGCCTTTTTCGAATGAATTTGATTTGGCAATCATGTTGTGTGAAGGGGCCTTTCCCCTTATGGAAACGGATGAGATGAATTTTCAGATATTGAAAAATGCTGCAAAAGCATTGAAGGATAAAGGAAAACTCATCTTTACAACATTAAACGGGTTATTCCCGTTGTTTCACTCGGTGAAAGAGTTTCTTGATCAGGCCGCCAAAGAAGGAAATGCAACCTGTGAAAATATCACATTTGATTTGATGACGTTTCGCGATCAAAGTACAGCTATTTTGGAGGACGATTCAGGGAATAAAAAGGAACTGCAATGTAATGAGCGGTACTATGTCCCATCAGAGATTACCTGGCTTTTGAAATCACTCGATTTTAAAACCATTGATATTTATGGCGCTACTTTGGGCGCTTTTAGCAGAAAGGATACGTTAACTACCAATGATTTTGAGATGTTGGTTATCGCAGAAAAATAACAAAACAGGAGGAACTACAATGTCGATTCCTACTTCAAGAACCCAGGAAATAGGTGAAATAACCATCTATCCCGAAAAATGCAATGGATGCGGATTGTGTGTATCAGTTTGCAAAGATTTCAGTCTGCAGATGGCGGATGAAAAGGTGGCACTAACCAGTGACCCCTTATTTGGCTGCATTGGCTGCGGTCATTGTATGGCCATTTGCCCGACAGTAGCCATTGAAATTCATGGACGGGAGCTTTCACCTGACGATCTGTTCAACTTACCAAAAAGGGAGACAGCTGCAGGTTATGACGAATTACTCAACTTGCTGAAAAGAAGACGAAGCATGCGGGAATTTAAGAATACGCCTGTAGAAAAAGCGCTTATCGATAAAATCCTCAACGCAGCCAGTACCGCTCCAATGGGGATTCCCCCTTCGGATGTTAATATTTTGATGCTGGACACGCCTGAAAAAGTAAGGACGTTTTCCAAAGCGTTCTGTGCCTATTTGGAAAGCATTCAATGGCTTGTTTCCAAATGGTTCCTCACATTGATGCGACCATTCCTTAGCAAAGCAAACAACGATTTGTTCGCCAGGTTTGTCAAACCTTTATTTGATATTTACATTGGAAACATGAAAAAGGGGGTAGATCTTGTAACCTATGATGCGCCCGTGGCCATGTATTTCTATGGATCACCTTATTGCGATCCCGCCGATCCGCTGATTGCAGCAAC